>Ga0066639_10004736_pt1 | contig 11569 bp, 11 predicted proteins | sample CryGeyCG2114_010_2_FD_59504 | JGI IMG/M metagenome (GOLD analysis project Ga0066639, IMG submission 59504) | Groundwater microbial communities from aquifer - Crystal Geyser CG10_big_fil_rev_8/21/14_0.10 | ecosystem: Environmental > Aquatic > Deep subsurface > Groundwater | place: USA: Utah... | reverse complement strand
TAATTAAAGCTATCTCCGAAGAAAATGCCATAGAGCTCGCCAATCAAAGTAGTTTTGGCTTAGGTGCTGCCGTATTTACGAAAGATTTATTAAAGGGAGAAAATATAGCGCGACATAAACTTTTTGCAGGATCTTGCTTTGTAAATACCTTTGTACGCTCTGATCCACGATTACCCTTTGGCGGAATTAAATTTTCTGGATTTGGTAGAGAACTTTCTCATTATGGTTTAAAAGAGTTTGTAAATATCAAAACTGTATACGTGCACGAATAGGGAAAACTCTTTAAACATGATTCATCTTACTGGCGTTACCAAACAATATGGTGATCAAATTCTATATGCTAATGGCAGCTTTCAGATACGCCCACAGGATAGGATTGGCCTTGTAGGGCCTAACGGCGCAGGAAAAACTACGATTTTTCGTATTATTACAAAAGCAGAAAGCATTGACAGCGGGTCCCTAAGAATTGCCGATAAAACTGTTATTGGTTATTTTTCTCAAAGTGTTGGTGAAATGACGGGGCATTCCGCGCTGGAATACGTAAAAGCTGGTGCAGGAAAAGTGTCTGAACTTGCGGCTGCATTAGCAGATTACGAAAAAAAGCTGGAGGACATGGCAGTCAATCCTATTTCTGATGATGAAATGAATATCCTCTTAGAAAAATATGGTGAAACACAACTCGAATTTGAACAGCGTGGTGGCTACGATTTAGATTCTAGAGCAAAAGCAATTCTAACTGGCTTAGGTATTGGCCCCGATGATTATGATCGCCCCGTAGAAGGTTTTAGTGGTGGATGGAAAATGCGTATCGCTTTAGCGCAAATTTTAGCTTTAAATCCAGATGTTTTACTAATGGACGAACCAACGAACCATCTAGATATTGAGTCCATCATTTGGCTAGAAGAATGGTTAAATTCTTTCAAAGGCGCCATTGTAATGACTAGTCATGATCGTGACTTCCTAAATCGTATTGTTAAACGCATTGTAGAAATCGCCAATAAATCTATCACCACATACAGTGGAAATTATGATTTTTACGAAAAAGAACGCGCTATACGAAAAGAGCAGCTTCTAGCATCACATGCAAAACAACAAGAAATGCTTGCAAAGGAAGAAGAGTTTATAGCCCGTTTCGCAGCAAGAGCTTCTCACGCAGCACAGGTTCAATCCCGAGTGAAAAAATTAGATAAAATCGAACGCATCGAAATTCCGCCGGAAGATCGCGTAATGCATTTTGATTTTGCCACCCCTCCTCGTAGCGGAAATGATGTAGCTACATTCACAAATCTAGAAAAAACTTGGACCACTGATGGCAGAAAAGAAAAAAAAGTATTTAGCGGCCTTAATGGAACGGTAACTCGCTTAAATAAAATTGCACTCGTAGGAGTTAATGGAGCAGGAAAATCTACTTTGCTAAAAATTATATGTGGAGAAGCCGAGCCCACAAATGGAAATATACAAATTGGCTCCAATGTAAAGATTGGTTATTTTAGTCAGCACTCTATAGAAGTTTTAGATACGAAAAAAACAATTTTTGAAGAAGTTCATGATAGAGTACCCAACGCAACCGTAGGATGGGTACGAAGCTTGCTCGGAGCTTTTAACTTTAGCGGCGACGATATACATAAAAAAATCTCCATTCTTTCTGGAGGAGAAAAAAGCAGGGTAGTTCTTGCCACTCTCCTTGCTACGCCGTTTAACTTATTAGTACTCGATGAACCTACAAATCATTTGGACATTAAATCGCGAGAAGTTTTACTTAAAGCAGTGCAAAACTATGATGGCACTGTAATTCTTGTAAGCCACGATCGTCACTTTTTACGTGCAATCACAAATCGAGTTTTTGAAATTAATCATGGAGCTCTTCATATTTATGAAGGCGATTATACCTATTATTTACAAAAACGAGGGGCCGACGCCGGCCATTAATTTTAGTCAAAAATCCTTGGTTTGGTATTTTTAATCCCCAAATCCTCAGCAGTGATGGCGTAAATAACATGATCGTGCCATTTTTTCTGAAAATAGACAGCTCTCCTACGCAAACCCTCAAATTCCATTCCTAAAGATTTTGCTAAACTAATAGAGGCTCTATTGTGAGGCAAAATTTCAGCCTCAAGACGATGCAGCCGCAGTTTACGAAAAGCAAAAGAAAAAGCTGCCCCGGCCACTTCTTTGCCATAACCATGCTTCCAATAATTATTAAATATTGAATAGGCTATGCGTGCGCTTTGTACGTTATAACGAAGTACAAGAGAGATCATTACCATACCCATATGTCGGCCTGTTTTTTTTTCAAAAACTGCGTATGGATATATGATCTTCTTTTGGGTAAATTTTTTGAATTTACGAAGCATCTTATTATACTCCGCTTTCGTTAATTCCTTTGAGCTTCTTTTTTCTTCATCAAATTCGTTTTGCCTGGGAAACACGGCCAAATGCGCAGCTCTCCATACTCCATAATCTGCTGGAGTTAAAAAACGCATAACAAAACGCTTGCTTTCAAAGCCGCCTTGAATTTTCTTCTTCATATATTATTGCCTATTTGCAGGATGATTGCATATATCCTATAAGTTAGTCAAATGAGCCAAAGCCAACAGAAACTCCGAAAAATTCATATCGAGATTAGCAATATTTGCAACTTGCAATGCAGTTTTTGCCCAGAAGTAGAGAGAGAAAAAAAAGAAATGGATGAAGTGCTTTTTTCTCGATTAATACGGGAAGCCAAGCCACTTACGGAGGAAGTTTGCCTACACGTAATGGGAGAGCCTCTTGCACATCCAAAATTTTCACGTTTTGTAGAAATTAGTTCCGCGTTAAATGTGCCACTGAATATTGTCACTAATGGAACACTATTAAATGAAGAAAAAACTACAACTCTTTTAAATCCAACAGTGCGCCAAGTAAATTTTTCTCTGCAAAGTTTTTTAGATAATTTTCCAGGAAAAGATCCGTCGACTTATTTAGAGAAAATATTTTCTTTTACAAGGAAAGCTTTTTTAGAACGACCAGATTTATATATCAACTATAGATTATGGAATCTCGATTCAGAACAAATGAGTAATAATCAAAATGAATTTATTTTCAAGAAGATTGAAGAGGAATTTTCTATTACGATTAATAGAAATGTAGACGTAAAGCAGATTAAAAGTAAAAAATTACTGAATCGCCTATACTTACATTTCGATTCTCGTTTCCAATGGCCGAATCCTCAGAGCCCAATCCGTGGCGACAAGGGGTTTTGCCATGCTCTTAGTACTCACATCGCCATTCATGCCAATGGCACTGTTGTTCCTTGTTGCCTAGACAAAGAAGCTTCAACAAAACTCGGCTCCACTCAAGAAACTCCACTTCAAGAAATTCTGCTAAATAAACGCACGCAAAAGATGAAACAAGGATTTAAGGATGGAAAACTTATAGAAGATCTTTGTCGACGATGCACTTATATAGAGCGTTTTGCAAAAAAACTACCGCCTACTCTAGAACAAAAAGAAATTCTGCAATAATACGAAAATCATCTTTATCTTCTGGATATAAAACGATCGGCTCATAGTCGTTATTTAGTGGCGTTAAAGTAATTTGCTGATGTTTCCATGTATCATTTTTTTCATAAACTTTTGCTGAGGCATATTTTTTTATCGTATAACTTCCGCCTGTGTCAGGATCTTCTGGACCTCGATATTGAGCCAATACAATTTTTCCTTGCTTCGTACCCGAAGGATTAGCCCTCATTGCTACATAATCACCACTATTTATTAAAGGCTCCATAGAATGGCCTTTTACTTGAATAACAAACATATTTTTTTCTAAATTTTTTTTACCCACTTCAATCCAGCCATCCGGTTCAACGGCTTTTGCATCACCAAAATACCCAGCGGCAGCTTGTGCAGAATAAAAGGGAAGAAAAGTTTTGAACGCTTCTTTTTCCGCTCGTGGAAAATCCAGTGGTAGAATTTTTACAGTTTTGGGAGACTTTTTTTCTTGGAAAGGAAAGTCTAAAAGTTCTCGTAAAGAGAGTTCTAAAACCTCTGCGTAACGTAAAAGTGCCACAATTGTTACAGCACCCGTGGCATTTTCCAGACGATGGATCACACTGGGACTTAATTGATCGCTTTCTTTGGCCAAGCGATCTATAGAGTAGCCCTTTTTTATTCTTATTTTTTTGCAATGAGCTCCCAAAGCCAAAAGAAAACTCAAGTTACTGTATCTATTGGTTTTTTTTGACTTTATTTTGCCGTGCATTCAACACAATAGTAATTGACGTGTTAGGAAGGGTCTTTCTTTAATAAGAATAAAAGAATATTCTTATTAAAGAATGTCCGCGCCTATTTTGCCCAAAATATTAATATTAGAAAACATGGAGATTTTAGAAAGTCTTTATAAATATTATTTTGCCGATTCCTTTGAGTCCATAAGCACCCATGAAATAAGTTTGGCAGAAAAACTATACCAAAAATACGCTTCCACAATAGTAGGCGTTATTACACACACGCCACCACTAGAAAATGGAAATTTATTTCTACAAATTACAAATACAGGCATAGAAAAATTTCCGCATCCATTATTTATACTCACAACAAACCTTGATCACGCTCCACCTCATTCATTGAACAAAATTCCTTGTCATATTTATCGTCGCGTACCCACATTAAAAGAAATTAAGGATATGAAGCTAAAGCTACTCTCGCACTCTTCCGTGTAAATGAACGACACGCTTTTCAAATATTTAATTTTATAGTTAGAATCTAAAAGACAGTTTTTCATGTGACAGGGAGGTCCACTTGAAGATAATTCTGATTCTGTTTTTATTTTCTATAAATATTTTTGCCGCAGAAATTCCTCAGCCACTCATCCCAGACCCACAACTCACAACAGGTTATCTTTGCTCTACAAAAGATAATAATTTTCATGAATACCGTTACAGAGAAAAAATCCCTTATTGCAAAAGAAATGTTTCTAGCGCGATGAAACGAGAAATTTACCTACGATATCGTATTCCTGCAAAATGCCAGAGTGACTATACCATTGATCACTTTTATCCCCTGTCCTTAGGAGGCAATAACCAATTTGCTAATTTATGGCCAGAACACAAGGCTATAAAAAAAATTCGTCAAAATCTTGAGCAAACTCTTTATGAAAATTTAAGAGACGGTGAAATTACTCAAGCACGAGCACTAAGCACAATAAAAGAAGCAAAATTAAATCCCGATAGCAGCACTATTGCTAAGGGAAATTATTGTGAGCAATTTTCCCCGTTAACTCCTCTCCCCTTGGCGCACTTAGCCCCATTATTATTCTAAAAATGGCTCCGCTCTCAAGATAAGAGTGGCACAATACTTGAAATTACCTTTATTAAGAAAGTGATTAATAAATACGAAAGTATTTATTAGTTTCTTCTACACTTTCCCCGAAAGGGGAAAGTGGTAAACTAAGCTAAACACTTGGTTTGCAGAAGGTCTAGAGGTGAAAATCTCTAGACCTTCATTTTTTAAAACAAGAGTCTTACTCACGCTCCGAGACTGGTATTTTTATAGGAGCGATATACTTTTCTTTAACATGTTCATAAAAAGAGTTGCGATCAATTAATGAAGAAGCCCATTGAGCAGTTAATCCCGCTAACATCATAGGAAAAATTGCTGAGTGTCGATCTGTCATTTCAAGCACTAAAATAAAAGAAGTAAATGGAGTGTGCGTAACTCCAGTTAAAAAACCGATCATGCCAAGCATTACCATCAGATTCGCATGATCCGCGGCAATAAATTTTGATAAATAGGAACCAATAGTGGCACCCATTGCCAAGGAAGGAGAAAATATTCCCCCTGCCGCACCAGAGAGATAAGAAACTGTTGTTCCAATATAACGAATCACTAAAAGTGGGAGTCCAGCTTCCTGATCATTAAAAAGAAATCCAGTAATAACATTGATACCAGCCCCAGACGATCTATTATCAATCATTGAAAGTACCGCAACTACCAATCCACAGCCCATTGTAATTAGAACTAGATGTGTAGTTTTTGTTACTAATAAACGCTTATTTAAAAAAAATAAAAGCAAGCGGCCGAATAAAGCACCAGCTATACCTGTAATTGCTCCATTCAAAATCGCAATGGGAAGAAAAGAAAAACTTACTGAATTTAATTTGGGAAACCCTAAATATAAATAACTTCCAAGAATCCACTGTGCTACTAGGCCTGATGCAATCACACCACTAATTAGTGCCGTACGAACTTTATGAAAATGTACAAGCCCCAACTCTTCAATGGCATAAACAATTCCACCAAGCGGAGTATTAAATGCTGACGCAAGCCCCGCTGCAGCACCTGCAACTACCCATGTATGTTCGTCGATATTAAATGATTTTCGACGGACTTGTTTGCCAAAAAAATGAAAAACGCTGGCACAAATTTGCAAGGTCGGTCCTTCTCTTCCGATCGCTCCGCCCCCAGCAACGCAAAGTAGAGAACTAATAATTTTAATGGCTGCTGTTCTTAAAGAAAGTAAACGATCAACTACTTTGCTTTTTTCTCCACTATAATCTATTTCATTAGCGGCCATAATTTGCGGAATTCCACTTCCTGCAGCCTCTGGCGAAAATCTACGAACCATCCACCAAGCCAGCAAAAAACAAATTGGCGATAGAATAAAAACTACATATGAAGATTTACTTGAAATTTTATCGAATCCAGTTTCTGCAAAATGAAAAAGTTTTGCATAGGCAACAGAAATTAAAGCAGCTACGACTGCTGATGTCCAAAGTCCAAGAGCTTTAAGATTTTGTGGATCAGAAAAAATTTCATTAATTTTATCAATAAATCTAGTTGGTAAATGGTCAATGAATTTCTTACATCGAATAGAAAATTTTTCTTGGCTGCTGCTTTTCACTACAATGCTTGCCTTTACGTTCCAATAATAAATTGCGTCTCACTGATCTTAACACTAGATACGGTAGAGCTTAAGCCATTCTTTAAAATATTTTTTTGTAACCTCTTCCGAAAAATTGCTGCAGCTAAGCTACTTTATTGACGGTAAAAACAATTTTTTTCTCCCAGAAAGAAAGCCCGTTAGGAAAAGATGTACATTTGTTCCTAATTTATCAGTGCAGTAGCCCCCCTCTTGCACTATTACAGAGGGTAATTCTAAACGCGCTAATTCGGCTCCAATTTCGAAATAATCATCAGACTCTAAAGAAAAACGTCCGATTGGATCTTCTTTGTATGTATCAAAACCCGCAGAAATAATTAAAGCGCTGGGAGAAAAATCCTTGATTATTGGCAGCACTTTACTACGTATAACACGTAAATACTCTTTACCGTCGCAGCCGGATGGTAACGGTAAATTTATATTATAATTACGCCCTTGCCCCGACCCAATTTCAGAAGCATGTCCCCAATAATAGGGATAAAACTCTTTAGGATCGCCGTGAATAGAAATAAATAATACCTTTGAATCTCGATAAAAAATACTTTGCGTACCATTCCCATGGTGAAAATCAATATCGAGTATAACTACTTTGCCACTTTTTCGAAATTGTTTAGCTGCCAATGCCGCATTATTAAAATAACAATAACCACCAAATAAATCGCGAGAAGCATGGTGCCCCGGAGGGCGACACAAAGCATAAGCTTCCTTCGCTTTTCCCGACTCTACCCATTTTGCAGCATTAACTGCACAAGCAGCACTCCATCTAGCCGCCATCCATGTGGAACGAGTTAATGGTGTGCCAGAATCAAAACAAAAATAGCCCGCATGTTTTACGTCAGATGGGTAGGCTATTGTTTTATTTCTTTTTGGAAAAACGCTTGGGTAAAAAGTTTCATCAGTTAATTGTTTTTCCGCACTTTTATACAAATGAAATAAACGAGCATCATGAGTATCATGAAGATATTGCAGTGGAGAATTCGTTGGAGAAACAATTTCATATTTTTTTTCTTTTTCCAATGCATGCAAAATATTTTCTGCTCGTGATGTTGTTTCTGGATGAGGCAACTTTTCTCCAAAAGCCCACTCATATACAGGCTTGTGATTTAATTGATCTAGGTGAAAAAAAACGCGCATTTTATTCATGTAAAACTATCCTGCAAAACTGAATCTAAACTTCCGCTAGCCTTAACTTTTCCTTCATGTAATAAAATACCTCTGGAGCAACAAGATCGAAGAAAATTTAAATCGTGGCTAATGGCTATAATTTGGATTTTTTTATTTAGGGAAAGTAACAACGAAGCTAATTGTTTTGTTGTTTTTTCGTCAAGAGCGGCGCTTGGTTCATCAAGAAAAAGAATCTGTGGTTTTAAAATTAGGCTCCTGGCAATTGCTACTCTTTGTTTTTGTCCGCCACTAATTTCTTTAGGGTAACGATCGGCTAAGTCAAGAATGCCCAAGCTTTCTAAAAGCTCTAAAGCATTATCTCGTGTGATGGACAACATGCGCACTCTAGGGGCAATTAATAAATTTTCTAGTACGCTAAGATGAGGAAATAATTGATAGTCTTGAAATACAAGACCAAAAAAAGAGGCTCGTTCAGAGAAAGTCAAACTTTGCACCTCTTTTCCCTGATAAAAAACAGTCCCTTCATCAACAGAAAATAAACCAGCCATAGCTGAAAGCAATGTAGTTTTTCCTGATCCACTTTCACCAACTATTGCAAAGGGCTCACCTCTTGTTAGTTCTAAAGAGATAGAATCAAGAATTATTCGCCCTTTGCGTATTACTTTTAGATTCTGCACCAGACATAAAGTATTATTAATACTCATAGCTGTGCTCCTCTATTTTGTATTCTACTTTCTAATTTTCTACCCTGCAAAATTAGCGGATAAGTAATAGCTGCATAAAGAATGGCTGTTAAAAGATAAAATTCAAATGGGCGGTATGTAGAGCTAATCAATTGTTGCGCTTGCATTGTTAATTCATAAACACTGATTACAGATACGATAGCTGAATCTTTTATCATTGCGACAACAGTATTCAAAGATGGAGCTGTAACAATAGGAAGCATCTGAGGAAAAATAATATGCCTGATTGCTTGCCAATGGCTTAAACCAAGAAGTTGCGATGCTAATCTTTGCTCTTTCGGTATGGCATGGAAACCAGAAACCAATACTTCACCTAAATAAGCAGCACTATGTAAGGCCATTGTAATCACAGCTGCTTGAAATGGCTGAATAGTAATTCCAACAGCAGGTAAGCCAAAATAAATTCCTAGTAGCTGTATTAAAAATGGAGTGGAACGAAAAAAATCAGTAAAAAATTTGGCCGATATTCGAAATATTGAAGGAGCAGCTATCATCATTACTGCTAAAAAAATAGCAAAAACTACCCCCAAACACAGCCCACAAGCTGAAATAATAGTAGTCCACAATAAACCCTTCATTAAAAGAATAACTGCTGTACTCCATTTAAATGTATTCGATGCTGTTTGATTTTTTAGTCCAAAATATTTTTCTACCAATTCGTCGTAAATTGGCGAAGTGCGAAGCGAAGTTAATGCTGTATTAATTTTACCAATAAGAATTTTTTCGTTAGGTCGCGCTGGAATGCCAATTTTTTCCAAAAAAAGAGGCTCTCCTATTGGAGAAAGATCTACGCCAAAGTTACGAATCATATATCCACCCACTAAACGATCGGTAACTATGGCATCCAAACGTTCCGCTTGGATATCCTGAAGAATTTCAGTGTCCCCCTTATATGTTCTTATTTCCGCGTTTGGTAATTTTTCTCTTATTGCCGCTTCATAGGTGGTTCCAAGAGTTACACCAATTTGAAATCCTGGCACCCAGATATCTTGTTCAGCATTTTTTGCAAAAATTTGTGCCCCCGACTCGTAGTAAGGAGTAGAAAAAAGAGCCTGCTTTTCTCTATCCGGAGTGATCGCCATGCTGCCGATAATAAGGTCTATTTTCCCAGCAAGAAGTGACGCCAAGATGCCATCCCACTGCAAAGTTACAAATTCACATTTTCTATCAATTTTTTTACAAAGTTTTTTTGCAATATCAACATCAAAACCTGTTAATTCCCCTTCTTTATTGAAGTAATTAAATGGGGGATATTTACCAGTTAAACCTATTTTTAGTGGATTATCGGGAGCAGAGGCTGCATTAGAATAAGTATTAAGTGAATTTAAAAATAAAACTAAAAAAAAAACACCAACACTGCTTACAGAAAAAGCTTTTTTCATTCTTTTACTTCTTTTCTCAGGTCTCTCACCCAAATATTCATATCTTCATATGCGCCATAAATATCACAATTATTTACAAGCCTACCTAAAAATTCATAGTTAAGACGATTAAATACATTATTCATTCCGTAACTTCGTGCTCGCGCCATAGTATAAGAGCAAATATATTTACGCTTTATGAGCTCATTTTCTAAATAACGCAAAATATGAGTCATAATCCCTAACCCTCTGGCACTTTTTCTAGTCGCGCAATCTGTTAACTCCGCGGCCTGATAGCGTGGACTAAGCTCTGCACTGGCGGCAGCAATAATTTGTCCATCTTTTTCACAAAGAGCGAAAATAGATTCCTTCTGAAAAATTGCCTCAAAATAACTGGCGTGAATTAATGGTGATGGATAGGTTTCAAAAATTTCTTGGTATAATGAAATCAAATTTTGTACATCGCTTGGAAGTGCCATACGAATTTTTAAGGAAGGATCAAGCTCAGTTGGTGCTGATGGATCTATTGCACTCATGATATTTTCAATCAGCAAAGTTTCTTCCATTAAACTGCCCGATGAGAGACGCTCCTGTGAACGAAATTTACTCATCACATAGGCATCATCACCATTTAAGTAATACTTAATTACCGCTTCTAAAACGTATCCATAACGTAAAAATTTTTGCCAATCGGACCTTGGAGCCATGCAAATTATTTTATCAAAGCCATTTGCTTCAGCAATCCAGCGAATTTTCATAATCATGGCATGAAAATCTTCTGCTTGATAACGAAGGATCTTGATGCGTTGATTATACTGATCTAAAAACAATGTAGCTTCAAAACTAGGCTCTCGAATGCTGTGCTCTAAACCATAAATAACACCAACAGCCCTAAATGTTTGCTCTTCTGATAAACGCATCTCAACTACTCCTGTTTGAGCCCTTTGTTTAACTGGAACTGGCTTTACGTCAGCAATTAAGGCTTTAATTTTAGGAGACAAGATTTTGGAATCAGTCGACATATAAAACCTCCTAATGAAGTACTTGAGAAAAATTCAAAGAATTTTTTTGAAATTTATTTATTGCGAATGGCGCTCACACGGGGCCATAAGTAGATTTTTTAGCACTTCTCTAGCTGCAACGCAAGAACTAAATTAAAAAATACTATCTACTTTTCTATTTATCGGCGATAAAAATTATTTTACCCTCGGCATCACTATAGATATTTGGGATAACAAAGTAACATGGCCATAGAGGCTTGTGCATGGATTTTTACGTATGGGTGATTTCTGAGGAAGTGCGCTTGTGGCGCACACATGTGCATACCATAGCTGTTTAGTTTTGAAGAGGGCGCATGCTTTCTGGAGAAGTGCGCTTGAGCTTAAATGAAAAAATATTTCAGTCGTTGTTGTTGGTCAGAAT
>Ga0066639_10004733_pt1 | contig 11570 bp, 11 predicted proteins | sample CryGeyCG2114_010_2_FD_59504 | JGI IMG/M metagenome (GOLD analysis project Ga0066639, IMG submission 59504) | Groundwater microbial communities from aquifer - Crystal Geyser CG10_big_fil_rev_8/21/14_0.10 | ecosystem: Environmental > Aquatic > Deep subsurface > Groundwater | place: USA: Utah... | reverse complement strand
AGGGACTATGCTCAGTCTATTTTGACTCATTGTTCTATACGGTGAGTCGTGAAGAGCCAATTAACACTCACTGGCGCAACAATAATGTTTGTAGAATGAGAGCCTAAGGAGGGGGAAACATGAAAACAATTTTCATTACTATATTATTAGCGCTGAGCCTGCCGGCTCTGGGAAAACCACAACCAGAGACAAAACAATTTTATTTGATCTCGAACCAAAACTTAAAATTATTAAGTTCAAAGGTGAATTCAAAAATTTCTGAGATCACGGCTCCTTCTCAAAAAAGCTATCGCCTCATTGAGCTGACTCCAAAACAGCTCTCTCAAACTTCCCAGGTTTTTCATGATGAGCTGAATATCTGCGGTGGTTTTGTTGATGTTACAGAAGAACTTAAGGGATCCTCAGCAGAAGCTCTTGTAAAAAAAGAACAAAACCTTGTCCCTCCTGATTTTGATAAAACGATTCCAACCTTCGACAAAGCGGCAGCCCTTGCTATCACGAAATTCAACAAAACAAGGCTCACTACATTTCTACAGCAACTCACCTCTTTTTCTGATCGTAGCGCCTACTCACAAAATGGAGCCAATGCGGCTCGCTGGCTTGGAGATTATGCGCAAACACTGGCACAAGCAGCTAAGCGCAGTGATGTTACTGTAGGCTATATAGAAATTGGAAACCCTAGGTATCTGCAACCCAATACTCTAGTCCGAATCCCAGGGGCTGATTCTTCTCTGCCAGCAACAGTGATTGGTGCGCACATGGACACCTTTGATAATAATAAGCCTGGCGCTGATGATGACGGCTCTGGTGTGGCGGCGGTGATGGAAATTTACACGAGCCTGCTCCAAAGCGGATTCAAATTTCAAAGAGATATTTATTTTGCCTTTTATGCCGCCGAAGAAAGAGGCCTTGTGGGTTCCGGAGTTCTTGTTAGAAACTTTGTAGATAGAAAGATTCCCGTTCGAGGAGCCTTACAGCTAGATATGATTGGATACCGAAACCCCGATGCCCCTGCAGATGTTTATTTTATAGAAGATAACGTGAGCCCTCAAATGACTCAATTTTTAAAATTATTGGCAACAAAACACCTAACCACTGCCTCCGTTGGAAGCACAAAGTGCGGCTACGCGTGCAGTGACCATGCTCAATGGTACCGCGCCGGCATTGCCTCTGCTTTTCCTTTTGAAACCTATATGCAAGGATACAATCATACCATTCATACATCTCAAGATAACAAAGCAGACATTGACCACGCCTCTCATTTTGTAAAATTAGGCATTGCTTACGCCATTGAAGCGGCTGAGCCGGTCACTCGTTAATCTGGATTTGGAAAGCAAATATCTTCACCACAGACGATGCCTAGATCTTCTAGGTGTCCTTTGGTGACTTTGAATTTTGTTCCTGTTTTTAGAACGTATTCTCCGTCTGGAGCTGCCCTAGCACTATCCCCAAGAAAAGCTAACTCACCTTCTTCACTAAAAATGTCCTCTTGATAAAAGGACATGAATTTTCCATCTTTGAGCTGTAAACGTCCTGTCCTTGGAAAAATACAACCGTCTTTAATCATCAGCACCGACTTTGGAGGAACCATTTTAACCCCGTCAGATAAAAACTCATAGGTATCCCCTTTTTTGATCAATGCATATTTAGGGCACTTCGCCTTTGGTTTTATAGGAGGCTCGCTTGTATATCCCAGTACTTTTGTTCCATCCGAAAGAACAAAACTTTCTTGGGCCGAAGCAAAGCTTAGAATAAACAATAGATGTATCATCATAAAATCATTGTACTGGTTGGATGCTGCTTTTGAACAACCTTTAACGCAGTATTGCTACAAAAAATAGAGGCGCACCTAGGGGAGCCAGACGTTGAGGAGGTAGCTGGGGTACTGGTGACGGCTCATGTATTGGTTGTACATGCGCGATCGAGTGCTGGGGTTGTCATACAAAAAGGCCACCTGAGGAGCCAGTTGCGCTTGTTCTAGTTTTCCAAGGGCTGTGACCCAACGAATGTTCACAGGAGCTTTCATCAAAAGATCCACCATACTCACCTCAGTGGCCAGCGCTAAATGAAACATGCTCACAAGTCCGTAGGTAATAATATGAAGATTCTTAGGCTTCAGATGAGCATACATTTGTTGATAATGAGCATAAGAAGAACAGGCATCAAAAAAAGCGATCTGCATTTTTTGATGATTCAAACGAATATTCTTATAAAGGTGCTGAATTTGCGATCCCTTGAGATCAGAAAGAATATTTTTAAAGCTCAGTGTTTCGCCCTCTCCCGAGTGCCCTCCGTAATAAATAAAATCTCCGTTTTCCCATGCCTCTTTCCAAAAAGTGGCAAAGTTCACATAGGAGTAAAGGCTTTCTGTGGGAAACAAACCACTGCGGACCACCCACACGCGTCCCGTGCTATCCCGATGCACATAGGTACTGAAGTAACGCCTTTGCGTATGATGCTCTAAAGAAACCTCTCGCACCAAGGACAATTGAGAAAAGTCCTCCCCCAAAAAATCGCGCAGCTCATCTAAGCTATTCATTTTTTTAAAGTTACGAGCCAATAGCTGAGCCTCTAAGCCCTTATACAATGACCAACCAGCATCCTTCGTAATCTGGGACGTGCTTTTACCATTGGGACTAGACTCTGGGGTTTCATCAAAGCCGTGAACAAAATAAAGTGTCACCAACCGTCCATTGCCATTGTCTCCACGAAGTTCTGCGAGCGGAACAGGAGCCGCCTCTTGGGAAGTAGAGTTCACTTTTCGAATAAAAAACTTTGTATTTCTGGCTATGGGGGCTTGCCCTAGCTCACGACAGAAAAAGGGATTATAGAAATAGGAAAAATCATAGGCAGAAAAGTAATAGGAATCAGTGCAATTCTTCCACTTCGCATAACGAAAGGACTCTTTGTCATCAGTGTAAATGCTCGGGAAATCTGACAAAAGAGGGAGCTCTACAGTGCCTTCATTGTGATTCCCCAACCAAGCTCTGAGCACATGACGATTCACCAAAGCTTGGCCAGCGCCGTTGTATTGAACCCAAATATAAGGATCACCTTTAACATTAAAGGCTCTGGCATTTTGAACAACTGGGTGTTGCGTGCCCACGTAGCCCTCATTTAATACCTTAGGAAGACCAAACTGAGTTGTGTAGTCTGGAGAGTGAAAAAGACCGTACAAGTGCTCCGCATGCTCATGGCTCCAAAGGGCTAAGGACTCCTGATCCATTTTTTGGGCGTCCCCACGAGTGACCGTTCTGAATATGGCCTGATAGGTGTACTGAATTTCTTCACCAGAATAAGAAACTGTCGCGGCCGAAAGGCTTTGGCTAAAGCTTATAAACGCACTAAGGACGATAAGTGGAAATGCCATCGTAACCCCTTTCAACTTAAGGGCTAAACGATGGCATGAGATTTTTCAATGAATCAAATACAAATGTAATTTTTTGACCTGGCTTGCCAGTTCTTTTTGCTCCTACTGCTCGGCGTTCTTGCTGAAGACATTGTTGAGAAACTCCTCAGAAGACAATATTGCCTCCACAACGTCTCCCATTCGCCCCTCTGCCAAAATTGGCAAATAAGCTGCCTCACCACTAGGATCTGGATCTCGATCCAAAAGAGCCCTATAGACAAATGCGAGCTTTAACCGCTGATCTAGGCCATCAATGTTGTCATAAAACTCTGCGCTATCAGCAATGGCCCGAGCGACCTCTTTTGTTGAATTCAATTGTCGAGCCCTTACATACTCAACATGACCATCAGCTCCTGGATAATCAGGATCCCTATGGAGAACAGCCTGATATAAGCGTCGCACTAGCTGTCGGGAGTAAGTGGTTTCAATATCACTGTCGTAGTTATAAAACTCTAAACTCTGATTGAACTCATCAGACTCACAAAGAATACGAGCCACAGTGGCCTCTTCTCCTCGCTCAACAAGAGGGAGATAGGCGTGAACACCCGATGGGTCAACAGCCCTACCCAAGAAGCCCTGGTATAGATAATCAAGGCGTTCATAAAAACTCATATTTTGAGTTTTCTCTTTGAACTCTGAACTTGTAGCCATAGTGTGGGCCACATCACTCATTCCATTTGTGGCGGTATTTCGTAAATTACGTTCCCAACCATCAGCCCCCGGGTAATCAGGATCTCTATGGAGAATGCTTAAATACAATCGTTGCAATAAGTTACGGGCCAATGGGGTTTTCTTTTGACTAGAAAAGCTCCCTACTGCCAAAGCCCAATCCGAAGCATAAGGAGCCTTCCATGTGTGTGCGCCGGGCTCAAAGCTTCCCACTGCAATTTCTTTATAAGGTTTTTTAGTGTCCACAGCGATGACTCTTTGGGATCCCTTCATGGTACTTAAATTCATGGTGATCGATGTGCTATCTTCTGTATAAAAAACATAACGTTCAACTTCTGAGCTTTTTAAACAAACACCCACTTTCGGGTCACCTGCATTTTGAGCCCCCACTGCCATCAAGTCGTTTGTGAGTTCACCCTCTTGATTGCCATGAAATGAGGCCTGTGGGGTGGCTGGTGAGGGCCAAGAAATATAGATATCGTAGATTGTGTCTTTTCCTATCACTAGCGCATCTGAACCCCAACGATAATAATCTCCAGGAGGCAAATCCTCATTAGCCAAAGTTCGTCTAGCATCAAAACCATTGGCTCTAAGAGCATTGATCACCGTTGTCATCATTTCATAGGCATCGGAGCGAGTGGCTGTATCTACAAAATACTGAGGATATTTTTCGCGAACCCATGTGGCAGCCTCAACTACTGCTGATTTGTCATCTTTTGCTTTAATCACAGGAAATTGCCCAGCACTGTTTTGGCTACCTAAAACCAAATTATTACAATGGTTCATGTCTTGGTAAAAGCGACCCTCAAAAAAGTGATTGTACGTCACAAACTGCTGAGCAGTAGCCTCTGGAAAAGGATAAGATACATCCACTATTTGGCTATTGAGATAACCCCAAATACCTGCCACCCCTCCAGCCATACTGGAATGCCAAAGACCCCGACGTACCTCATCAAAGGTATAATCTTTGTAAGCAAAACCATTCTTCTGAGCCACACGAAAACGATCCTCAGAAAAAGAGGGCTTGGTTGGCCTTTTATTAATAGTGGCGATATAAGTGCTGTATTGCGGTTTATGTTGCTCATAAGAGGAGTAGTCTAATTTTTCTGAAAGCTGAGTGAGCTGGTTCAAATCACTTCGGGCACCCAAAATGTGGGACCATCCCATTTTTGCATGCATGTACTGATGCCAAGACTCTAGCTCTGATGGTTTTACCCACTCCCACAAGTCGTAACCATAACCCATGGACCAGTTAGGAATGGCAGACAGTCTTGCTGCTATATATCTTTGTAAGCGTCTATCTGTAGTGGAGTTTAAGGAAACAAAAGGAGATGGGTTACGATCATGATCTGCATCTCCCCACATCCAAATATGCACAAGAGCATCGGCGTCTCGGGCTTTTATTAAAGCCTCCTCGACTGCGCGAAATGTGCGTAGATCTGGATTGGAGTTTGAGTTCAAACCTTCGCATAATTCCTGATCATAATTAAACCAATAGCAATAAAGTGAGATATGTAGCCCATTAAACTGACCCGTCTTAATAAATGTCTCAATTGTTTGATCAATAGATTTAGAAATACTCTTGGGGCCGTCTCCAGCCATCACAAAGTGAGGCGTAATAGCAAGGTCACCCCGGCCCTCCCACGAAAATTTATTACCTTTCGCTACCAAAAAACCTTTTTGATTTTTTTCTGCTGCAGCAACACTAACCTGACCACGGATGTTATTTAAGTTCGAATCTGAACTTTGTGTGCTGTAGTTCCACGTCCCCTCTTGGGTAGGAATAAATCGATATTTCCAAGTGTTTCCACCATCGTAAAACATTTCCGTACGACGGGTCTCTCCAGATTCTAAGTGGGTGAAGGTCACTGTCGCAATAAGATCAAAAGGATTTCCCCCATAGCTGGGGTTCTGAACAGACCACTCCACCACATTCCACTTATGCGTTTGATGCTGTGGTGACTGCCCTGGCTCAATGCCAGCCCATGCCACTGAAAAAGAAACTAATGATAATAGTAAGAAAAAAGCCTTATTCATTCCCACACCTCTGAATAAAGTTAAATAATTAACGAAGCGACCCAAAAGAACTATCGGACGTTGGTAGGGCTAACTGTATTGATGGTCTTTTAGACTAAGTTTTAGGCAGACCATATTGATGATTTTTTTTACATATTGGAGCCATTATCAGTGGCCCATTGCCCATCAGTTATAGAAATGCTAGTTTGAGCCATGAAATTTAGGTCATTCCCCATTTTATTTCTTTTTATTTTTTACTCTCTAAGTGAGACAGTCACGGCCGAGACAAAACCCCTGGTACTCACCTCTAATGCCAATCTATTGGCTTTAGTTTCTGAAATTGCGGGATCAAACTTTCAAGTAGAAAGCTTGGCCCCGGAGGGTGCCGACATTCACTCTCACCAATTGCGCCCAACACAGTTGAGAGATTTAAAATCTGCAGATTTATTGATTCTTCAGGGAATGGATTATGAAAAGCAGTGGCTAGATCCCATGCTCAAGAAGACCTCTTTTCCTAAAGAAAACATAATGGATCTTTCTGAGGCGATTTCAGTTAAAATAAAGAATAATCCCCATTATCTTCTTGATCCCATAGCCCTCATGGAGGCCTCCTTTTCTTTAAAGCGACACCTCTCCCAACGCTGGCCAAAATATCAAAAAGATCTCGATAAAAATCAAAATCAATTTGTCAGCAATCTCAAAACTCATTTGCGTCGTTGGGAGGTGGCCTTAAAAAAATCTTCGATCTCACAAGTGATCACAGCTCATGGAAGTGCAGATTACTTTTTTAAGCGATTTAAAATAAACGTCATAGATCACATCGAAAAGACTGAGGGAGTGCAACCAAGCCTCGGGCATATTCAAAATATTATTGATCAAGTAAAAAAAGGAACAGTGGTTGTTATATGGGACTCTACCCATACACCACCTTCCTCACTAGAAAGAATCCAGCAACAAACAAAAAAAACTGTGCTCAAAATTCCCACGGAAATTGATACTCAACATGAAATTAAAACGCCTATTCAATTGCTGGATCAATTGGTGAAAGCTTTAGCGAATCACCGAAGAGTAAGCTTCAAGGCGGGCCAAATCAGTCTTTGCCTGATAAAGCATGCGATTCAAAGTCCGCTTCGACTCTATGTACATATTGAGTGACTGAATCACCTCTAAGTTTGTTACCAAACCTAAACCAAAATCTTTAGATTGCACCTCATAGTTTTTTTCAGAGAGTGTCGAAGACTCCTTGAGTGTTTCTACTTGCTCTATGCTACTCATGACTTGTGCATGAAGATCTTGAAGTTCTTTATGAGCCTTTTTTCTTGCTAGCTCCAACTCCAACTCACTCTCTTTTCTTTGTGCAGCGGCCTCTCGAACCTTTGATTGAGTGACCCCACCTTCAAAGAGAGGAATTGTTAATGTCAAAGTGGCATCCCACTTTACATCTTCAGAACTGCCAGTTCTTTTCACGTAGTAATTGCCACTGAGATCTAAGGTAGGCAGATGACTTCCCTTAGCCACAGCCACAGACTCATCGTAAACGTTGTAGTTTTCCACTTTCTCTTTGATATCAGGGCGATCATTGAGCTTAGAAAGATAAGAAGTAGAGCTTGGTACGCTTTGAGGAAGTGAGTTGTCGTCCACAAGATCAAAGTTATTCTGCCCAGTTAAAAGCGAGAGTTGGTTTTCTGCTTTTTTGCAATCGATCTTTGCCTGATATAGCTGAGCCCGGGCTTGACTCAACTGAGCTTGAGCCGAGTAGAGCTCCCCTTGACGAGATTGTCCTATTCGCACCCTTCTCTGCAATTCCCGCACACGCTGTGTGGTGAGGGCCACAAGCCTTTCTACAAACTGCACATCTTTTTGAGTTGAAAGATATTGGTAATAGCCCTCAGCTGCTGAAACATAGAGAAGATTTTGTGACCAATTAAGAGCCTCTTGCTTAGCCACCACATTCGCTTTTGTGGCTTGAAGGCCATAGTACTCTTGAAGTCCTTGAAACAGTGGTTGTGAAACTGAAATCTTACCCACTTGCTGCTCACTATATATAGAACTACTACTGGTACGTAGGTGAGCCATATCTTGTCGAGTTAAAGTTCCCACGGCAGAAATGGTAGGTAAAAGTCCCCCCACTGTTTGTTTTTTCTGCTCTTTAGCCTGCTCCAAAGTGGATTGTTGAATCTGTACAGAACCATAGTGGGTTTTAGCCAATTCAAAGATCTGGCGAAGATCTTGAGTCGCGGCTTTGCTTGAGGATGGACTCAAAAGTGAAGTGAGAGCTCCCAAAAACAAAGCAGAAAAGAGGATTTTTTTATAAAACATCATTCATCTTTTTTAGTTCAAGTTGCAATGAACTGCAATTTGCGATTAGCTTTGGTCTATGTGGAAAGTGAAAGTCCTGCTTCTTTCTTTTTTTTTGTGGTTGTACTTTACAGCATATACCAACTCAATCATGGTCCAGCAGTGGCGCCCAACGGCCCCCTCAATGCTTTTTTGGGAACTGCGGGCCAAGTGAATTTATGCCCGACTCGCATTGTATCTATTAGGGAAAAGAACGGCATCTCTCATCTAGAGGTGATTCAGGAGGACTTAGAGTGGAAGCGCTTGCAACCAAATCCCAAGAATTTTGATAAGACAGAAATGGAAGTCTGGCTTGGAAAAAATTGCGTGGTGGCATCCACAGGCGAGTCCATCGAACGACGCGAGGTGGCGGACCAAGTGCCCTTGAGCATGACAGAGATCGCCTATGTGGATGGCAAAACTCGTTTTTTGCGGCGATTTCGCAGAGGTGTTTTTGAGTTTGAGGGGCAACTGTTTAAATCGCCCCAACTGGATGCCGCTTTGGCCACCTTGGCGGCCCACTAAGCCCCTCGTGCCCCTTGACAAGATATGAGAACTATTGTGATGTGTGCTCTTTCTGTGCTCCTATGTTCAGGCGTAGCTCAGTTGGTAGAGCAGGTGGCTGTTAACCACCATGTCGGGGGTTCGAGTCCCTCCGCCTGAGCCATTCTTCCCTGGGGAAGGACAATTCTCTGCTCGTGAATGAACCTGATCAGACAATCAATCTTCGAATCAGGGATTTTTTCAAAAAATTAGTAAGACTCTTTGTTTTACTATTCATTGGATCAGATTTTCTTTTAACAATATAAACCTGTCGTTTCACTTTTGGGGTTGAGACATGCTTAATCTGATGTAGCTGCCTTTCAGAAAGTAAACTTTCGTTTTGCATTGAAATAATAAAGGATGGGCAAAATACGGCCGCCTTACCAAAACGGGCGACATCCAGTGCTGTTTCAAGGAGTTCAAATTGGAAAGCAATTTTTCTGTCAATTTCTGATGGCCAGTTGTCTAGAGTTTTTACTCCTGTTGGTGATTCGGGAAAAACTGTAATTGGGACAGCAAATGGAATCTCTAATAGTTTCTTCTCTTTGAAATTATTCTTAGTAGCAAAAGCACAATACTCAATGAAGCCGACTTTTATAAATTCTAAATCCGGATGAGGAATTGGCGCATAGGTGATGCCCACAATCACGCCACATCCACCTTTACCTTAACGTCCGGATAAAGTTTCGAAAGATACTTCAGCAGCCTGTCCGTTGTGAACTCGTCAATATTGTAATGAAGAATCTTGCTCATCAGTGCCTCATCAACTCCCACCGATTCAGCGAGAGCCCTTTGAGTCACATTTTTGGTGTTCTTATAAATCACGAATTTTTCACAAATTCCGTACTTCACTCTGTCAACCGTTGAAGCGTCCTTCGGTAAAAGCCTAGAGGCCGGCCCATGATCCAGTGTTTTTCTGACCTGCTCTAAGTTCTCTTCTGATGGAAATCTCGTTTTGCCCATTTGAATCACCTCCTTACTCTGAAAGCATTCACCACACCCAGGTAATCAGCATGAATACAGAGTACCAGAACCAGTCGATAAACCTTCTTGTCCCAATGAACAGGTTCCACTCTGAAATATTCAAATTCTTCAAGCCTGGACTCGATGGGAAAATTCCCTTGATCCAATTGTGCCACTAAGTCCAGAATCAACTTATCGTCGAGGTCATCATGCTTTTTGCGATAATGCTGATCAATCACGACCCTGGATAGAACCCGTCCATTTACCCTGAGCTTGATTGAGTATTCTGGCCTCTCTGTCACCTTCAAACGCTACTTAATTTTGACATATTTGTCAAGTTTTATCTCCACCACTTCAAGCTTGATAGCTGAAAACAAATCCAAAAATTCGAGAACATCCTTAAGGCGTCGAGAACAAGCCGAGAACACACCCTCATGTTCTCGAAAAAATCAGACTACCTCTAACTATTGGATTATATTGATATTTCCTGAGGGATTCTGAATACAGAACTTTCGATATTCAATACCGTTCGGCAAGGCTTGCTAAGACTTTGGCGGCGCAATCATGGAGGATCCTCTCGCCTTGGCATGGCATCCTCGACCGCAGATACCACCTTATTTTGAGGCGATTATTTCTTCAATTCGGTGACTCTAAAATTTAGAGGACAACTACGACTTGCGATGTCTTATCAGACTTCGAAGACTTCAAAGACTTCAAGTGTTCTGACCTGCGCCCACCTGACGCCACACCGGCGACCTTAAAAACTCCGTCCACAAAATCTGCATCCACTCAATGGTTACTGCTTCGTTTTTTAGCTTTACGAGAAACTCGGTTTTTCGTCTTTTAAAGGTTTTCTTCGCAGCACTCAAAAATTTTTCTGGAAGGATTTTCTCGCGAAGCATGTAAGAGAATCGCATCAACGGCCTTTTGATAATCTTTTAGTTCATAAGCGCATTTTTTAGGTGAAAGTCGATGTCCCAAGTGTAGCGAACTCCTTTCGTGTAAACCAAGATGAGCAGCATCCCACCTTTTAAGATGATCGAGTCTTTGGCTGTCGATTGGGCGGCACGGGCCATAAAGCGTTCGCGGATGAGTAACGACAGCACTTCGTTAAACTCAAATTTACCAAATCCCGACTTTGGATCTTTTAAGACCTTATTGATTTTTTGTCTGAGTTCAGTCCACTTCATTATTCGGCATCCAGAAATAAAAAGAGTTCGTGAACATTCTTGTTCACCCGCATTCTTTTCATGTAATTAAGGAAGTTCTCATAATTGTGTTTAGGGTCTTTGATATAGCGTTTTAATACCCTGTACTGGGCCCCATTCAGATTTAATTGTTGTAAGTCCGATTTTACAAACTTCAAGGATCTGTCTTATGGTTTCAACATCGGCGCGCTTGCTGACGGCGTGATCTGTGGGTGTAAGCAGCAGTCGCCGCTCCAAGTATTTTTTAAGCTTGGCCAATTATATCAGGTTGTTATGAAGGATGCCCGACTTTACTCCAGTTTTGACCGCCTATCTCCCACAGGTTCGTTTTCCATCACATTCACCCTCAAAATAAGAGTCATAACCTTTTCGGGTTTTGTATCGACCGAAAATCCAAACCCACGCAGTTTTTGTTCCTCTGATTT
>Ga0066639_10004730_pt1 | contig 11577 bp, 8 predicted proteins | sample CryGeyCG2114_010_2_FD_59504 | JGI IMG/M metagenome (GOLD analysis project Ga0066639, IMG submission 59504) | Groundwater microbial communities from aquifer - Crystal Geyser CG10_big_fil_rev_8/21/14_0.10 | ecosystem: Environmental > Aquatic > Deep subsurface > Groundwater | place: USA: Utah... | reverse complement strand
TTCCATGCAGTCAAAAGGACGCTCCCGCGAAGCCGGAAAATCCCCGTAGCGGTACCATTCGACTCGTCCGCCTAGGCGGACTCGCTCATGGTCTTCGGCCATTCGACTTAAGTGCTCATAAAAGAAACACCTCAGTGGCGGATGAGGGGTTTAAGGTACAATTCCCCCAATGCCAGCGCCGAAAGCGATTACCGATCTTGTACGGCACTTTGAGGCTCAAAAAGACTCCTTCAGGTCCGGTAAATACAACGAAACGCAGCTTCGGCGGGAATTCCTTGATCCGTTTTTTGAAACACTCGGATGGGATGTGCAGAATAGAAAGATGCGCGCAGCGGCATACAAGGACGTGATTCACGAGGATACGGTAAAAGTGGGAACAATGACCAAAGCGCCGGATTACAGTTTCCGCGTCGGCGGTGTGCGAAAATTTTTCGTAGAGGCAAAGAAGCCCGCGGTGAACATCAAAGAGGATGTTGATCCCTCGTTCCAGCTCCGCCGTTACGGTTGGTCTGCCAAGCTCCCGCTCTCAATTCTCACGGACTTTGAAGAATTCGTGATCTACGATTGTCGCACTAAGCCGAAGAAAACCGATTCCGCTGCGGTCGGACGCATTCTGTACCTTACATGCAATGAGTACGTTGATCGATGGGATGAGATCGCGGGCATTTTTTCGCATGAGGCGATTCTTCAGGGATCATTTGATGCATTTGCTGATAAAACAAAAGCAAAGCGCGGCGTTGAGGGGGTGGATGATGCATTTCTTAAAGAAATCGAAGAATGGCGCGAGCTCCTCGCCAAAAATATCGCCATCCGGAATACAGAACTCTCGCAGCGCGAACTTAATTTCGCCGTTCAGCAAACCATCGATCGCATCGTGTTCCTCCGTATTTGCGAGGATCGGGGAACCGAAGAATACATGCGGCTTTTTTCTGAGATTAATGGGGTCGGAATTTACGGTCGATTGAAAAAACATTTCCACGATGCGGATGCCCGTTACAACTCCGGTCTCTTCCATTTTAACGAAGAAAAAGACCAGAGCGATGCGCCAGATACACTGACTCTCGGACTTGATATCGATGATGACGTCCTGAAAAAAATCATCTCCCGCCTCTACTATCCGGAAAGCCCCTACGAGTTCTCCGTCCTTCCCGCAGAAATCCTCGGACAAGTCTACGAGCAATTCCTCGGCAAGGTGATTCGGCTCACGGAGGGGCACCATGCAAAAGTGGAGGAGAAGCCAGAGGTGCGGAAAGCCGGCGGCGTCTACTACACGCCTCCTTACATCGTGCAGTACATCGTGGAACAGACGGTGGGCAAACTTCTGGAAGGTAAAACGCCGAAGCAGGTGGAAAAACTCCGCATCCTCGATCCCGCCTGCGGTTCGGGCTCCTTTCTCCTCGGTACCTACCAGTACCTGCTCGATTGGCATCTGCGTTACTACCTCGAAAACGATCCGAAAAAGCACCCGAAGGCGCTCTTTAGCTTCCGCACGGCGGATGGCGTCGAAGAATGGCGCCTAAGCACCCCCGAGCGAAAGCGGATCCTCCTCAATAACATCTTCGGCGTGGATATCGATGCCCAAGCAGTGGAGGTCACCAAGCTCTCGCTCCTCCTTAAAGTGCTGGAAGGCGAAACCGATCAATCATTGCAGGGGCAGTTTGCAGGCATGAAGGAACGCGCCCTCCCGAACCTCGGCAGTAATATTAAGTGCGGGAACTCGCTCATTGGTCCGGATTTTTATGCAACGGAGCAGCGGGGACTTTTTGGGGACGAGGAAACTTACCGCATTAACGCGTTCGATTGGGAGCGCGCGTTCCCGCAGGTGTTTACGGGGAAAGATCTTGGGTTCGATGCAGTGATTGGGAACCCCCCTTACATCCGCATTCAGGCGATGAAGGAATGGGCGCCGGTAGAAGTGGAGTACTACAAAAAGCGGTACAAATCTGCAAGCAAAGGGAATTACGATATCTACGTCGTCTTTGTGGAGAGGATGCTTTCGCTCCTCAATAAAGAGGGAGTTCTAGGCTATATCCTTCCGCATAAGTTCTTTAATGCCAAGTACGGCGAACCGTTGCGAGAGATTCTCTCTAAGGGAAAACATCTGCAGCATGTGGTGCATTTTGGGGATCAGCAGATATTTAAAGGCGCGACAACGTATACATGCCTCATGTTTTTAAAGAAGAGCGGTAGTAATGGGTGTGACTTTGAAAAAGTGAATGATCTTGCAGTGTGGAGGCAGAGGAAAAATGGTGCTGAGAAGGGGAAAATTGAAGCGAAGAGTATTACAGGGAAGGAATGGAATTTTGTGGTGGGAAGTGGATCTGGACTGTTTGAAAAGTTGAAGGCGATGCCAGTGAAATTGGGAGACGTGGCTGGTCGAATTTTCCAGGGTCTTGTGACGGGATCAGATCCTGTATTTATTTTGGAAGATAGAGATAATGGCTTCTTTTCGGCAGCAACCAGTAAACTTTACGCGCTCGAGAATGAGTTAATGCACCCACTATGCAAAGGTTCTGTAAATCTTCGACGGTATTATGTTGATCCGCCAACAAAATCTATCTTATTTCCCTATAAAATTGAAAATGGAAAAGCAATGTTGCTAACAGTAAAGGAATTGGAAACTTTATATCCTCAGGCATGGAAGTATTTGTTAGAAAATCGTGGTTTGCTTGAAAATCGTGAACGGGGAAAGTGGAAAAATGAGCATTGGTATGCATTTGGTCGCTCTCAGAATCTTTCTGAAATGGAGCAACAAAAAATATTGACACCTAGCATTGCAGCCAGTGCTTCATTTACTTTCGATGAAACCGATTTTTATTATTTTGTTGGTAGTGGTGGCGGAGGTGGCGGTGGATATGGAGTGACATTGAAAAATGAAACTGGTTTGCACAGTAAATATGTTCTTGCACTTTTAAATTCTCATTTACTCGATTCTTATCTAAAGACTTTTAGTAGCAGTTTTAGTGGGGGATATTTTGCGTATAACCGTCAATACATAGAGCAGCTACCAATTCGTGCCATCGATTTTTCTAACCCTAAGGACAAATTAAAACATAATCATATTGTTGAGCTTGTAAACAAAATGTTGGATCTTCACAAACAACTTCCGAATGCCAAGACACCACACGAAAAGGAGATACTGCAGAGACAGATTGAGGCAACGGATAGGGAGATTGATGAGATGGTTTTTGAGTTGTATGGATTAACGAATGAAGAGAAAAAAATTGTTTTTTCATCAAATACTAAATGAAAAAATTTCTTGTTGAGAACGTTGTATTGGGAATATCGCCTCGCGATCCGTTTTCACCTTTTTCTGTGGGTGGGTATAAATTTCGTTACTGTGGTCATCCTAAGACAGGATCGATTGTAGTATTTTCTTCAAAAAATGTTTTGGAAGATGCAAGAAAAAATCATCAAAACACTGAAATAGAATTCGATGGTGGTGAGAAACTAACTGTAATATTTACAGAAGGGGGTGTTGTAGGAAGACGGGGGGAAGGACCGGAAAATAGTGAGGAAATTACGTTTCTTGAAGATATTCTTGTTATTGGATCGATTCTTACTGGATGGAACTGGCAGCTAGCTACGTGGAAGGAATATGAAAATTATTGGCCATATGGAAAAAATGCATTGAAGTGTGTATGTTCTAATTCAGAGCAATGTGAAAAATATCTTCAGCAATCCATTTGTAAGTTACTTGATCCAGCATGGCAACTTCAATTTGAGAATGGGTATCACCTTAGAATGTTGAATAATCACGGGAAAATACCTATTAAAGAGCCACGGTTTCTTGCAAATTTTGTTATTTGGGAGTGGCTTTTTCCCCACATAAAAAATCCAAATGGAGCTGGAGTGCAAGATGAATCTGAGAATCTTCGGGAAATATTTTCGGACATCTTGTTGCATTATTGGGGTGACCAAGTAAATACCGACATTTTCAATGACAGAGAGGTGAATATATTTCAAATATTGCGAAATCAGCTAACTCATTCATCAAAGTTACCCGTAAATCGAAGAGGGGCATTGGATTGGATGAAGAAACTCACATTGGATGATGTGAATAGATATCTCGAATTTTTCGACGTGCTTACCCAAGCAGTTGTGCTGAAAACGCTCAACATTGATGCGGAGAAAAAATTATTTCGTTGGCAGCCATGTGAGATTCAGTATTTTTTAGAACACGGAAAATTATCTCTTAGTGAAATTACCTAGTAAAAGTTTTAGATAGGGGTAACAATTTACTTTTTGTGCACAGTTGGATTATTTCCCATGTGTAGGGAAGATTGATTTTTTTATATTCATATAAATTAAAGGTATCCTTTCTCATGGTAAGCCACACTTTAAAGATGTCAAAAAAGGCTAAAAGCTCAATTTCTTTTTTGATGACTAAAAAACATGTGAATTCGAACTCGCGATCAACTCTGAACATGATGCTTTGAGATTTAGCTTTATGTTTCTGAGCTTCTTCTGATTCTGGCATTTCTTCAAAGAACTCCACCATTTCGTCGACAGATAAAATCTCTTGATCATCAAAGGCGCTTAAAATCTTTTGTCGACAAGTTAATAGATTGTCAAACTTTTTACTCCTCCTATCTCGAGAGATAACATATATCGATAGAAGAAGAGATAGTATTGCTATTGTGATCGAAGCAATATTAATAATCATATTTTTGATTATCTCAAAAAATGCCAAAAATTCATAACTTAGATACATAAAGGGAAATAAAGATGGTGATACAAAACCTTCACTCCGGTAAACGCGCACGCAGCCTCTTCTAGGCTATTCTTCACTGAAATAGTCCGCATCCATCTTTTTCATGGTGTATGTGCTTTGTCCGGAGACGCCTACGTCGTGCTCAATCATTAATTCTGCAAGTTGCTTTCCATCGATGAGGACAATTTTTGCATCAATAGATTGTGCGTATGTGCGAGCATCGTTCGAAAACGATGAGGTAGTGATGAATACGCCTTTTCTTGCCCTATTGCCGGCTAAAGCACCCATGAACTTTTGGATCTCCGGTCTTCCCACGGTACCTTCCCACCGTTTGGCCTGAATATAAATAACATCCATTCCCAGTCTATCTTCATTGATGATGCCATCGATGCCGCCATCTCCGCTTTTGCCGATTGCTTTCCCGGCATCCTTACGGGAGCCACCGTACCCCATGGCAGTGAGGAGATCGATCACTAACTGTTCAAAGAAGCGCGGGTTGCATTGCTTCATCTGCTCCAGGAGTTCATCGACCAAGTTTTTGGTCAATTCCTCCTGCGCCGCTTCCATATTTTCCTCCGGAGTGTTCAATGCAACTTCCTGTTTCTGCGCAAGAGGTTCCGCTGTCTTTCCCCCCATCCACTCAGCAAACGACTTATATTTCGCTGCAAGATATTTTGAGCTGACCGGTGTACCTGACTCGGCTTCTTGTTTCCCTATATTTGTAATCACTACTTTTCCTCGTCCTGCTGATTCCGCAAGTTGTGCTTTGCGTAAATAAAAAATTGCCCATCGAACACGATTATGAAAAATGGGTTCCTTCCCCGAGGGAAGTAACTCCCAGCGCTCTTCATCAGTTATATGAAATTGTTGGGCGAGCGCATCAACAAGATCTTTGATGAGGTGTATCTTTCCATCGCGTATTTCTGTGAGCAAGGGATGGAGAAGTTTCTCGAATGTTGGGAGTGCCATGACAGTTATGCTATCAGTAGACGAGAAAAAATCTCTTGCATCCCATGGTGTACTTCTGTACACTCTATTCCACGCTATGAAATCCGACCTTGTTGCCCACTACCGGCAATCCTTCGAAAGCATTGTCCAGCAGCATCAGGGTACGGAATGTTGGTCTGCGCGGGATTTGCAGCCGCTTCTTGGATACGATGAATGGAGAAATTTTCTTCAGGTCATCGAAAGGGCGATGGAATCCTGTAAAAACAGCAAAAAGGAGCCGAAATATCATTTTGTTGGCGTCAACAAATTGATCGAAACGGGCAAAGGAGCGGAGCGTCAAGTAGAGGATTATCTCCTCACTCGTTACGCCTGCTACCTCGTCGCCCAGAACGGCGATCTACCGTCTTAACACCTCAGGTTATGGATGAGGTGCTTATTGAAGACAATCCTCTCTACCACGTCACCCTCCTCCCCGGAATCACCACTTTCAAGAGTTCGAAGAACGCAAGCGCCCCCACGCTCCACACTACAGGCAGCACCCACTGTGCAGGCGTAAGTGGCAGGAGCTTTGTAAATATATTGATGGGTGAGTACATACAGAGGAGCAGCATGGCAAAGGCAATGGTCACCGCACCCACGAGGTAGCGATTACTGAAGATACCGATTGTCAAGAGCGAAAGCTTGGAGCGGCAGGTAAAAACGAGTGTGAGCTCGAAGAGAATGGAGTTTGCAACAACCATTGTCCGTGCAAGATCCACGTTCTGGAACTCGCGAAGACTGGAGAAGAAAATCTGGAATGCGGCAACGGTTGCAATGATCGCAGCAAGCAAGATGAAGCTGATTTCTCCATGGAGGATGTGTTCCTTGGGGTTCCTCGGTGGTCGGAGCATGATATCTTTCGCCGGTTTTTCCATGGCAAGCGCCATCGCAGGGAAACTATCAGTCATCAGGTTCACAAGCAGGATGTGGATGGGGAGATATGGGAGCGGGAAACCCATCACCATGGCGCCAAAGACAACCATGAGTTCATCAAAGTTTGCACGGAGCAGGAACACGACGAATTTGTTGATGTTATCGTAAATCGTGCGACCCTCTTCGATCGCGGAAACAACCGATGCAAAGTGATCATCGGTGAGGACGATTTGAGCCGTTTCGCGCGCGACATCGGTCCCTTGCTTTCCCATGGCAAATCCTACATCCGCTTTTTTAAGCGCGGGTGCGTCGTTCACGCCATCCCCGCCCATCGCGACGATTTCCCCATTCTCCTGCAACGCCGCGAGGATTTTTACTTTGTGGAGCGGCGAAACACGCGCGAAGATGGAAGCAGTTTTAACGCGCTCGCGGAGTGCTGCATCCGAGAGTTGATCGAGGGTCTTCCCCTCCAGCACATCGCCGGAAATTCCCACCCGCTCTGCGATCGCTTTGGCTGTGAGCGCATGATCGCCCGTGATCATCATCGTACGAATACCGGCGCGGCGCGCGAGGGTGATGGCGTCTCGTACGCCGTCACGCGGGGGATCCAGCATACCGATGAGGCCGATGAACGTGGCTTTTTGCGATGCGCCAGATTGCAGTGCACCGGCAAGGACCCGAAGAGCTCTTGCAGCCATCGCCGCGTTTTTCGCGAGAATCTCCTGCCTCTGATCCTGCGCAAGATCACACAGATCAACAATCACTTCCGGTGCGCCCTTTAAAAATTGCACCTCTTCTCCTCTCTTCTCAATCCTCTTCTCCTCTCCTCCTCTGTGCGTCGTCATCATGTATTTTTTCTCCGAGCTAAACGGCACATCTTCTTCTGCAATCGGGAGGCGCTGTACCCCTGCTCGTTCGGCTATTTGCAGGAGCCCAATCTCTGTGGGATCTCCAATCGTAAGCGAGTGCGCATTATTACACGAGGCGCCGATTTGGAGCAGGAGCGTGGCATGAGCGGAAACAGTCTTGATGTCATCGAATGATGTGCCCTGTGTAAAAAATGAAACATGCTCGTTCTGCTCCGACCACTGGATGTTGATGAGCGCACGATCCACCCACAGCTCCTGCACTTCCATCTTATTCTCCGTTATGGTCCCCGTCTTGTCCGAACAGATCACGGTGATGGAGCCGAGTGTTTCGATTGCACTGAGCTCCCGCGTGAGCACTTTTCGCCTGATCATCCGCTGCACACCGATCGCAAGACACACGGTGACAATCGCGGGAAGCCCCTCGGGTACGGCAGAAACCGCAAGGCTCGCTGCGGAAAGAAGCACCACTACGAGCGGGAGATCGCGAAGCGCTCCGACGACAAAAATAAGTCCGCAGAAGAGAAGCACAACAACGCCAAGCCATGTGCCAAGGCTGGCCATCGATCGCTCAAGCGGGGTGGGAGGATGCTCCACCGTGGAAACAATCTCCGCGATTTTTCCGAGTTCGGTCGCGGTGCCTGTTGCAGTCACGCACGCCGTCAGGTGCCCCGAAGTCACCACGGTACCGCGAAACACCATGTTCGTTTGATCTCCAATAGAACTCGCGCTGCGGATCGGTTCCACACCCTTCTGCACCGGCTTTGATTCCCCCGTGAGCGAAGCTTCGTCCACTCTTCCGCCACGGGAAAGCATAATGCGCGCATCGGCGCTCACCGTATCTCCTTCTTCGAGGAGCAAAATATCGCCCGGTACGAGGAGACGCGAAGGAATGATCTGTGCAGCGCCTTCGCGTAACACCCGCACCTGCGGCTCGCTCATTCTGGTGAGCAGTGCGATCGCGTTCTCTGCCTTCCATTCCTGGAAAAACCCGAGGAGCGCATTGAGGAGAAGGATGACCGCAATGGCGATGGCATCGAAGAAATCCATAAATGAAATCATCTCTGCGGATTCGAAGAACGGGAGTACCAGCGAAAGAACGAGTGCGACAAGGAGGATGTACACGAGGATGCTGTTGAACTGGCGCAAAAAGAGAAGCAAGAGCGATTGCTTCTTGCGGGGAAGCTCATTCGCGCCGTACTGCAATAGCCGTTTTTGCGCTTCGTGATCGGAAAGACCCTTGCTCATGGTAGAAAAATGAGCCAAGACTTCATCGACTGTCTGTGTTGCGTACATTTACAGTAGTATAGCATTGATGCGGACTCAAATCACTCTCCTCACGATTATCTGCGCACTGTGCGGCATACCCGCAACGAGCTTTGCGCGCGGATCGACATCGGATATCCCGACAATCATCACGCGCGGTGGCTGGGGTGCGGATGAAACTCTGGGCATCGTGCAGAACCCGGAGGAAGAATTGGAGCGCACGCAGAATGCCATCGTAAAAAAAGGTGGGAATGCAGCAGTGTTGAGCGAGCGCGATAAGCAGTGCGTCGATGCAATGAAGAAGCATCCCGATGATTTTCGTGTTGATCACTCCGTCGCAGAGGATAGCAACGGGAACGAACTCGTCTGGTCACGGCGCTACAGCAACAAGGTGAAGCTCTTTGTGATTCACCACACAGGGGAAGAGGACGGGAGCATTCTGGATACGCTCTCCGGTCCCGAGCAAGTGCGATCAATTTATTACACGCACACCATGAAGAATGGATGGGGCGATATCGGGTACCACTATCTGATTGATCGTGATGGCGTGATCTACGAAGGACGCGCGGGAGGAAAGAGCGTTATCGGCGCGCACGTATACTGCGCAAACACGAGTACGATCGGCATTGCAATGATCGGGAACTTCCAGCGCTATGCACCAAGCGACGAGCAGCTCACAAGTGTGCGAAGGCTCCTCGCACATCTTGCAAAAGAATATGACGTGAACTTGAAGGGAAAAACCGAATACCACGGAAAGATGTACCCGACAGTCGTCTCTCACCGCGCTCTTGCACATACGCTCTGCGCAGGACGAAGAGTGGAGGCAATCCTCCCGGATATCCGCAGACTGGCGGCTGCGGGGAAGTTCGATACGCCCATTGCTGCGACTGCACGTCGACCATCAAAGGAAACTATACGTGTGTCCCGGAGCCTTGACCCAATCGGGAAAACGATGCTCACCACTCTTCCGCGCACCGCCGTGAGTGTCCGTCTGCGATTCCAAGCGGGGAATGCGGCAGTGAAGGCAGGCGAAAGCATTGCAACACTTTCGAGATCGGATCGCACACTCACGATCTTTCAGAATCAAAGACGTACGGCGAATGATCTGCGCGCAGCGCACGCGATTCCGGCAAACGGGCAAGTTGTCTTTACGCTCACCGTTTTGCCACCGAGAAAATCGGGGAAGTACTCCTTCACGATTGGGGACACCACGTATGCACTCACGGTGAAGTAAACAAATTTTTCTCGAGCGGTCCACTTCGCATTTGACCGGCTGTTTGTGGAATGAATACTGAATGACGGGTAGTCGAGAGACATGTTCAAAAATGCTCGTCTCTCGACTGCCCGTGTATCTGCCATGTCTTGGTCGATTTCCGTTCATTATTCCCCTGGGACCGCTCGAGAAGAGTCATTATTTCCAAAGATCGCGAGAAAGGTATATTGCTAAAATAGCAATTATATTATATAATTAAAAAAAAGAACCATGCCGGCAAAAAAGCGAGTTCATCACTTTGCCCCGATGACGCTCACGGGGTTCGTGAGCGGGATCATTGCTGCAACCCTGATTGCCTCCCCCTTCCTCGGTACAATCACGGAACACTCGGAAGGAGAAACGCATTTCGTGGCAGCTTCGGATGACGAGACAACACAAAGAGTAGTGGATGTTGCACCGCTGACAGAGGAAGAATGGACTGCCTTCCGCGCCGCCCGTGCAGCGCTGTTCCAGAGCACGCTCAGGCTCTCGTTCCCAAAGGAGTTGCAGGAAGTGCTCGAGGAGAACCAAAAAACAGAGTGGCATCTTCCCCTCTTCGATCACCCCGAGTGGATTATCGTAGAGCGCAGAAATGGCAGAATTGTAGCAACGCTCGAATGGTCGCATCTTGCTGCATTCCTCGCGCAGGAAATTGATCCCCTGATTCCCCGCGCTTCGAACCTCTCCCTCCTCGCACTGCCGAAGGAAGGCGACGTGCGCGCAAAGGTGGAAGGAGCAATGGCAGATGGATGGGTGATGGATGCAGAAATCACCGCTCGACAAATCGCCGAGAGCGTCGCAGCGCAGGAATTGAATATCATTCTCCCCATCGAGAAGGAAGAAGCAGTGATCGAAAATAAAACGAATGCGCATGTGGGAGCGCTCACATTGCTCGCAAGCGGAAAATCAGATTTCGCAGGATCCGTGCCGAACCGCATCTACAACATCAAGAAAGCGATCAACGAAAAAATAAACGGGGTGTACATCGCGCCCGGTGAAACGTTTTCATTTGTGGAAGTGCTCGATGGACCTGTAGAACTCTGGACAGGGTGGCTCATGGCACTCGGTATTTTTGAAGGCAGCGACCTGCGTCCGACTCCAGGGGGAGGCGTGTGCCAGATATCGACGACCGTCTATCGCGCAGCCGTACTCGCAGGACTCCCCATCACAGAGCAACGCAATCACTCGATGTACATCAAGTACTACCGTAAGCACGGCGAAGGATTGGATGCGACGATTTTCGTGGGGCATCAGGATCTTGCATTCGTGAACGATACAGAGGAACCGATCCTCATTCTCGCACGCACAGTAGGCACGGAAGCCATTGTAGAATTCTACGGCACGCGCGATGGAAGAACAGTGGCGCTCGAAGGACCCTATCGGTATCACGATGCACCGGAGGGCATGAAATCACTCGTGCGGAATGAGCGAAACGTGGGACTCCAGGGAAATGAGATTGCATGGAAACAAACAATCACACGAGTGGATGGTACTACCGAAGAAAAAGCGCTGATCTCTCGTTATCAAGATGAAATTCCCTGGAAAACGACCGCTGATGCGAATGTATACTATTCAGTTGAATAGTATAATACTCTTTTCTACTCATTAAGAATGAAGTT
>Ga0066639_10004728_pt1 | contig 11579 bp, 15 predicted proteins | sample CryGeyCG2114_010_2_FD_59504 | JGI IMG/M metagenome (GOLD analysis project Ga0066639, IMG submission 59504) | Groundwater microbial communities from aquifer - Crystal Geyser CG10_big_fil_rev_8/21/14_0.10 | ecosystem: Environmental > Aquatic > Deep subsurface > Groundwater | place: USA: Utah... | reverse complement strand
CCATTTTCTGTGCTCTGTTCAAGTATCTCTCTTGGATCTTCTATCTTGTCGAGTAAACCTATATATCTTCTAACATCCTTGTTTTTCCCTTTCAGCATAAATGAGTATATCCTTGCTAGCATTCCTAATTTAGTTTCAAACAAAATCTTGCCGGGATCTTTGGTCTTTCCAATTAGCTTGTATTTTTTATCAACAGCCTTAAAAATATCAGAGTATTGAAAATCTCCTGTTACACCTATAGCAGCAATCCATGAATACTTCCTTGCTATTTTATAACATATATAAGACACTGAGGTATTATCTGAAATGTCCCTCATCCTTGGATTGTAATATTGCACTTTTTTTCTTTTTAATGGCAAATGGTGATCTATCCATATAATCTTTGCATCTATTTTGTCTATGAATTCCTGGGTAACAACAGGTTTATCAAGTATAACAACTAAGTCGGGCCTTATTTCCTTAATTTTATTAATGTAAATCTCTTCTTTTAATATTGGAGAACTTTTAGCAGCTATGCCATAAGAATTCTTCATTATTTTTTTTAGTGTAAGATAGCTGCAAAGCCCATCAGCATCGCCATCAAAGATAACAACAATATTTTTTGCCTTTTTTATAGCGCTTCTCGCCTCTTTTAATTCAGTTTCTGTGATCATAAGCAAAAAAAGTTTACTTTCTTTATAAACCTATTTGTCAAAAGAAAAATTAATAAAAGATAAATTAACTCTATCTTTATGCTCGAATTGTCATTGTGGCAGAGATTATTGCTTTATGCATTTATTCTTATAGCCCTGTTCATATTTGTAAAGGTATCCCAAATAAAGATTAATGGCCTTCCGCTTGTAAAGTTAAGGTACAGGATACTCTTGGCCTTATTCTTTCCAATTTTGTTTGTAATATTTTTCTTGCTTGGCTCTTTTATAATTGCAATTATTCTGTTGGTATTACTAATAATTCTTCTAGTTTATTTATTAAGAAGGCTTGCAAGACCAAAATCAAAATATTTATAAATCCCCATTCTTTAGCTTGAGACATGGGAATACTGCCATTAGCTGCCATGGAAAAGCTTATTAAGAAAGCCGGAGCCCCAAGAGTCAGCGAGGATGCAAAAATAGCCTTAAAAGAAGTTTTGGAAGATAATGCTTCAGTTATATGCGAGAGGGCAGTTAAAATATCTCAGCATTCTGGAAGAAAAACTGTTAAAGCTGGGGATATTAAACTGGCTTCTAAGTAAAATGGAAATCCCAAACATAGAAGAAAGGATTGCTTTAATTCTGAAAAAACATAAAATAATTAATGCTTGTGTTGGTATACGTAAATCGGATAACAGTGTTGATAAATGTAAAAAAGTAAATTTGGATGGAACTTGGTATGTTATACATAACCAAGGAACATTAAATTATCTTAGAACATATACTCGTTTATCTGGTGATATTTGTGAAGATTGTTTTAAGAAACAAATGGAATATTCTTAACTACATAACTATTTAGCCCTTCTCTTATTTGCACTTAAACTTGGCCTTATTTTCTCAGCACCCTTACCCTTATTCAACAGCCCTCTAGATTTTTTTCCAGCAGCAGTTAATCCCCTGTATACCCTTCCCCTCTGTCTGCCTATCCAATTTATCTTTTTATCAGCCTTTATTACAGGACTATTAGGATCAACAAGTATAATTTCATACCAATAATACCTACCATCTTTTCCTGCCCAATAGGAATTTAGTACCTCCAAGTTTGGATATCCTTTGTTGGCCCTTTCCTCGGCAACCCATTGGTAGCTTTTTCCTACAATCTTTCTCAACCTTAAATTCTTGCTCTTTCTTCCCCTTCTTCCATACTTTCTTCTCTGTCTTCCACCTCTTAAAAGCCTTACTCTAACAACAATATACCCCTGCTTCGCCTTATAGCCTAAAGCTCTTGCCTTGTCAATTCTTGTTGGTCTTTTTATTCTTGTTAATGTAGGCTCTTTTCTCCATTCTATCAGCCTTTCTATATAAACTTCTGATTCTCTAGGTTTTCTCCAGGCTTCCCTTACAGCACTATAAAGATTCATTTTTAAAAAGTAAAAAGAAATATATTTAAATGTTTCTATTGTACTAGTTTTGTAAATGCTAATCTCAATAACCGAAATAGTGTATCTTGCGATTGTAACAGTCGTAATTGGGTACATCTTCATGGACTTTATTCCAAGAGCTTATGGTTCCTATATCAAAAAGAGATTTGATTGGAATAACTTCAAAATAGCCTGCCTTATAGTAGCCCCAGGAGTAGTGTTTCATGAATTAGCCCATAAATTCGTTGCAATGTCCTTTGGCCTAAGTGCAATATTCCAGATATGGCCTTTTGGCTTAGTCCTTGGTGTATTCCTAAAGATTATAGGCTCAAGTTTTATCCTGCTTGCCCCGGGTTATGTTGGCATAAGCTCAGGAGCAACAGTACCCCAACTAACGCTTATTTCATTTTCAGGCCCATTAATAAACTTAATATTATGGCTTGGCTCATGGGCAATACTAAACAGGGCTAGGTTAACAAGAAAGCAGGCAGTTTCGCTTTATCTTCTAAAACAGATAAACATGTGGTTATTTATATTCAATATGCTTCCAATCCCACCATTAGATGGAAGCAAGGTCTTTTATGGTTTATATAAACTTATCTTTGGGTAAGCCCCCTTAACCTTAACAATTCATTTTCCAAATTTTTAATCTTCTTAGCAATGTTTTTTATCCTTTTTGCAGTATCTTCCTGCACCATCAAGCTTCCGCATTCTTGGCATACATATTGGTTTTCCATGGCTGTTTCTATATCTATCCTAGTGCATTTATTAGGGCATACAAAAAATACTTTCTTTTCCTCATATTTCAATTCCTCTTTTAATTTGTTTAGCATTCTTTGTTTGATCATTATAACTATGTTAAAGGCCTTTGCCTCGTCAAATGTCCAGTAATAAATATACCACCCCTTTTTCTTGTCCTTTTTCCTTATAGAAGACACCAACCCATAAGAATCAAGTTTGTATATTAGATTCCTTATATCATTGATTTCCAGCTTTAGTTTTTCTGCAAGCTTGAATTCAGAAACATTTTTTTTATTTTTGAGCTCCCTTATTACAGGCAATATCTCACTCCCTATTAACGCACCTATAGCTTTTTCTGTTTCTTCCTCAACCTCTTTAGAACTCTTACACCTTTTCATGCCATTTTTAGTATAACCCCTTATTTAAATAAATTTAGGTATTTTGTTTACTACACAAGAATAATAAGAAAAATTTAATAATGCCCCAAGCGATTTGAATATATGGCCTTATTTAGAAAGAAGAAAGATGAAAAATTGGAATTGCCAAGATTGCCCGAGTTTCCTTCTTATACCCCAACTATAAAACCCCTAGACCAAATAAAGGCAGAAGTTCAAAGGCAGGACATTCCATTTAGGCAAAAGACAATGCCTCTAACAACTCCAAAGCCGCAGATAGTCCAGCAGGCAATTCATGAAGAAAAGCCAATATTTGTAAAAATAGATAAATACAAGACTGCTATTCATTTGATAGACAGCATAAAAGCAAAGATAAAAGAAGCGGAAAATACCCTTGATGAGCTTATGAGAATAAAGGATGAGGAAGAAAGAAATCTAAGGGCATGGAAGGATGAAATAGAAAAAATAAAAAATAAGCTTCTTGACATAGATAAAAACCTTTTTGAAGTATGATAAAAGAAAAGCCAGAAGTAATGCATGTAATGGTCGCTTCTCCCTATTACCTGAGGAAGGAATTGCTAAAAACAGCGATAGAAGACACAAAACTCCTGAAATATTTTGAGGATATCAGGGAAATTAGGGCAAAAAAAGAGGCATACTTGGAGTATTTTAAGAAAATATTTGGGGATGTAACAAAGCTTTCTATTGATTTGCATAACTCCCTGCCAAAATTTGAAGAAGAAAAACCAGCTGAAAAGCCAATTGCTAAACCGCAAATTTCAGTAAAAAAGGTTGTTAATGTTCCAGAGAAAAATAGAATAGAGCTTGAATTAGAAGAGATAGAAAAAAAGTTAGAAAATATAAAGATTTAGTTTACCCTACTCCTTATGTTTTAAATATTAGGACAATAAAATTATTCTACAACAGCTTTTATCCTTCTCACGCCCGCACTTATTGCCTCTTCTTTTACAATCTTGAACTTGCCTATTTCAGAGGTATTTTTGACATGCGGTCCAGTGCAAACTTCAATGCTGTAATTATTTATTTTATAAACACTTACCTTTCCCCCATATTTTTCTGTGAATAATGCCTGCGCTCCTAATCTTTTTGCTTCCTCAAGCGTCATCTCTAGCCTTTCTACCTTTAATCCCTCTTTAATCCTTTTATTTACTTCATCTTCCACTTTCTTTATTTCTTCTGGAGTAAGCTTTCTATCAAAATTAAAGTCAAACCTCAATCGCTCCGGAGTTATATTGCTTCCCCTCTGCTCTATATTTTTATCAATAATCTTCCTTAAAGCTTCATTTAGTAGGTGCGTAGCTGTATGTAATCTTGTTGTTTGCTCAGATGTATCAGCTAACCCAGATTTAAATTTTTTTTCTGCTCCAATTCTTGATATTTTCTGGTGTTTTTTAAATTCTTCATCAAATCCATCTTCATCAATTTCCATGCCTTTTTCTTTTGCTAATTCCTTTGTGAGTTCTATCGGGAATCCATAGCTTTGGTACAAAAGAAAAGCATCTCTTCCAGAAATTAGCTTGCCTTTTAGCTTCCCAAATATTTTTAATCCATTTTCCAAGGTTAGCTTAAATCTCTTTTCTTCAGCTTCTAATTGGCTGAAGATAAATTCCTCATTCCTTTCAAGCTCTTGGTAATCATCTTTGTATATTTTTATAACTTCTTTGGCAATTTCCTTTGTAAAGTTTTTATTTATGCCTAAAAGACTGCCATGCCTTATCGCTTTTCTGATTAATCTTCTCAAGACATACCCCTGCTCAACATTGCTCGGCTCTATATGCTTGTCGTCTCCAAGAATAAAAGTGGCAGCCTTCAAATGGTCAGTTATTATTCTTGCTGATTTTTTATTGTAATTTTTTGCTAAACTTTTTATTTTATTTATAATAGGCAAAAATAATTCTGTATCGTAAACACTTTTCTTCCCTTGTAAAATTGCTATTGTCCTTTCAACACCCATTCCAGTATCAACATTTTTCTGTTTCAGTAATTCATATTTTCCTTCCTTTGTTTTGTTGTACTCCATAAAAACATCATTCCAAATCTCAACCCACCCTTTGTTTTTAGGGTCAAATACTTTTGGAGCATCTCCATCTATCCAATAAAACATTTCTGTGCATGGTCCGCATGGTCCAGTCTGTCCAGCAGGTCCCCAAAAATTATCTTCTTTTGGAAGAAAAGCTATTCTTTCTCTTGGAATACCTAATTTTATCCATGAATTTACCGCCTCATTATCTCTGGGAGCATCTTTGTCTCCCGCAAAACATGTAACTGCTAATTTTTTAATCGGAATATTGAGCCACTTCTTGCTTGTCAAAAATTCAAAACTCCATTCTATGGCCTCTTTCTTGAAATAATCCCCGAAAGACCAGTTTCCAAGCATCTCAAAGAATGTTAAATGCACATCATCGCCTACGCTGTCAATATCCCCTGTTCTTATGCATTTTTGTACATTTGCGATTCTTTTACCTAATGGGTGTGGTTGGCCGAGTATAAATGGTACAAGTGGGTGCATCCCCGCTGTTGTAAATAATACAGTAGGGTCATTTTCAGGTATTAAAGAGGCTGATTCGATTATTTTATGCCCTTTGCTTTTAAAAAATTCAAGATATTTCTCTTTGAGTTCTTTCGCTTTCATTTTTCAATAGATTGATTACTTTATTTAAAAACCTTACTCTTTAAAAAAGTATATAAAACCAAAATTAATACATCAACTTATGAAGTATAACCATCTGGCTGTTAATATAATCAAGAAGGGTTTGTCCAATGTAGACTTCTCAAAATTAGACAGCACTTCAAAAAAAGAGATGCTAACAAAGGTTTCAGATTTATTACTAAAAGAGGGAAAAGTAAAAGAAGCAGTTGAAGCCCTAATTTTATGTAATAATCAGGAAAAATTAACTGAGGTTGGTGATTATTTTTTAAGGCAGAACAAGTTTGATAATGCGGCGCTTTTCCTAATACCTACAAAAGAGCATGGAAGATTAACCTATTTGGGGTTTATTTGCATTAGAGAAGGAATGTATAAAATAGCTTTAGAAATTTATAGGGCATTGGGTGATAAAACAATGGCCGAATTTATAGAAAAGAACTTTATCTAGAATTATAACATTTTTTGACATCGTTGACAAATTGCCTTGTTTGTTCTTGTTTTGGTTTTTTATTCCATAGCTTATAAATATGGGGCCCGGCATTGTAAATTAGTGCTACATCTTCAACTAATTTTTTCTTTCTTTTATTTTTCTTAACTACATCAACAGCCTCCTTTATTAAATCTATACCAATATAAGCGTTGATTACTGGGTTGAAATATTGATGTATCTTTATTTCATACCCATTTCTATGCTGTGGATGTACTTGCATAAGGCCTATTGCACTAACCTCTATATTCTTATTATTTTTGAAGATATTTACTGGAACTGTCCTTTTCTTTAATATCATCTTTTCAGGGCTATTTCGCTTATAAGCATAGTATTCTATTTCTTTATACTGCTCACATTCCACAATTTCAGAATATTTACTATTCTTTTTTATGCAGGCAATTGCGCTTGGATTAAATGCAGACTCATTCTTTGTTATGCACCCAGCTAATTTTTTATCAACACCAGCCTTTTCAGCAAAATAATTTACAATCTTTCCCAAATCATCTTTTTTATAAACCTCGCAATATGCATCAAAATGAACAACCTTTGCACCTTTTACATCTATTAAATCTCTTACTTTTTTGTTTATTTTTATATCCCTTAAAACCCAGTTTGCAATTGGTTTTTCATATGCTTCAACAAAAACTACATTATACCCATTTCTAATTGCCGTTTTTGTGCCATAACCTTCTTTGTTTAAGCTTTTAACAACCTTATCTAAGTTACGCTTATTCTTATATGCCACAACTTGTACACCCCATTTTTTACACTTAACCTTTTTTGGTTTTATACCAATTTCACCCCTTGTTTTTTGCACCCATTCATTGCTGAATAATTTAGGCTCATCTGCAGAAATAGTGGGTTTAGTAGCAGAGTACCATACTAAAAGGCTTAAACCAATAGGCAATATAAACTTCTTAGCAGGTTCCAAATATTCTCCTAATTTACTAAAAAATTCCATATTAAACCAATAGGTAAATCATATTTAAACCTTTCTATTGTAATTACTAATAAATAACTACAAATAATCAAACATTCTTTTTTGCCTTATTCTCTTTTTCAACAATATGCTTTTTTCTAAAAATAAATTAATGTTCAGCCTGAGCCTCTTTTCTGCCTCTTCAAACAAGTCTTTAATATCTTTAAACTCTTCACCCTTTCTTTTTAATGCACTTCTTGTAACCTCTCTTAATATTCCAACGCCTAATGGTACATTATACTCCCCTCTTACTTCCCTTAATATAATTGCACTAGCCTGCCTTTTTATTTTTTTCAAATATTCAGCAACAGCCAATCTATTTGCATAATAAGCCCCAGTAACATTTGATGCATATTCTTTTTTTCCTTCATAAAATTCATAATCATGCCAAAACTCTTTATTTTCATTGAACTCTATTACCTCAAAAGACCATTCTCCAGGCATTAAAATAATTTCATAATGATTTCCCAAATACTCGTCATTAAACAGCATATACTCATTAATTAAAGGCAAGGATTTTATTTCTTTCAGGAGTTCATTTGATACTGTTGAATCAACCGCAGTTACAGCCCACCTTGATGGTACAAGTTTTCTATTCTTTTTTATTCCTAGCAAACCAGCAGAAAGCAATTTTATAATGTCGCTTATCTTAAAATTGTTTTTATACAAATTTATTAAAGCATCCTTGGCTTTTAATTCATAATCACTAACAGCATATTCAACTCCCCTTTCTATTTTTGGATTTTCCCGTAGTTTTGCTTTTATTAACGGCGCTGGATTTCCTATTGGTGGCATAACACTATCTAAATTAAGCTTGAAAACAGGCTTCTTTTTCAGCACAAATTCTACATCGCAGGGCTTAGATGCCATGGAAACTTCTTTCATAACTTTAAGCAACTTATTATCTTCTGCTTTAATGTTAGTTGTAAACCTGGAATAAATCATTACACCTCTATTCTCTAAAATTTCTTTTATGCTTAGCCTATCTTTAAACCATTCTTCAGGGCTGCTTAGCTTATAGGAATCTTCGCTGTGTACAGCTGGAGACAATATTCCTGCATAAACGTTTGGATAGTTAAATCTTCCAACAAACAAATCTGGGGGGCTTGATCCAGAGAAATTTAAATTAACCTTGGGCATGAATTCCTTCAGCTTTTTATAATCATAAATTACCCTCATTCTTCAAGCAATTATTAAATACCTCATTTTCCTTCCATATACATTTATTATTTATGCAGTTGCAATCTGTAAGTTTATAGCATTCATAAACAGGGGAATACTCGCATGTTGTTATTGCATCTTCACTTTCTTTTGCAATACACAACTGTCCAGAACATCCACCAATAGAGCAATCTGAATCTTTTGTACATTCTACATTATCGGTTAATTTTGCATTTTGACACCCAGCTATAAAAACTAAGCTAATCAAGAATATGGGGATAAGCATTAAATTCTTCATGTTGAACTAAAGCTAATAAGATATATAAAGTTTTACCTAAATAAAAATCAAATTTCAAAAACAACATTTACATTTGCTGTAACTTCCAATTCTCTTGGCATAATTTCTGTTGTTGCTTGTTCTAATGTTACACCCGCTCCCTTGGCGTATAAGGGATAAGGAACATAACCATAATCAACATTTGTTACTGATATTATTTTTCCTATTTTAGTATTCAGGCCTTTAGCTATTGCCTCAGCCTTTTCCCTTGCATCCTGCGAAGCCTTTTCCAGGGCCTCTTTTTTTATCTCTTTCTGCTTCTCTTCTGACAGCTCAAAGTTTATGCCATTTATTCCAGTAGCTCCAGCATTTACTGTAGCATCAACAACCTGGCCTATTAAATCAAAGTTTTTTACCTTGACTCTTAATAAATTAGATGTTTTGAATCCTAAAGATTTCTTTCCTGTTTCACTCCATTCAAAGTCTTCATATATATTGTAACTTGAAGTTTCTATGTCCTTCTTGTCTATTCCAATGCTATACAATTCATTAAGAATCCTGTCACTTATCTTACTGTTCTCATTTTTAGATTCTTCTGCACTTGCTTTTGAAGTTTCTATTGCTATATAAACACTTGATTCATCTGGCATGCTTTTAATGGTTGCTGTTCCTGAAGAGCTTATTGTTCTCTGGCCTTTATCCGGAAGCTTTTCATTAATAACAAATGCTATTACTAAAATTGAAACAACTATAGCTACACTGATTATCAAGGCATTATTTTTCATTTTTACTAATACAAAATTTTATAAACATAATTAGTATTTAAGCTTTACCTTAAAATGGCACATCTTTTTAGATTCTTTATAAACCCAAATGATATAAAAGAAAATGAGGCAGTTATCAAAGAAAAGGGCTTAATATTCAGGATTTCAAGGGTTTTAAGGTTACAGCCAATAGAAAGAATAGCTGTTTTGGATAATAAAGGAAATGAATACTTATGTAGCATCAAGTCTATAAGCAATAATGAAATTTATTTGGGTGTGTTAAAAAAAGGGTTTTACAAGGAAAAATTAATTGTTAATGCTTATATTCCCTTAATAAAAAAGGACAAGTTTGAATTAATAGTAGAAAAGCTTACAGAGATTGGAGTGTCGAGAATCATTCCAATACTATCAAAAAATTGCAAGATTAAATCTATTAACATCGAAAGGCTGAAAAAGATAGCAAAAGAGTCTGCAGAGCAATCCGGAAAATATATTATCCCAGAAATAGATAAGGTAATAACCCTAAATAATGCAGTTGAAAGGGTTACAGGGCTTAATATTGTTCTTTATAGAAATGCTAAAGATAAAATAGAATCTTTGAAAAATAAAACTGAAAAAGAGATAAACCTATTTCTTGGTCCAGAAGCCGATTTTGCAGATGAAGAAATTGATAATTTTATAAAGAATAAATTTAATCTTGTTACACTTGGTAAACAAATATTCAAAACAGAAACTGCCGCTATTATAGGAACTTATGTAATAAAAGAATTAAGCAATTAATATGGCAGGTTTTCCGGGGATGGCTTGCTTTGCCTTAGCCTCTTTGCTGCCCCCTGATTTAATTACTTCAATCTTGCAATTGAATTTCTTTTCAAAAATATCTTTAGACTCCTTAAGCGCATTGAATTCATCTTCTTGATTAAGTATAAGCCCTGGAATTTTGTTTGCATCTTTTGCCAAACTTTGAACAATTTGTGGAATTTCTTTTTCATAACCCTTAAGCATGACCTTCCTTATTATCCTTCCAATATCCCTTGAAATTTCCAGTTCCTTCTTTATGTCTTTAAATAACCTATACTTCCAATCATCTGCAACAAATATTTTTATCTTGTTTATTTTTTCAACCCTTGCCAGTTCTTTTATGTGAGCTATGTCTGTTGTTGTAGTATTAACCAAATCTTCAATAAAATCTGTCTTTTCATCAATCTTTTTCTCATCATATTTTGGCCAACTTGCTAAGGAAACAAAGGGCTTTTTGCCAAGCATCTCCCATAACTCTTCTGCTAAGTGTGGTGTAAAAGGTGTTAACATTAAAAGCAATTTTTCAAGGCATTCTTCAAAACATTTTTTATTGATATTCATATCTTTGTATTTGTAAAGAGTATTGACAAACTCCATCAAATTTATTATGGCCAGGTTAAACCGCATATTTTCTAGATCTTCGCTAACCTGTTTTATTGTTTTGTGCAATCTGCTGTGCAAAAACTTATCCTTGGTAAATGGCGGCTTATAACTTATCCTTTCCTTGTCCAAATAAAGATTGTAAACCCTATGCAAAAACCTTAAGCTACCCTCAATGCCTTTTTCACTCCATTCAAGCTCTTTTTCAGGAGATGCCGCAAACAAAATAAAAATTCTCGTAGCATCAACGCCGTATTTTTTGATCATTTCACTAGGATCAACAACATTTCCCTTGCTTTTGCTCATAGCCACCCCACCCAAAGTAACCATACCTTGACATAACAATCTTGAAAATGGCTCATCAATATTATGTAATTTCAAGTCCCTCATGACCTTTGTAAAGAATCTTGAATAAAGCAGGTGCAATACTGCATGCTCTATTCCCCCTATATACTGGTCAACAGGCATCCAATGCCTTGCAGCTTTTTTGTCAAAAGGCAGTTCATTATAACCCGAACTGCAATATCTGAAGAAATACCATGAAGAATCAACAAAAGTATCCATAGTGTCCGTTTCCCTTCTACCATTGCCTCTGCACTTTGGACATTTTACATTCAGCCAATCCACTGTATTTTCTAATGGATTTCCCCTGC
>Ga0066639_10004727_pt1 | contig 11579 bp, 7 predicted proteins | sample CryGeyCG2114_010_2_FD_59504 | JGI IMG/M metagenome (GOLD analysis project Ga0066639, IMG submission 59504) | Groundwater microbial communities from aquifer - Crystal Geyser CG10_big_fil_rev_8/21/14_0.10 | ecosystem: Environmental > Aquatic > Deep subsurface > Groundwater | place: USA: Utah... | reverse complement strand
CAGCGTGGTAGCGCCGATAGTGTGTAGCGTGCCGCGCGCCAAAGCCGGCTTCAGCATATTTGACGCGTCAATCGCCCCTTCGCTTGCCCCGGCTCCGACAATGACATGCAATTCGTCAATAAATAGAATTATTTTTCCGGCTGCTGCCTCCATCTCGCGCAAAACTGCTTTTAACCGTTCCTCAAATTCCCCTCGGAATTTTGTTCCCGCTAAGAGCGAACCCATATCAAGTGCGATGATTTCCTTGTTTTTTATGCTTTCGGGCACATCGCCGTCAACAATCCTCTGCGCGAGTCCTTCTACGATAGCTGTTTTTCCTGTACCGGGCTCCCCTATCAGTACCGGATTATTCTTTTTCTTTCTTGAAAGCACCTGCATGATTCTTCTGATCTCCTTGTCGCGGCCGACAACCGGATCAAGTTTCCCCTGACGCGCGAGCTCTGTTAAATTCTGTGCGTATTTGTCCAATGACTGGTATTTCGTTTCGGGGTCCTGATCGGTTACCCGCTGATTTCCGCGCACATCCTTAATTACGCTTTCCACGTCACCACGCTGTATTTTGTGAATTTCTAAAACCTGCCGCGCCGACGAAGGCACGTCCAGCATCGCAAGGAGAATGTGTTCAATAGAAATGTATTCATCGGAAAACTGCTCGGCGATTTTTTCCGCCTGCATCAAAAGCCGGTTAACGTCACTGCCAAGAAGCGGCAGAAGCGTATTGCCGGCATTTCTCGGAATTCTGTCCATCGCGATATGGATTTCGTTCAATACTGCGTCGCGATTTACCCCGAGCTTATCAAAAATAGAGATTGCTACACTGTCTTTTTGCTCAAGAATGACATGCAGCAAATGAAGCACGGTTATGTGCTGATGCTCCTGCTCAACCGCCAGCTGAACGGATTTCTGCAAAAGTTCTTGGACTTTGAATGTGTATTTGTTTGGATTCATAATTGAAAATAGAGAATTATACTCGTTTGATTAGCACTCTTATATATAGAGTGCCAGTATTTCATATTCTACTATTTTTCAAAAAGTATGTCAAGATATTTTACTATCTCCCCATGCCGTAGTATTGAAATCCATTATCATTGGCGTTTTTCGGATCTATCACCCCTCTGCCATCAAATAAAATCCTCGTTTGCATTTTTTCGCCAAGTTCGCGCAGATTGATGTCTTTGTATTCCTGCCACTCCGTACAAAACACGACAGCGTCGCATCCCTTCACCGCCTCGTACGGACTATTCGCATACATGATGTCCGGGAACAACTCACGCGTTTTATCCATCGCTTTCGGGTCATGGGCAGATACAACCACGCCGTCAGAAAGAAGCTTGTCTATGATTTTTAAAGCCGGTGAATTCCTAATATCATCGGTATTCGGCTTGAAGGAAAGCCCGAGAATTGCTATGCGCTTGCCGTCCAATACCCAGAGGGTCTTTTCTATTTTCTGAATAAAGCGGTCAATGGCGTTCTGGTTTATGCTTTCTACCGAATGCACTAATGAAGGATCAACTCCAAGCACCTCAAGAGTTTTTTTGAACGCCTTGATATCTTTTGGAAAACAGCTTCCGCCGAACCCGATCCCGTGGTTTAAAAAATGCCTGCCGATTCTTGCGTCCAGCCCGATAGCGTCTAAAACCTCGTACGCATCCGCGCCCGCGTTTTCGCATGCTTCGGCAATAAGATTTGCAAAAGAAATCTTGGTGGCCAAAAACGTATTCGCTCCGTGTTTTATCAATTCGGCGCTGCGTACAGATGTTATTTTTACGGGAACATCTTTTCCGGCGATAAGCGGCTCAAAGAGCGAAATCATGGCGTTGCGAGCTTTTTCGCTTTCTGCGCCGATAACTATTCTGTCCGGATAGAGCGTATCATGCACCGCTGTTCCTTCACGTAAAAATTCAGGGTTGGACACCACGTCAAATTCGTGCCCTTCGGAAGCATAGCGCTCAATCGTGTTTTTCACTTTTTCGGCGGTTTGAACAGGAACCGTACTCTTATCCACTATTACTTTATACCCGTTTAAATGCTCGGCTATTTCACGAGCTACTTTTTCCACATATTTTAAATCCGCGTGTCCATCATGCCTTGGAGGAGTATTCACGCAGATAAACACCATTTCGCTTTCTTTTATCGCCTGTTTTGTGTTCCCGCTGAATATCAAATTTCCCTGAGCAATGCTTTTTGCCATCAATTCCTCCAGCCCCGGCTCATAAATTGGGCTTTTCCCTTCTAGCAGCATCTCAAGTTTTTTCTCGTCATTGTCTACGCATATAACACGATGACCCACGCTCGCAAGGCAAGTACCTGTTGTCAGCCCAACGTATCCGGTACCGATAATCGCAATATTCATTTCTTTCTTCTTAAAACTTAATCACTTCTCCGGGCCGGGCAATATTATGATTTGATGAATTGTTGCGGGATTCTTTCTCTATGTCTTTGAGAGACAATTCTTCATTATCATTTTTATCGCCACGACCATCCTCCTTGTGCCTTTTATCTGTTTTTTTCTGTTTTTCGTCATTAAAAGAAACCGGTTCCTGATTCAGCACATCCAACAAACTAATGCTTGAAGTAACGGCTTTTTCTTCTTCCTCGTTTTTATTATCCGTACCGCCCCTTATGACCTTGTTTCTTATGTCGCGAAAACAATTTTTGCAGTACACCGGCCGTATGCCGTCCGGCTGAAAATTCACTTCTGTGGGCGTACCGCATTCATAGCATTCAACAACATATGTTTCACGTCCTTTTGAACCCTGTGAATCCTTGCTTGCCGCGGGCCTTCTTTTTTCTGATACCGTTTCTTTTTTGTCTTCGGCGTCTTTTTTTGCATAACGCGAAGGTGTGTTTTCACTTGCTTTATCTTCCTCTTCTTCCCCCGCCATCCCGCTCCAGCGCGCTATCTTATCTTCAACAACGTCTTTTGGCTTGCTGTAGCGCTCGCGGGAAACCTGTATAACCTTTTCCGCATTATTCGTCTTATCGTCATTTGCAAGCGGAGGCAGCGTTGTGGCCGAAAATGGGTTGGAGGCGACGCCGTCAATCATGAGTTTCATATATACGTTGTACTTTGTCAAGTTCACCACGTCTTCTTCGTCAAAATACGGAGCGAATTCCTTTACCAAGAATTCAGAGTCCCCCGCTCCTACGCGAAAGCACATAATCGTTCCCACGTTTCCGAAAACAGCAGAGCGTACCTCGTCCTCCAGCTGTTCAATATACTGGTGGGCGATTATGAGATTCAAACGATATTTTCTGGCTTCAGAAAGAATATTCGCAAAACTTTCCGTCGCAAAATTCTGAAACTCATCAACATACAAATAAAAATCCTGCCTATTCGGCTCAACGACATCAATTCTGCTCATGGCCGCGAGCTGAATTTTTGTAATCATCATGTTCCCGAAAAGACCCGACGCGTCCTCACCAATTCTGCCTTTTGATAAATTCATTAGCAGTATTTTTCTGTTGTCCATTATATCGCGCAGATTAATGGTGGATTTCACCTGTCCGACGACATTCCTTATGAGCGACGTGGAAAGAAACTGCCCCACCTTGTTTTGTATCGGGGCTATTGCTTCCGCCTGAAAACGATCGGGGTATTTTGAGTATTCTTCCACCCAGAACGTCCGCACTACCGGATCTTGTATTTTTGAAATTACTTTTTTTCTGAAATTCTTGTCCTGCAATATTCTCATGACGCCCAAAAGCGTGCTACCCGGATAGTCAAGCAGTGCCAGAATCGCATTCCGTAGGACGTACTCCAAACGCGGTCCCCATGAGTCGGCCCAGAGTTTTTTAAATACCCCGACAAGTCCGGATGCGATAAGATGCTTATGCTCAGCCGCGACCGACTCCATCACGTTAAATGCGATCGGATAATTAATATCCGCAGGGTTAAAATATACGACATCGTTTACACGATCGTTTGGGATATAGTCAAGAATTTTTTCCGCAAAATCTCCATGCGGGTCAACAAGCGCAACCCCGCGACCCGCGCGAATATCCTGAATAATCATATTCTCCATCACCGTAGATTTTCCCGTACCCGTCTTACCAATAAGGTACATATGCCTTCTGCGGTCGTCCTGCTTAATCCCGAATTTAATGGGCTTGTTGCGAAAATTTGTTTTCGCAAGTGATAAAATGTGGTTTTCTTCCGACATGTTTTACGATATCCTCCCCTCTTCCTCAATTGGTAAATTCGGCATATCCGGCTCGGTATCAATAGGCAACGATACCGGCGGCTCTGCTTTTTTGCTTTCTATTTTTCGCAAGAAAGGCGTTTTCATTTCTCTGGTCGGAAAATGGAAAATCGTAGCCAATTCCTCCGTATTTAATACATTGCCATAATATCCCGGCTCAAGCAAACGCGCGCGCGTTCGGTACAGCCGAAGAATTCTGTTTTTTTTCTTGTTATTGCGCATATCGGGAAAAAATATTTGCGCATTCGGGGTTCGCTTTGCGTTTTTTTTAAATGCGTTCGCGTCCAAGGTATTCAACTGTTTTATAGCGCCGACAAGCGAATGTATGCCACGAGCCGGATTAAACGCTTCTTTTCTTGCAATATAAATCATCCGAAATTTGGAGTAAAACCCGATTTTTGACATCTTCATCTCAATTTTTTCAACAATCCCCCTTTGTCCGGGAGTTAAGTAGTTCATTTTATTGAATTCTTTTTTGTCGCCCTTGTCCGACGAAGAAGATGTTCCAAGAAGCAGATTAATATCACCAAGCGCCCGCAACAAGTAAATTGGAAGATCCAATACGGTATCAAGAAACGTTTTTTTTGCTTTCACATCTTCGCCCACCAGTCGTTTCACAAATACCTCCCCGTCGCTTTTCCATGTGTCGGATGCCGGCGTAATTACCAGCTGAAGCCATATCTGCTCGTCAGGAGTAATTTTGCTCATCGCTTCCAAAATCGCGGAAAGCGGATCTTTTAACTCCTGTGAAAGAGAATGCTCAAAGTACGGGTATGTTTTTATCGGGTAGTATTGTTTTTTCGCTAAATCAAATTCTGTTCCCCATATTTCATACTGCGGATGGGGAAATTTCAAGCCGCGCGCTTTTTCCGCATAGTCCTCAACTTCGCTGATTTCCGCATCGGGATATTGCGCGTATACCGCCGCTTCAACAAGATCTCGAAATTCTGTCGGCGTCTGTATAAGTAGCTGGATATACCCTCCCATACTTACAATCTCACAGCTGAAACTTGGCGGCATAACTCCACGAAACCACTTGTCAAAAAAGGTCGGTGAGGAAGGAACGCCGGACAGGTGCGTAAAAATTGATTCCACCGCCTTTGGGGATTGCTCCGTATTTCTTGGAATATCAAGAGCCAAAAGAGTAAACTCGCGCTTCGCGTCAAATTTTCCACGAAGATATCGGAGCCAGCCGTAAGGAATTCCAAAAAAAACAAACCCGATAACCAAAAAAACCCATCCTTTTTCTATTACCCATAGAAAAAACGCTAATGGGTTTTCAGCAGCTAATTGGAATATTGGTAACTGTAATATAAAATCCATAGTATTGATTTTTGTTTTTTATGCCCGTATTTTCTTCCGAAACAAAATCTACGCGACTGTATATCCTCCCTCTTCTTTTCTGAAGCGGTTTTTATTCGTTAGCGCAAGGTAAATCGTGCTTTTTTTCACAAGCCGTTTTTCAGAAACCGCATTGACTATCGCCTCTTTATGAAGCGGCGACTGGCTTTTTTTGAGAATTTCTTCAATAACATCAGCAACCGTTCCTTTTTCGTATCCCCATTCCTTAAGAGCATAAATACCGCGTCCAACAAGCACGAAACGGCTGTCAAGAATCAATTCATTGTGAATAGTTGCCGGATAGGCGACCTTCTTGTCAAAGTTTGCGTCATTAATAGCGGTGGTAATAGCAGTAAAGTGCATGGGCTTTCCTTCCTTTTTCAAAATAAGATAAATCTTATCACCCATTCTCTTCGGTACGACCGTCGGCCAGTGAACAAAGCCCCATTCATCAAGAATGTTTTTATCCAGCTTTCTGCCGATTGTCAGGTGGGCTAAAATAACACGCCCGATCTTGTCATCGTCCATCTCATCGTCGCTGATATCGGATGACAGAAGGGCGCGAACCTTGTCCCTGCTTACTGTAAAATATTCATGACTCTTGAAATGCGAAATAATTTCTTCAAGTTTTAAAAGCTGTTCTTGTTTTTCCAAAATATCATGAATGGTATATAAAATCTCGTCAACCACCTCCATTGGCGTTGTTTTGAGCTTCCACCCGGGAAGTACGTTCGCTCCTTTTCGGATACGGACAACATGATCGTCAAGAAGCTGTGAAATGACGAATTTCGTTGACTGCCGATGCATAGGAGTGTTTTCCGCGTACACCAAAAGCTCATCAAGGAAATGATCTTCCTCCATTGCGCCGCCGTGATTAGCTAAAACACGTTTTGCCGTTGCTAAAAACGTTTCAATGCTCCTATCTATATCACGTAGATCCTTGATCTTTTTAATAGCGGATGATTGAATCTGCCTAATGCGCTCACGGGTAATGCTGTGCGTTTTTCCGATCTCTTCAAGCGTTTGTTTCGGCGCGCCATCCAAACTAAAACGGCGTACAATAACCTCCCGCTCTTTTTGTGAAAGGTTATTCAGCATTTCACTCACTAAATCCTGCGCATTAAAAAGATACGCATCTTTTTCCTGCTTACTATGGATGATTTTATCCAGAATGGAATTTTCGTTCTCCATATTGTTCATTGATGAATCTTCAATTTACACATGAACCGCCTTTCATTTATACACTAAATATATCATAAAAATAATTATTAGTCAAGAAACTATCCCACATAATCGTATATTTACCAAATTTGTAAATAATTTGCTAAATTTAAACAAATATGCTTATAAAAACCCCCGCCGGCGTGGCGTGGGTTGTTATATGTCGGGAAGTATCTTTTCCTGTTACTTACGATTTGGACGAAATTTTTCAAACACAATAAGCAGCGGACTTGCTAAAAATAGCGAAGAATAGGTGCCAATCGTGATCCCGATAATTAGCGCTAATGAAAAACTCCGTATAGTGCTTCCTCCTAATAGGAATATAGCAAACAGCACGAATATCGTTGTCAATGAAGAATTCACCGAACGCGTAACGGATTCGCCAATGCTCTTCGCAACCGTTATTTGCAGATCGCCCTCAAAGTGCTTAAGAAGATTTTCTCGTACGCGGTCAAATATGACAATAGTGTCATTTACCGAATACCCCAAAATGGTTAATAGTGCCGCTATGAACGGCGCAGTTATCTCCACCTGGTAAAATTTTCCAAGAACCGCGAATATCCCAAGCACGATTATTACGTCGTGGAATAGTGCAATCACCGCAATCACGCCATACTTCCACGAAGCAACCGGTTTTGATATCTTTCTAAATGCCCACGTTATGTAGAGAATTATGGCTATAAGAGCGATAATAATCGCGTTTACGGTCTTTTCCTTGAGCTCCTGCCCGACGCTCGGACCTATGGAATCAAACCGCTCTTCTACGATATTCTCATCGTATTCCGTGCGGAGATGGCTAAGTATTTCCTGATGCTTATCCTCACTCACTTCCTGAAATCGCAAGATACCGCCATTTTCTCCTGACGGCTGGAAAAAAACCGATTCTAAAATCCCTGCGTTTGCGAGCGATTGCGTAACTTCAGCGGAACTTGGAGTTACTTCTACGGAAGAAAAGGTTACCTCCATTAAGCTCCCGCCGCTAAAATCAATACTGAAATTCAGTCCCCAGACAATAAGCGCGCCAATACTCAGGGCAACTAAAATTCCCGAAAAAGTAAACCAAATTTTTCTCATCTTAATTACTTCAATCATACGTTTTCTGCTTTGCTTACTTTCTTACTGCGGCGCGCACCAAATAACCAGGGGTACTTTTTTAGCTGGGTTTGCGCTGTAAATACGATTATGACGCGCGATATTACCATGGCGCTGAACATGCTCACAAGAATTCCGAAAATAAGAGTTATCGCAAATCCCTTGACGACGCTTGTTGAAAACCAAACAAGAATAATGGAAGTGATAAGCGTTGACAGGTTCCCATCGCGAATTGAAGGCCACGCGCGCTTAAACCCTTCGGCTATTCCCCTATCCAGCCCTTTTCCGTAGCGTAACTCCTCTTTAATGCGCTCAAAAATAAGAATATTGGCGTCAACGGCCATTCCGATTGATAGAATAAAGCCGGCAATCCCTGCTAGCGTTAGCGTTACCGGCACCATTTTAAATACCGTTAACACCAAAAAACCGTAGGACAAAAGGGCGAAGTTCGCCAAAAGTCCCAGCATCCGATAATACAAAATCATAAAAATACCGACAATAATCAGCCCCAAAAGTGCGGCGTTTAAGCTTTTTTCAACAGATATTCTGCCGAGCGTCGGTCCGACGGTTTGCTGAGAAATAAGAGTAATAGGAACTTTCAACGCGCCCGCATTAAGCCGCTGTGCGAGCAATTTTGCCTCAGGAAGCGTAAAATTTCCCGATATGACCGCACTGCCGCCCGTAATCGGCTCATTCACAACAGGGATGCTAATAGGACTCCCGTCAAGAAAAATAGCAACATAATTCCCGACATTTTCCGTCGTAATGTTTTTAAACAGTTCTTTTCCGTCATTATCAAATTCCAACGATACCTGCGCCTCTCCCGTCTGCTGATTAAACGTTACCTGCGCTCGCTCTAAATGCTCGCCGGATAATTCTGTCGGCACCCATTCCTCAACAGGGTGAATATCAAATATTGTTTTTGTCCGTATGAGAATATGCTGGCAATTCGCGCTATATTCATCCCCATCGCCGCTTTCTTCAAGTTTTTTCACGACATGGAAGCCAAAATCCGTTGCTACTATCTCCGGATAAATTTCGCCCACGGATATGTCATCATAGCACACGCTTTCAAATTCGGGAACGAATTGCCCCCTACTCGCCATCCCGAGAATTCCAGAGGTTTCATTGGCATTCGGTTCTTCGGAATATTCACGCGCAAGTTCGCCGAAGTCCCGTCCGGAATCAAGCGCCAATCCTAGCACTTCTTGCGCACGGTTTCTTGCGTCCGCGTTGTATTCATCCAATTCTCGGCTTTCTTCTGCGGTAAGCTCCGGAGTTGTGGTTGATGTGTTTTCAATCCTGAATTCCAGCCACGGAGTTTCTCCGATCATTTCAATCGCCTCATTAACATCCATAACGCCCGCAAGCTCCACGAGTACGTTCCAGTTGCCTTCCGACCTGCTTGTCTGCACGATCGGCTCGCTTACTCCGAAAGCGTTCACCCTTCGCTCCAAAACATCGCGAACTCCCTCTATGGCAATGGACTGCTGGTTAAGCGGCACATTAGACATGTCCGCTTCGTACACCAAGTGCGTTCCACCTTGCAAATCCAGCCCCAGATGAAAGGGCTTATCTGAAACTATTTTTGGCAGCCGGATATTCGCGGTCTCTTTCATCCAGTCGTTTGCCGCATGGTAATAAGCGGGAAATGAAAAAAAAGCCGCCCACAACGTCAGAAGCATTACGCCGAGAAAGGCAAGACGTATTTTATTTTTCTTTATCATAAAAAAACAGAGATTTTCTGGCTTGAATTTTATGGGAGGAACTGTAACAGATTATTTATATTTTGGCAATATGTATAAAATTTACAAGCGATCGCGGCGTCTGAGAGCAAGCAAGGGAGAGAGCACGTCTTGAGCGGGCTCTATGGTGAAAGCGCTTCCCTGCTTATCGTTCTTCCGGTATCGCTGATGGCGGTCATGAAAACATCTGATTCTTTCACATCAATAAGCACATAGTGATATTCTGAGATTTCTTTTCCAACACACAAATCCTTGTACAGCGGAGAACCGGCGCCTCCGGTGGTAATATAACGAATACCGTCTTGTTCATAATGGCAGAACACGTGGTCGTGCCCCTGAAAAACAGCGGTTACCCCGTACTCTACGAACATCCGGTGCAATTCGTTGCTATTGGAATATGCGGACCGCGTAGAGCCCTGTATGGGGTGATGGGTAAATACGAATATGTGATCTTCGGTTGCCTTTCTCAGCTCGTTATCCAGCCATTCGGTCTGTTCCAAGCCAAGTTCGTTGTGATATCCGGGGAAATAAGAATTCAGCATAATGAATTTCGCGTTTCCGTAACTGAATGCGTACACGGTTTCGTCAAAATACTCGTCCAGCCCGCCGCCATTATGAGGAAAACTCCACACGCTTCTAAAGACCTCAAGCGCATCCTCGTTCCCCGGCTTATCATGATTTCCCATGCCCACATAAAATGGAGTGTTTACGCTCACCGAAGACACGGCACGAGCGTACATTTTCCACGCTTCCAGCGCGTCATCACGCGACAGGTCAGAAATATCTGCCAACTGAACATTATCGCCGACAGTCATGACGAAATTCGGACTCTTTCCGCGTATTTGGTATATAATCCTGTGAAATTCGTCAGGCATCTCAAATCCTGTTTTTGGCCGGTTGTCTCCAATCACGGCAAAACTAAATGTGTCGTTTTCGCGGCTCAACGCGTAAAAATACGATGAAAACGATTCGTTGTACCCTCCGTTCTCCGTATAAACGCGCACGCGATAGTAATACTTTTTACCCGGCTCAAGTTCCGTCAGCACTGCTTCATGGAAATTCGTATATTCGTCCTGAGACACCTCTCGTGCCTCGCTTTCTTTCCCCTCCTCCCAATATTGTATAACGAAATTACTTGGCAAAGCGGTCCGAAAGCTGACTATTTCAGAACTCTCGTCCAAAAAAGTAACTTTCGGGCTGATATCATACGAAATAGAATACACCTCCCTCTCATTGCTACCGATATTTTGCGATGTTCCGGTCGGCTCAGAAGAAGCGCTTTCCTCAATTATTGAAATATATTCGTTTTCTTTTCGCAACCCCCTCTCTTCTTCCACTACCCGCACCAACTCAAAAACATTATACACGACAAAAAGAATGAAAATAAAAGCGGCAAAAAGCAGTATTCCGGTCACAATTTGCAGGTTTTTGTTATCCTCCATTGAATTTTCTAGATAATTGTTTGAGTTTTACGCGAATTTTGATTAATACCGATTCGCGATGCTCTGAAAAAACATCAATTAAAATAATGGCAAGCAAAGCGCCGATTAAATTGTATAGAAGGTCTATGGCATTATTAAAATAGTCCCCAACACCCTCTTGCGCATTGAAAAATACAACAGCGAAAAATTCATTAATCTCGTTGAATACTCCTGCTCCCAGCGTCATAAGCATAAGCGCAAAGTAATATAGCGGACGATTTATCCTTTCCTGGTGGTCAGCGAAATTGTAAAAAAGCACATTCAGAACAAGTGCCGCGAGAATTGACCCGATTAGATGCACAATATTGTCGTAGCGGATCAATCCATAAAATATCATATCGTACAGACGTACGCCGTCTATATACGCCATTCCGCCGACGACATGCATAAACCCGAAAACTGACAGTCCGGCGATAATGAATTCCGGAAGCCGGACAGCACGATGCACGTATATGCCCAAATTTAAAATTCCCAACAATATTACAGAATAAAAAACA
>Ga0066639_10004723_pt1 | contig 11591 bp, 11 predicted proteins | sample CryGeyCG2114_010_2_FD_59504 | JGI IMG/M metagenome (GOLD analysis project Ga0066639, IMG submission 59504) | Groundwater microbial communities from aquifer - Crystal Geyser CG10_big_fil_rev_8/21/14_0.10 | ecosystem: Environmental > Aquatic > Deep subsurface > Groundwater | place: USA: Utah... | reverse complement strand
TGCCAGCTATCAAAACTTTCTAAATAGTCTGGATTACCCAATCCAAACAATCGTCCATTCCCGCAAGATTAATATCAATCATTACCTGGAAGATCTGGATAAAATAGGACAAAAAGAATCATCAGCTCTCCTCCAAAACCAAATTTCAGAATATCGAAATTTTGTTAGTGGATTTGTTAAAAATAACGACATTATGGAGAAAACATTCTTAGTTGTCGTGCCTTTTTCTCCTACCCACTTACCGGGTACAGAATCGTTTGGCTTGTCAAAATTTATTCCATTTATAAGCAAAAAGGATAAAGCGCCCAGAGAAGAAGCTATTCAAAAAGAAAAACAAGAGCTCAACTTCAGCGAACACCTAAACCAACTCTCCCAAAGAACAATCCAGGTCATTGATGGCCTTAAAAGCATTGGGCTGGAAGCTGTTATTCTTGGAGAAGAAGAACTAATAGAACTTTTTTATAATTTTTATAACCCCGAGACGGTCGAACGAGATGATCTTAATATCGCCCAAGAAACAAACAATTCTGAATAACGACTATGGAAGATAGCGCAAATCAAGAATTTAAAAATACTAAAAAAATAATTGCTCCCGCCGGAGTTAAGGTGGAATCGAATCATCTTAAAATTGGTGACAAGTTTGTAAAAACATTTTTTGTCTCTGCTTACCCTCGATACCTTACCACCGGCTGGTTCGAGCCACTCATAAATCTACCGAATATTTTTGATGTCTCGATCTTCATAAATCCAGTCGAAACCGGAACTGCCTTAAAACAGTTACGGAAAAAGGCTGCTCAGATAGAATCTCAAATCAACGAGCAGGCTGAAAAGGGAATGATTAGGGATCCCCTCCTTGAAACCGCCTTTCAGGACATAGAAAATTTAAGAGACTCCCTACAGCAATCCCAAGAGAAACTTTTCGATGTTGGAGTCTATATTGCTATCTATGGAGATACCCTAAAGGATCTCGAGGATGCCGAAGGACACATAGAATCCCTATTAGAGTCAAAGCTTATTTACATCAAGCCGGCCCTGTTCCAGCAACTAGAAGGATTGATGACCGTTCTCCCCCTGGCCGATGACAAGCTTGAGGTTTTTACTCCAATGAATTCTTCCCCCGTCTCGTCTTTTTTCCCATTCGTATCAGAAGATTTAAACTCCGGCCAGGGGATAATGTATGGAGTCAATCAACATAACAATAACTTAATAATTTTTGACCGCTTCTCTCTAGAGAACGCAAACCAAGTTGTCTTTGCTAAATCAGGGGCGGGAAAATCTTACGCCACCAAACTTGAGATAATCAGATATCTTATGGCCGGCATCGATATCTTAGTTATTGATCCGGAAAATGAATACCGACGCCTGGCTGAATCGTTTGGAGGAAGTTTCTTCAATATATCCCTCTCATCAAACGATAATATAAATCCGTTTGATATTCCGGCAGTGCCAGAAGGAGAGAGCCCCTCAGACGCCCTAAGGTCGCATGTGGTAAATATCAGCGGACTAGTAAAACTCATGCTCGGCCAAGTAACTCCCGAAGAAGATTCGATATTAGACAGAGCAATAACCGAAACATACGCCTCAAGAGAAATTGTTCCCGGATCAGATTTCTCCAATGCCCAACCCCCCCTCCTCGAAGACCTAGAAACCGTCCTTAAAAACCTTGAGGGTGGCGCTGGAATGGCTGAGAGGCTTTATAAGTACACCAAAGGAAGTTTTAAGGGATTTGTGAATCAACCTACAAATATTGATGTCGAAAATCGGCTTATAGTTTTCTCCATTAGGGACCTTGAGGATGAGTTAAGGCCGATTGCAATGTATATAATCTTAAACTTTATTTGGAACATCACCCGGGCTCGAATGAAAAAACGCCTCCTCATAATTGATGAAGCGTGGTGGATGATGAAATATGAGGATAGCGCTACTTTTCTTTTTGGATTAGTCAAACGAGCCCGAAAATATTATCTAGGCGTCTCAACTATAACTCAAGATGTAGAAGACTTCCTACGCTCCCCATACGGTCGACCAATAATAACAAATTCCTCAATCCAACTACTCCTAAAACAAGCTCCGGCAACAATTGATATTGTTGCCAAGGCATTCAATCTGACAGAGGTGGAAAAGAACCTACTCCTCAGCGCCAATATAGGAACCGGGCTATTTTTCGCCGGCAACCGCCATGTCGCTATCCAGGTAATTGCTTCATATTTTGAAGACCAATTAATCACAACCGATCCCCAACAACTCTTATCGAACAGAGAATCCCAAGAAGACCCCGGGAACGAAGATGCCAACAAGGACAATCCATCCTAAAAATTATGGAAAGCCACGAGCCGAAAATCTCCATTGTAGAAATATTTTTAGGCTTGGCTGTTGTGGGCATAGCCGACCTTGTCGAATTATTATTGCTGGCTTTTGGTCTAGACGACTTCTGGATATCAGACCTGGTCGCCTTTCCGATAACCCAACTCTACCTACGCCTAAAAGGAGTCCGGGGCAACTACAGTTTAATAGCAAACTGCATTGAGCTTATCCCCTACGTAGGCGCTTTGCCCCTACGAACAATCGGATTCTTGGCCACAATTTATATTGACCGCCATCCCGCAACTCAACGAGTCGTTAATGTGGCGAAAAAGGGAACGGCGACAAAATCATCACTCCTAGAAAAGCCACCACTTACCCCAAAAATTGTCGGAGCGACTGCCATAACCCCCGACGCCATTAATAAGATCAATAAAGAAAACAGTAATAAACCGGAATACACTAAAAAATTAGAAAGATTACTAGAGGAACCGGTAATAATCGATATCAGAAAAAATCAAGAAGAAGACGAGGGTGAGGGTGAATATGACTACCGTCAGGCGGCTTAGGCACCTTCTCTTTACCTCCAACTCTTGTTGATAAACTCAATCGAAACCAAAATCACAGATGGTATAATTTTCATATAACTCCACACTTTAACCAATGACCAAACGTGTTTCGTCGATATTTTTGATGGCCGGTGTATTCCTTCTAATTACCGCCATCCCCGCCCCGGCCCAAGTATCCCAACCAGAATTTTGGGTTACCTGGAAGGCAAAAAACTATGTCCCGCCAGGCTTTGAGGGCAAGTCCCTACCGGTGCTCGGCGCGCCAGTCGAGATCGCTTTCAATTTAGTTAATCAAGGAACGAAAATTAACCTCGGAGCCCAAACTGTGAATTGGTATCTCAATGACAGCTTAATCGGATCAGGTCCCGGTCTTCAATCGATCTCCTTCACCCCCCTCAAGAAGAGCGTCGAGATCAGGATAACCATACCGGACTATCCCGGAGGATCGTTGCTGGCAAAAACAATTTCCCTACCAATAGTAAACCCGGAGGCGGTTATTTCCACTCATCTGGTTGACAATAGAATTTCCGAAAACCACTTCACCGTCTCGGGTTATCCGTTTTTTTTCAACACAACCAGTTCTGGTAATCTGGAGTTTTCATGGCAAGTTAACGGAGAATCGCCGAATGATGCTACTGATCCTGAAAACTTAACAATTAATATCTCGAATCCCTCGGAAGAGTCGACTTTCTCGCTCCGGGTTGGGCTCACCATCACAAACCCGGACACTACCCTGGCAAGTTTCATCTCAAAAATTAAAGAATCGGCTACAAAAGTTGTAACCCTATCTTCCGGAAACTAACAATATGAGAAATTCGAAGTTAAAAGTTTTAATCCCCATAATTATTTCGGTCTTGGTTCCGGTATTGTCTTTCGCGGTACCGATCAACGCCGAAATTCCTGGGTCCCAAGACGCCTCAAGTCCCTTAGGTATTATCGGTAATTTCTATGAGTTCGCCCTACTGGCAGGAGGAATAATTGCTCTTATCGCTATCATCTATGGAGCGATAAAATATGCCACCTCCGGAGGAAATTCTTCGAAACAAAGTGACGCCAGGGATCAAATAACCCAGGCCTTAATAGGCTTACTGCTTCTTCTGGGAGCCTACATAATTCTAAACACTATAAATCCGTCGCTTACTGCGCCAAGTCTTCCGGATCCTAATAATCCCGCGGGTATTCAATAACAGCTTAAAAGTTTTTATGAAAAGAATCATCTTTCTATTCGCCATTATCGCCATAGTCGCCGCCCTTATAGTTGGCGGATATCTATTAAGGCAAACAACCGGGGAACCAAGTGAATCGTCAAGCTCGACAGATTTAGGAACCGGACAATTGCCAATACCAATTATCCCCAACAATGCTTCATCAACCGGAACATCCACAATCCCAACTCTACCAACAAGCGGATTTGGGATAGCCGACGAAAGTCCCGTATTTAATTACTTTGCCGCTGAAAACGGCATAATTATAACAATTAGCCCCAATGGAGAGATAAGAGAAAGATCGGGAAGTACCACCAAGACCCTAAGCTCAACTGTGATAAAAAATATCAGAGAAACCTCGTTCTCGTTTGACGGCAAAAAACTACTGGTGATGTTTGGAGAAGTAGACAATCCCCAAGTAAGTGTGTTTGATACCGAAAACTATGAGTGGCAGCCTCTGACTATTTCCCCCTCGTCAATCGATTGGTCACCAACCGACTATCAAATAGCGTACCTAACGGAAGATACCGACGGAACCGCCATTTTAAGAATTCTGGACACGGAAATTGCCGACCCAAAACCAAAAACAATTTCGTCCCTGGGCGGCTTAGACCTTCAACTATCCTGGGTCACTCCCAACGAAATAGTAATAAGCGAGAAAAGTAGCGCTTTCGTGAAAAACTCCATTTGGAAACTTAACAAAACAACCGGGAACCTAACCAACGTAGTGTCGGAAAAACAAGGCCTACTCGCAAATTGGGACAAAGAACAAAATCTGGGAATCCTTTTCTTTTCGTCAGAAAATAGGCGCGGTGGCCAACTTAGTTTAATAAACATCGGTGGAAAAATTCTAGGAGAATTTTCGTTCTTAACCCTACCCAACAAATGTTCTTTTAGTTCAATAGTTAAGACATCAACTAGCACCGATAATCCGGAAGAAAAAGTATTTCTAAATTGCGCCGTTCCCAAAGAAACCCAATCATTTAGTAACCGCATCCTGCCGGATGATTATTTCAAGCAATTAATATTTACCGACGATAATCTGTACCAGATCGACATTCAAAATGGAAACGTAAATGCCCTATCGAATAATTCGGGAAGTATTTTTGACGCCACCAACATCCAGGCAACAAACGGACGCCTCTTCTTCATTAATAGGCTCGATCAAAAACTCTACTCAATAACGCTTTAATTATCCCGAATCACCCTTATCACGACGTGGCGATCTCTACTAGCCCCGGCACTCTCGGTGGTAACCTCTGGATGAACGGCTAGGGCCACGTGGACCAGCCTCCTCTCGTAAGAATTCATAGCCGGAAGAGAAACATCCTCGCCAGTCGATGACGCTTTCTTGGCGGCCGCTCTAGCCAATTCAGTTATTAAATTTTCTCTCTCTTGGCGATAATTGTTGACATCAAAAAAAACAAAGTCGCATCTCTTAGTCCTGGCAACTCCGTGAACAATATGATTAATACTTTCAACTATCGACGGCAAGCTGTCTTTTACCAGCGTGGGGTTGTCATAAATAAAAATAAGACCCCGTCTCTTCTCGTCATCAATTTCCACTCGGTAATCCCGAAAGCCCATTAAGCTGATCATTGTTTTTACGAATGTTTCCCAATCCATCTTTTGATAACTTTCTGTTGATTATTAATTGCTGTCCCACCGAGAAAAGAGAGGACACTAACCAGTAAAGACTCAATGCGGCGGGAAATCTTGAAAATATAAACAAGGTAATAAATGGGGCAATAAAAATCATTCTCCGGCTCATTATTTCCGCCTTAGAAAGTTGGTGTCCCTCCTTGATTTTTGGCAAGGCCAGTCTCCCTTGGAAATACTGCGCTAGAGCCGCCAAAGCCACAACAATAATACTGCTTTTACTGAGATCTATCAAGCCCAAGAACGAAGTATTTATCGTACTCGGAGCAGATATAAAGCTATAAAGCCCGGACAGCGTGTCCGGACTTAAGCTCTGAGAAAAAACCCGATAGAGAGCAAACAATACCGGCAACTGGATGAACAGCAAGAAGAAACTTGAAAAAGGCTTAAAGTTATTATCTTTATAAAGAGCTAGTGTGGCTTGGGTTTGAGCAACTCGATCATTCTTGTGTTTTTCTTGGATTTTTTTCACCTCGGGCTGAAGTTTCTGCATCACAACTTGATTGCGAGCACTCTTGTGAAAAACGGGGAATAAAATAAGCCTAATTAAGATCGTCAGAAATATTATCGCCAAACCAAGGTCGCCAAAAGAGATGGTCTGATAAAAAAATATCAGAATATTAAGGAGAGGGTCGTGCAGGAGTAAATTATAAATTTGAATCATTGCTACTGATACTAAATAATCTTATTAATTCATCCTTCAATAAAGCCAGCTCGTTCGCAATCTCCCGACCGGATAAGTCCACCAACTGCCCAAGGACAACCAATATTAAATCTCGACTCCAGCTAGGCCAACTTTTCACCTCGGCCAAGATAAATCTTTTTAATCGATGTCTTTGAGTAGATTTACTATTAACCTTAGCGCTAATAATAACACCAAATCTATTATGACCCAATTCGTTGTGGGTAACCCTAACAACAAAATGGGGACTAGAAACCACCCGCTTGAATCTCTTTTTAAAATCGGCGTTGGATAAGAGCAGCTTTTTCGCCAACATTGAGAATGGGGAATTGTCTGACAGGGCTACTAAACAGTTAATCTTTTCCTCCCCTTCTGTCGCCGCCTAGCCACAACCCTCCGCCCACCAGGAGTCTGCTTCCTCGCCCTGAAACCATGCGCTCTTGCTCTTTTCCTTTTTTTTGGTTGATACGTTACGGACATAATCGTTAAAATCAAAATAATTATTCTTTAGTTAATTTAATTTGTCCATCAATTAGTCACCAGAAGCTTCATTGTAGCACCAAACCAGAGATGTGGGAAGAGCCTCCAAGGACATCGTAAAAACGAATATCAACAATTAATCCCCACTTCTTCTTATAAAAATCTTTGACTATGGAATAGACAGTGAGTAGAATGATGGGTAGTTTAGTTGTCATAAAACGAGGCTAAAATTTATGACAAGGCGGCCCGGCAAATAACAAACTATTAACACAATGAATCTCGACCAACTTTGGGAACTAACGATGGGCGAGATGGAAGTTCAACTATCCAGAGCGAATTTTGCGACCTGGCTAAAAAACACTCGTCTCCTGGATAAAAAAGACGGGATTTTATATATCGGCTTACCGAACGCTTTCACCAGAGAATGGATAGAAGATAAATACAAAAAAAATATCCTTGGAATAATTAGGAAGTTTGATAGTTCGGCCCGAAATTTAGAATTCGTAATAATTAAACAAGAAGAACCCGAGCCGACAGCCAAGAAAAAACAAAAAACAAGGGAAAGTGATTTTGGAAATCAAATTAACCTAGAATTTAAAATAGATCCTGAAACAAATTTAAATCCCCGCTACACCCTGGACTCATTTATTGTGGGAGGATCAAATGAGCTGGCTCACGCCGCCGCCTCGGCAATAATTAAAGAAACGGGAACTAAATATAATCCCTTTTTTATATATGGAGGAGTTGGCCTGGGTAAAACCCACTTAATCCAAGCCATAGGAAACGAAATAAAATTAGCCTCCCAAAATAGAATAAGGCCCCGCTATGTTTCTTCGGAAAAATTCACCAGCGATGTAGTCTGGGCCATTAGGAATAAGCGAATGGAGGATATTAAGAAAAAATACCGGGACGTTGATGTTCTCATTATAGATGATATCCAATTTATCGGCGGGAAAGAGAAGACGGAGGAAGAGTTCTTTCACACCTTTAATGCCCTCTATGAAAGCAATAAACAAATCATCATATCTTCAGATAGACCCCCTCAATCAATTCCAACCCTAGAAGAACGTCTCCGATCAAGATTTGAGGGCGGACTAACTGCCGATATCGCGTATCCCGAATATGAAACCAGAGTTGCGATAATCAAGAATCGTCTCCAGCTAGTAAATAGAGAATTAGATGATGAGATAATAGACTTGACCGCAAGTAGAATAAAGAGAAATATACGGGAATTGGAGGGTGTACTAAATAAAATATTGTTTTATCAGGACAGCAAAGGGGGGAAGATAGCCCGAAAGACGGCGGAGGAGATAATTGATAAGTCGACCCAAAACTTTTCCAACAGAGTTAGTGATGATCAAATTCTAAAGGCGGTAGCGGGATTCTATAATGTTCAAATTGAAGATTTAATGGGGCGGTCTAGAAAAAAAGAGATGGTCGAACCAAGACAAGTCGCTATGTATTTACTTAGGGATATCTTGAGGATGTCCTACCCCTATATTGGGGAAAAATTAGGACGAGATCACACAACCGTAATCCATTCGTTTGAAAAGATAAACCAAGAAATCAACAAGAACTCACCCTTTAATCAAAAGATTTTACTAATAAAGGAGTCCCTGTCTAGTAAGAGTGGTTAATTAAAAATCCATAAGTAGGCTACACCAAGAACGATAGTAATAAACCCGTCGCAATAATTGCCGAATTATTTCCCCAATTTTATCCAACTAATAACGTATAATAATTTAATTAAATATTTATTAATACTATTTGTTATGAAGTTAATAATGATAAAAAACAATTTAAGAGATGGGCTGTCGGCCGCCAGTAGGGCCAGTGGGGATAATCTTAAGTTGCCAATTTTGAAGTACGCTCTAATCGAGGTGTCTGATCAAATAAGGATTACGGCAACTAATTTAGAAATTGCCATAACCCGTATTGTTCCCGGTAAAATTATAGAGAAAGGCAAGGTAGCGATTCCCATATCGACCTCCCTGGGCCTGGTTAGTAACATCCAAAGCGAGAGATTAAATTTAGAGACGGGAGGTGGTCAGGCGGTTATTAAAACTGATAATTACGAGGCCTCTATCCAGGTTTTGCCGAAAGACGATTTCCCGATTATTCCAAAAGTAAAAGATCTAGACAAGTTTATTGAAGTTGATGCGGGCATTCTCGGGGATTCCTTAGATCAAGTAATGGCGGCAACTCAAATATCGGAGCTAAGACCCGAACTAAACAGTGTTCTCCTCGACTTTTCCGTGGATAGTTTAAGGCTGGCCGCCACCGATAGTTTTCGATTGGCCGAAAAGACTATTCCCTCAAGTCAATTTAAGACAAACATAAGTGAAAGCTTTAATATTTTAATTCCTCTAAAAACTTCTCAAGAATTACTCCGAGTTATTGAGGATGGCGAATCTGTTAAAATTTTTCACGATCAAAATCAAGTTTTATTTAAAACTAGCAAATTAGAATTAGTGTCTAGGTTGATTGAGGGAAATTTTCCAAATTACGAAACGATTGTTCCGAAAAGCTTTGCCACCGAAGCAATTGTCGCGCGAGAGGATCTTATAAACGCCCTCAAGCTTTCCGGGATATTTAGCAGTCATTCAAATGAAGTGACCATAAGTATTTCTTCTAATAAAAAATCTATGGAAATTCGTTCGGCCAGCCAAGACGTTGGCGAAAACCGATATGTTTTACCCGTTAAGGCTAATAATGAATTAGAGAAGGTGGGTTTTAATTGGCGATATCTGACGGACGGTCTGAAAGCTCTTCGAACCCAAGATGTTTTTTTGGGAATTAATAGTGAAAATAACAAGCCGACGATTATAAAATCTCCCAACGAAGCATCCTATTTCTACGTGGTGATGCCAATTTTGCGAACCTAAATAATCGTTGATTAATTAAATATTATTACCCCGGCCCTATTTCTTAGACCGCTTTCGGTTATTGCTTCTACCTCTATTAAATTTTGAGGCAGTGGATTTACGGCCATGAATTGCCAATTTAGCCAATGCTCTTTTCTGAAATTATCCGAAAACGATTTTACCAAGCCTCCGTTGAGATAAATATTTATATTTTTTATATCCTCGTTCGAGCTTGTTATTCGGGCTTGGATAGGTAATTCTCCTGAGTCATTAATAAATTCTCCGGCGACCGGCCTTGTGATTTTTATTTCCAGACCAGAAAGAGAATAATTGTAGTTTGCATCATTTGTTATTGATGATTGGTTAATATTGTTAAAATTCTGGATATTTTTGCTTGCCCACTCAACGACGCCCGCCTCCCAGTTCTTAAATTGGGAGTCACTATTTGGATCTTGGGGTGACGGCCCGGTTGGATTATTTTTATCAATAAAATATAGGATTGTGTGGATTTGGCCCCCGGGATTGTAGCTTCCCGCTAAAACGGGGTTGTTCGGGGTCGCTGGTTCGGGCCTAATAAAGGCTTCTGCTTGCACCCCCCCTAGAGCTTCTTCGGCAAAAGCGTGCCATATAGGAAGGGCGGCAAGTATGCTTGATCCCCTTCTGACCATGGGGGTGTTGTCGTTATTTCCGGCCCATACGCCGATAACCAAGGATGGGGTGTAGCCAAAGACCCAGGCGTCTCGATAATCATTGCTAGTACCGGTTTTAAGCGCTATGTCGTGGCCGGCAACAAGTGTTAGTCCCAGACTACTACTATAGAGTCCGGATCTGGCGTCAACGTCCGAGAGGATATCGTTTATCAATCTAGGATATTGGGGATCAACAACCTTCTCCCCACCATCGTTTTTAAATGATTCAATAATATTTCCCTTGCCATCCCTTATTTCCAGGATCATTGTTTGGGTATGCTTGATTCCGTCTTGGGCCATAGTCGAATAGGCTTGAGTCATGTCGATTAAGCGAACTTCTCCTCCGCCCAAAACTAACGACAGCCCATATCTCCTGGGATCGTTGAGGGTTGATATTCCAAAGCTCTCGACCGTATTAAGAGCGTCCTTGATGCCGACTAAATAAAGGGCCTTAACGGCCGGAACGTTTATAGATTGAGAAAGAGCCTGCCTAAAAGTCACCGGTCCCCTAAATTGATCGTCGAAGTTTTCTGGCTGATAACTCTTGTCTGGATTGTTAGTTGTATCAAATTCGGTGGGAACGTCGAAGAGAACAGTATTGGGGGTGTACCCCTTTTCGAAGGCGTTCATATAAACAAAGGGCTTTAGGGCGGATCCGGGCTGGCGTAGGCCTTGGGTTGCAACATTAAAATTTCCATCTATGTTTTCATCGAAATAATCTCGAGACCCAATCATCGCCAGGATTTGGCCAGTCTTCGGATCTTCGGCGACCAAGGCCGCATTTTCTCCCTCGTACAATTCTTCGTTGCGGGCTGCGCCCTCGGCAACCACCCTCTCTCCTAATTGTTGAAGATCCCAGTCCAGAGTAGAGATTACCCTTAATCCCCCGACCCGAACTGTTTCTTCGCCGTATTTTTGGACTAAATAGTCCTGGAGGGCGATTACAAAGTGGGGGGCTTTTATTCCGATGTTTGGGGGGGCAAATTTAATAGGATATTCGAGGGCTTCCTCAAGTTCGGTCGAGGTTATTTTCCCTAATTCATGCATGGTTGCGAGTACTAGTTTCTGCCGCGTGAATAAATCCTCCTGGTGGGATCCCCAGGGATAGTAATAGCTTGGCGCTTTTGGTAGAGCTGCCAATA
>Ga0066639_10004720_pt1 | contig 11592 bp, 8 predicted proteins | sample CryGeyCG2114_010_2_FD_59504 | JGI IMG/M metagenome (GOLD analysis project Ga0066639, IMG submission 59504) | Groundwater microbial communities from aquifer - Crystal Geyser CG10_big_fil_rev_8/21/14_0.10 | ecosystem: Environmental > Aquatic > Deep subsurface > Groundwater | place: USA: Utah... | reverse complement strand
ATTGATCTCCCCCAAACTGATGTGCGCCTACGGCAAATGCCGGAGTGAGTGAGCCGATGGTTTGACGGGTGATGTTTTGGTCGGATTGAAATTCGCAAGCCATCTGATGGAAGCTGTCTTCGGTCCAGCCTGTTCCATTAATTGTTTTTGCGATCGCTGACCAGGCACCTTGGTCTACGGAAATGCTTCCTGAAGATCCATTTCGACCGTCAACGCTAACACGACCGATACTTCTTGGGTCGGGGGCGAGGTGATGTCCACCGTCGTAGTCCCCCCAGATTTGAGCCAGCTGAGAGTTCGATTGCAACGTCGAGCTGATTCTAAAAAATGCCAGAACTGATCGCGCAGTAATGCCAAGTGACTCGTTCGAGAGATAATCATCGACTCCATCGAACTTTAATGAGGCCTTTCCGCTCGGGCTTACGCCTATTTTAACTGCAGGCTGATAAATCGGATTTGATTGTGAGGCATTTGCGGAGCCTACCTGGTCGTACCAGACCGAAACAAAGCCATTGGCTCCCGCGAGGTGTGCTGAGAGGTCAGCGGTGTCTAAATCTCCGCCTGCAGTAAAGCCAATATCGGCTTCCAAGTTGTCGCTGTCTCGTCGCACTTTGATGGCTGGGCCTGAGTAACTCGAGGTGAGTTGACGTAGACTGAATGAGGCCGAGGCCCCGGCGATCTGATCTAGTATTCCTGAAAACGTAGTTGTGGTTGCCGAAAGATCTTGCTCATTGAGCTCAAAAATTGAATCGACGTCAAGGGCGCGAACACGAAAAGAATACTCGGTCCCGGAATCGAGGCCAGAAATCGTTGTGCCGCTTGCGGGAGCTGGAACGGATTTCAATGGAATGAGGCTAGATCCACTGACTTTATAGACGATGTATAAAAATGCATTTGAACCGTCCGTCCAATTCAAATCAACCGAAGTAGCTCGTACATTGCTGACCGAAGAAAGGCCGGAAAAATCGGTTGAGGAAGAAGAATGATCTTCACAAGTGTCGCCTGGACTGCCAAGAGGCCCTGAACCGGGAGCTCCGGGGGCGTCATCTTTCCCTAGGAGCTTTGAGCATGACGACAATAACACCGTGAAGAGCAAGGCTGTGGAGGCCAATGATTTCAAATTGGAGCGAAGATCTCGAATAGATGGTCGTTCATTCCCCCGCAAAACGTTCCTCATTTCCTAATAGGTCCCTAGTGCCTATTTTAGCATTGCTATAAGGAAAGGCGAAAGATGTGTCTTTTTTGACATTATTAGGGTGATTTAAGGGCTGAATTAGCTATCTCTGTTCGAAGAGCTTGTCGGATCGGCGTCAGTTTTTGGCTTAGGTTTTCCTTTGTGGCGGAACGTGATCAGTCCGTGTGACAAATCATAGGGTGAGAGCCCGCAAGTAACAAAATCGCCGACAATGACTTTGATGTAAAATTTCTTCATTTTTCCGCTGAGCTTGGCAGTGATTTCTTGGCCAGTCTCGAGTTTCACTTTGTAGTTTCCGCCGGCGAGCATGTCGGTTATTTCGCCTTCAACTTGCAATAAATCGTCTCTTGCCACTTATAATATCCCTCGTAATTAAAACTCGTTATGAACACAATAGTTGATTAAATTCATCTATTCAAAAATTTAGGGCAGATTAGCATCAAAAACCAAACAAAAACAACCTAACTTTCGCATCGATTCGAGTCTGTCTTGACAAAGGGAGGGGAGTTGGGTAGCACCGTGTCAAACCATCGATTGTCTTTGAGAGGGGAATCGCAACGTGAAAAATATAATAAGTTTTCTGGCCATGGCGCTTTTTGTGTCGGCCTGTTCAAAAGATGAACCAGCAGCGACGAATTCGCCCGAAGAGTCACTGAGACCAACTCCGAAATCGTCGGTTCCGAAATCTCCGACTGGCGAGCAGGCCGATGAACCTGCTGCTATTCCAAAACCAGTATTGGATCAAATCGTAAAAGATGACCTTGATGTAATATTTCCGGAGTTTACGGTCGTCATAGCTGTAAACGATGTTCGTGATTCGATTGAAAAAGTTCAGTCGTCCGGGGGTAAGGTCATTTACAATCCAAATAAAAAGGACGATTACTCAATCGGTTTTTTGGTCGTCACTCTGCCACCGAAGAAGCTCCTAGATGCCAACTTTATTAAATCACTCAATCTGAAGGCGCTTTCAGTTCAAATTCCTGGAGCAGAAAATCAGATTAAGCCAATGAGTGAAGACCTATCGGAGTTTGAAGATAACTATCAAATTCCCGTGGAAGACATTGGAATTCCTACCCTCAGACAAGCATTTCCAACTAACGGTCGCGGCGAAAATACAATCATTGCTGTCATCGATAGCGGCGTTGATGCGACTCATCCTGTTTTTCAAGACCGAGTAATTTATTGGTCAGAGGCGGCGCAGGAAACGCGGACTAAATTATCTGAAGCTAAAACTGTCGATGGCAAAGTTGAAGTTAACGGTAAGGCAGTTGAGTTGCCGAGCTATGCAAAGACCGATGAGCCAATTTATTCTGCCGTAATAAGCGAAAAATCGATGATCACTCAAATCAGCGATGAAGATAAATTAGCTGGTGGTGAAGGTCTAGACATTAACAATAACGGCCAATCGACCGATTCTTATGCATTGGTTATCGCAAAAGACAGTCGAACTGATGACTGGGTTATTTTTGTCGACGACAATGGCGATGGCAATTTCAGTGCTCAAGAACTTGGACGCGGAATATCAGATTTTAATAAAGCTAGAAATCGAAGTGTTTCAAAAAAACTAGTCCAGCAGAAAAAATTAGCTGAATTTTTGGTATTCTCTACTGGTACTCCATACCTGGCGTATCCGCTTATTCTTGAAGAAGTCGAAGGAAAGCCGATTTTTATCAGTGTTGGAATCACAGATGGCTCCCACGGCACCCATGTGGCCGGTATAGCTGCGGGTAATGGATCACAAATAAAGGGCGCTGCTCCGAACGCAAAAATTATGTCTTTGAAAGTTTGTTCAGGAATATCATGTCCGGAACCAGCAATCTTGCGAGGTATGATTGAAGCCTTTGAGAATCCTCTTGGAATCATACCCGACGTTGTAAATATATCATTGGGATCACATCAACAATATCAACCAGACGTAATGAATCTTGTGATGAGGGATCTTTCAGCAAAATATGGTGCGGTTTTTGTACTTTCGGCATCAAATTCTGGTCCTGGTTACCGATCAATTAATTCGATGGGTTCATTTGGTCCGTCAATATTAGTGGGCGCTCACGTGTCTAAGGCATTTATGCAAAAGCATTGGTCGGTTGACCCCTCCATTGATTTGCCTAAACATAATCTTTTGAGCTTTAGCTCGGTTGGACCCTCATATACCGGGGAGCTAAGACCGAATATTGTCGCGCCCGGATCAGCGGTATCGTCAGTTCCAAGAAGGTTCGGAAGGACTGGAATGATGAACGGAACGAGCATGTCATCCCCAATCACCGCCGGAGCAATTGCGGCCATGATCGGGGTGATTAAATCTGAAGACGGCTATAAGGCGGTTCGCAATATTAGATCAAAAAACAAGGCGCGAGCTCTTGACTCCAAGTCACTCACTCCATTTTCCTTTATGGTGAGAGCGGCAGTCGAAGAAACTGCGATTCAAATGAATCAATACACGACGGCTCAACAAGGACATGGGCTTTTGGATATCTCCAGTGCTGTGGGTTTAATGCAAACTCGACTTGCTGATTGGTCGGAAGGCAAAATTTCATATTTTGAATTGAGTCTAAACGGAAATGAAAAAGAAAGTCGAATATATAAAAGAGACGGAGTTCCTTCAAAACACCGATTATTGAATATGGCGATCGAGTCAGATGGAATGTTTACGGATTCAGAGCTTCTGAAATTTGAGAGTACTCCGCTAGAAGTAAGATTGAATCGAATTGAAATTCAAAATGCGGATGGCTCAGTAGATAGGATTAAGTTTGGGCCAATGGGAATCATCCAACCGGGTGCACCATCAAGCCTAGGATTTAAAACAGGAATTGATTTAATATTGGGAAATACTTCGAAGTCTTTTTTCTATTTGGGACGTGATTGGAGTCAGTTTTTAGCGGGTCAAACCATTGTTGCGGTGTATGATTTTATTCAAAGCGGAGTTCGCTTGAGTACAGCGCTTGATGTAGTTCACGTACCAATCGACATGCCCGAGAAACTTCAAGATTTTAAAATGCCGGGCATTGATTCATCTCAAACGGTTTTGAGAAAAAACTATGCGTTTGGTGTCGAGGAAACTCAAATCAAAGCCAACGCGTTTCACCGGTATCCAGTGTTGATTGGTCCAGAGGACTACGGCCTTCAGATCGATATAGCGCTAGCCGCCGGAGTAGACGGGCGACTCTATTTAGAGGTATATGACTCAGATGGGAAGGATATCTATTTTGGCTACGTCACTGGGTCTGATTTAACGGATGGCGGGAAGCGAAGTTTAAAAACCGTAATACCAACCACTGAAGAAAAGGGAATTTACGAAGTAATCGTATCGACTGCTTCAAGGCATTGGATGGCGCCTACTAAGTATGAATTGCTGATGCAAAAGCAGCGATTTGGGTTGAATGTCGAAAATATTAAGCTCAAAACCGAATCGGCAAAGGGTGAAATGAAATCTTCGCGGCTATTGATTGTGGAAAATTCGGCTCGCCAACTAAAAACGACACCTACCGCCGTGTTTGTGGAGCCAAAATTGGTTCAATCATTTAGTAATGTGAGTGTTGCACCGAGTACCTTCACGTTTAAACGAATTGACTGGCTTGAGGCATCTTCGAATGAGGAATTAAATCTTCAAGTTAGAATTAATGATGACGATGTCGATGACGAAGAAGACGGTTTTTGGGGACGAGTCGATCATCGGCTTTATCGGTACAATGCTTCAAAAGACGAGTTTGTAGAAATTGAATCTGCCGATACGATTGGCTCAACGTCCGGAGGTAAGCGGTTTTCAGGAATTCCAAGAGCTTCAGCTGACCCCAAGTTAAGCGACGCAGTATATTTTGCGATCGAGACCTTTGGGGTGGTTCCTGATTCAGAATCTATTGCGAAACGAGTCAATGCCATTGACGTAGAAATAAAATACCTTAATGAAAAAGTTGAAGGTTTAGGTGACGTCTCAGTTGAAGTCGGTTCTGACGGGCCAAGTGGAAGTTATATTATTCAGATTAAAATGCCGTCTGAATTACCTCAATTTAAGATTGAAGCCTCACCAAAGCGCAGAGTTCGCGGATACTTAAAACTAAAGATTGACGAAAAAGAATCCGGTATTCCGGTCGATATTTACCAGTAAATAGGTAAAAAAAACGCCCGGAAAGACTATCCTTCCGGGCGAAGAAAGTTTGGGCGAAGTTTAGCGCGCCCCAAATACTAGGCGCTACAAACCTCCGCCAAGGTATTGTGATTCTCTAATGACACAGCACCACCCCCTTTCTACGCCCGTATAGAGCGTTAGGTAGGTTTATTGTACCGCAATGAAGGGATTAAAATCCACTCGGATTTTCCTGAAGGAATTCAAGCTCTTGCTGGGTTGATTTCCGGCCAAGCGCATTATTCCTTGCCGGAAAACGGCCAAACATCTGGACCGAATTGAAATGTTTGAGTGCAAATTCATAGATAGACTCAAAATTTGATTTCAATTCAGAGGGTGCCTCGTCTCGAAGTTGCGAGAATAGTTTAAGAGACAAATTCTGATCATCGGTGTTTTCTGCGTGCATAAAAGGAAGATAAAAAAACCATCGCTCAACCGGCGACAGCGCCTTATCATGGCCCATTTTTATTCCATATTTTGATGATTTTAGTGCAATTGGATCGTACCGAAAGCTTTCGCCTGATCCACGAAACGCATTTCTAGGAAATTGATCTAAAAGAATTACTAGGCTTAAACACGTATTCGGGGTTTCAAGCCATGAATTGAGCTCGCCGGTGCCCGCTGCCCGTATTGAACTCTCAAATAGTGATTTGATTTCAATGTCCAGCTCCTTGCTTGCGGTAAACCAAATCGAACTATTGGACATCTGATTTATTTCAAATTCTTTACTAAACCAAAATTCATGAATTTCAGTGGCAGTTTTTAAAATCATATCGATTCCTTATTTATTAGAAGGTAAGCGCAAATCCTAATTCGGAGTTCGGTTTTACATAAAATGAAAGTTTGGATTTAACTTTGTCATAGTCATTGTTTTTTTGTTTAATCCTGCTTGAGACATCGATCACCTGCCAGGTGCGCGACGCTACGAGCATTCCAACACCGACGTACAATAGAGTGCTGTCATTTGAATTTCCGTCGTTGATCTGCGACGCTCCAAGAGTGAATGTAGCTGAGGCACCAATATCAACGATAGTAAAAGCCCAACCGATCGTTTCGTATTCTCGGGCGACAGCGTGACCCAAACCAAAACCCACTAATCCACTGACCCAGTAAGCGGTGATTCGATCTCCGTCGTTCACACGGCCATTCTTAACGGTGGTTCTTTCATGCTGAGATAGTTCCTGCCATGCTCGAACGCTTTTGCCGCGACGAGTTTTTTTCTTTGAGGAACCGCTATTAAGTTGTTTGCGATCGATTGAGGAGTTACTTTTTGGGCCAATATCTTCAGAAGTATCGAAGTACTGACTTTCGTCTAGGGTGTCGTCAGAGCGGCTTTCGGGAGGAGTGAGTACAATCACCGATATGAAAATAATGTGAATCAATCCTAAGTGCATTTGCAAAGAATAAAGGATACTTTGTCAAAAGCAAAGCATGGCGCATAGCGCAGTCATTGACGCAGGAATTTTTATCTGCTTCAATCATCGAGAATGACTAAGAAAAAGAAAACTCCCTCGAACGCCACTGAAGTGGTCCGAATGCGCAAGACTAAACATTCGGGAAAAGACATCACTACTAGCAGCACGGCCGAGTATTTTGCTAAGAATTTGCAGCAAGTGGGGTTTTCATCACAAACGAAGGCAGTCCTCACGACTCTAAAAGAAGCGGTAGACAATTCGCTCGACGCTTGCGAGGAAAATGGAATCCTTCCCGAACTTTGGGTGGAGATAGAAAAGGTCGGCGCTGGAACTCTTAAAAATTCAGATCAAATTCGAATTCGAGTTTCCGACAATGGACCAGGAATTGGCGTAGATGACATTCCGAAAGTATTTGGCGAATATTTAGCATCATCAAAGTTTGGTCGTGGTCGCTGTTCGCGCGGTCAACAAGGCATCGGTATTTCTGCGGCAACAACATGGGCGCAGCTTACTAGTGCCACAGGCGCAAAAGTAACTACTAAAACGAAATCAATGCGTAAGGGTATTCGATGCTTTATTGAGGTCGATATCAAAGATAATCGCGGCATGATGCGCGAAAAAGAAACATTTGATTGGGATCGTGATCATGGTACCGAAGTCGAGTTTTTAATCGATGGTCGAATTCAAGTAAACGGTGACGCCGGATTACACAATTATCTTTACGGAAACGTCCTAGTTAATCCACACCTTACGCTTCATTATAAGCTGCCGGGTTCAGAAAAATGGGTTGATATTGAGCGTGTGAGCGATGAAATTCCGACTATCCCGGAATCGACGCTTCCGCACCCACACACCATGAAACTCGGCGAATTTATTGCGCATTCGCACTTGTTTGGACATGTTCGAACAAAGGCGTGGCTTAGAAAGGGTTTTTCCAGGGTAGGAGAGGCAACCATTAAGGACTTGATTGACACCAAAGAAGTCAGTAGCGCCACTCTTGATAAATACGTCGACTCCGCCACCGACGACGACTTTCGGAGTATTTTTAAAGGCTTCCAAAAAATCACGTTGCGAGCTCCGAGTACCCAGTCTGTGCTTTCAATCGGTGAAGAGTCGCTTGCAAAAAGCATTCAGCGGCTAGGCGAGATCGATTTTTTTTCAGTCAATAGTAGGCGGCCTACAATATGTGACTTCAAACCCGTACAGGTTGAAGTCGCGGTGGCAAGGCTTTTAAATACCAAGGGTGAGGGCGATGAGCCGGTATCAGTGCTTCGGTTTGCAAACCGAGTTCCGCTGCAATTTGATAAAGCTGGTTGTGCGATTGTCCAGGCAATAAATACCGTGAATTGGAAACCCTATGGTTTAGCTCAGCCCAAGAAATCTCTACCGTTGGGTCCATACATTATCGCAGTTAGCGTGGTATCGCCTTTTATCAAATTTAAAAATGCATCTAAGGAAACGGTCGATTCTTCAGAAGAGTTGATTGATGAGTTGAGAAGGGCATTGATGCAAGCCGGGCAAAGGCTATCGCGACATCTAAAGCGTGAGAAAAAAGCAAGTGAGCTCGAGCAAAAAATTAAGCACATTGAACAATTTGGACCAATACTCGTGAATGGTTTGATTCGAATAACGGGTGCGTCGGTCAGTCGAAAAAAGAAAGCTGAAGAAGGTCTTAAAAAAATACTTGGCCGAGACACTGATGCGGCCGAAGGTCAACTCAAGGTGGCTGCGGAACGCCTGGCAAAGCACAAAGAAGATCAAAAGAAAAGATTGGGATTCGCTGCCGGCGAAGATGAGTTTGGGGACGATGAAGAATCCTATAATGATTCAGACGGTAATCTTGATTCCAGTGATGAACAGCTCGATTTAGGGATTGATACAAAAGCGAAACGCTCGAAGAAGAAGCCTACTAAGAAACCGGCTAAGAAATTGAGCACAAAAAAATCACCTAAAAAATCACCTAAAAAATCGAAGAAAAAATCTCGAGGACGAAAATAATGACCGAGGTATTGCGCGCTAAAAAATTAGTTAAGGTTACTGCAAAAGAAGTCCCTAAAATAACGAAAGAAATTTGTTTACGGATGTTGGCCGACTTGGAAAGGGCTAAGCGCCCCTTGTTGACCGCGACGAAGTGTTCATTGGATAATTCAATTTATGATCACAAGGTTGGTTATCTGGCGCCTGGACAAAAAACAGTAAAAACTGAACTTAATGTTGGGTCGGTTCAAAAAATGTCTCGGGCTGTTTTTATGCTCGAAATATTACTTCGAAATTTAGAAAATGGATCGGTAAATACAAAACGGGAGCTCTATTATATTTCAAAGGGGGAGATCAAACACAACCCTGAGTTGAAACCGCTTGATTTCGCCGATCAAGATGAATCCGATTCAATTATTGATTTCATTGGCGAAATGCTTGAAGCGTATCGCGAGGAATTGAATTGTTTTGCGGATGATCGTGGCGGACAAACCTACTCTCGTAATCTAATTGTTGAAGAGACGATGATAAATGGTGAGAAAGCCGTTATCGACCTTTCAACTCTGGGTACATCTCCATATCAACCAAAAAATCGGCCGCAAAACCTAAAATTAAGAAAAAAAGGCCGCCTGGATTTTGCGCTCATCGTAGAGTCACAAGGTACAACGAATACATTGATGGCCAATGGGTTTACGAAACGAAATAATGCGATTTTGATCGGAGCTCAAGGGGTCCCCTCCAATGCGGTGAGGGGTTGGGTTAAGCGGATTCAGGATCAGCTGAAAATACCCATTTATTTTTTCGGTGACCTCGATGCGTACACAATGCAGAATATATTTCGAACGCTAAAAGCGGGTTCGGCCGCATCCTTAATCAGAAACGCTGATTATTCGGCGCCCGAAGTTAAGTTTCTGGGAGTTATTCCTGAAGATATTAAGAAATACGATCTAAATGATTATCCTGTTAAGGAAAACGACGCTCAGGAGCAACGCGCGCTTAAAAAAGCTCGCGATGTTTTAGCCAATGACCCCTTTTTCAAGGATAAGAAAAATAAAGGCCTTGCCGATATTCTTAGGTGGTTGATCAAAAATAAGCGCCGTTGTGAGCAGCAAGCCTTCTTTTCGGTGAATCCGAAGGACCCGATCATGCCGGAAAAAATAATCCTAGAAAAGATCAAAAACAAAACCTATATCTAGTAAGCTTTTGTAATAATTAAGCAATTTACTCGGGTCAAATATTGACACGACGAGTCACATGCGATAAAACCACTTCACTGTATTAGATCTATTGAATCTTTAGGAGGAGGCATAAATGAAGAATTTCGTATTGGGGCTGTCACTTGTATTTAATTTTTGTATTTCGGGTACTGCGTATTCTGCAGGTCAAGCAAGCATCAAAAGTAGAGTTTTTGTTCCAGGAATGCGCGTAGGAGCAGTCACCGCAACTTCGACAAGCGAAACCATTGTCGCCGATTACGGACAGCAAAACGTCACCGAAAAAGACCTTTGTTACACAGGCCGTGAAGACGAGGAATTGCCCTGCGTTTGGATATTTAAGAATACGCCGAATCAGATTCAAGTCTTTTTTGAAAAAGACGACCTTGGAAATGAGGTAGTTGAGTCTGTTTTAATTTCTAGTCCTTCGTCCGAAGAAGCGTCTAATTGGACTTCCTTGGATGGGCTTCGAACCGGTGTAAGCTTAATGAAGCTTGCTGAATTAAATTCCAAAGAAGTACTATTTTCTGGATTCGGATGGGATTACGGCGGTCAAATTTATTCATTTTCAGATCAGGGCACACTTTCGGGCACATTGCCCGTAGATCATGAAATCCGTAAAATCAGCATTGCTCTGAGCGAGCCCTATGAAAACGATTATTACGCTGAAAATTCTACCTACTTTATAGGCGATAAATCGTTAAGCACCGCTGATCCAAAAGTAAAGCCCGTGCTCAAAGATGTAAAAGTGACTTCGATTCGAGTTCACCTTTATTCCTCGAAAGGAAAAACTGAGTCACCATCAATCCTTCATTTGATGGATCAACTGATGGCACTCTCGGAGGTCATGGTTAAAGGGTCTGAAGTAATTTCCGAAGATGGAAAGCAAAGGACCACTTTACGGGGTGTAATATCGACAATGACGACTCCTGATACGAGCAGCGTTGTGTATTATCGAGAAGTACGCTCAAATTGCGCAGTCAGTGATTTCAACGAAAAAGAATATTCTTGCACGCTAACGCTTCAAGAAAATGTGATGGATTCGAAAGAGGGGCATTCCGGAGAATCTGCAATTATATTTCAATTTGAGATAGATGAGCTTGGAATAATTAAGTCACCAACTCTTAATGTTCTATTTGCGGGATAAAAAAACCAGCCAAAGGAGTACTTTGGCTGGTCGATCTAAAGTTGATTAATCTAAGATGATAGATAAATTTTCGAATTAAGCGTCGAAATCGCGATCCATAACGGTTTTGCGGCCGTTTTCTTTCGCAGTTTCAATTGCTTTGTCACACATTTGTCGAACACGTTCTGAAAGCGCGCTCATGACTGAACCCGATGTGTTCATTCCTGATTGATCACGGATGTAATTTTTCAATTTTGAAGCGACTACTAGTACTTCTTTTTCACTCATTTTGGCTCTCCTTATTTTATGCTTTTACGCGTTTTTGGTTAATAGTTAATTTTTATAGAACTTCAAGTAATTCAACTTCGAATACGAGCGTTGCATTTGGTGGAATCACGTCTCCTGCTCCGTTTGCTCCGTAGCCTAGCTCGGGAGAAATCGTGAGTTTTCGTTTTTCACCAGTTTTCATGCCTTGCACTCCCTTGTCCCAGCCTTGAATCACTTGTCCTGCTCCAAGTAAGAACTGAAATGGTGTACCGCGA
>Ga0066639_10004717_pt1 | contig 11594 bp, 10 predicted proteins | sample CryGeyCG2114_010_2_FD_59504 | JGI IMG/M metagenome (GOLD analysis project Ga0066639, IMG submission 59504) | Groundwater microbial communities from aquifer - Crystal Geyser CG10_big_fil_rev_8/21/14_0.10 | ecosystem: Environmental > Aquatic > Deep subsurface > Groundwater | place: USA: Utah... | reverse complement strand
AAACAGCAACAGGAAGCGATAGAAGAATAATCAGCAAACTAATGAATTTCCAATTAAAAAATCTCCTCACAATTAACTATACCGTATGAAGAATTTTATTGCTGCCCCATTCCACCAAGAAGTGCACCCAAACCACCCTCCTCGTACATTTTTTGAGCGGCCTTTTTTTGAACTCCCTTGAAAGCTTCATTTATTGCCTTCTCAAGATTCTCATTCCGCTCACCATCAATTTCTGCATAAACAATCTTCTGATCTCCAGAAACCTTTACTTTTACATTTCCTTTCTCAACAGTTTCTGTAACTTCAGCAAGTTGCTTCTGAAGTTTTTTAGCTTCAGACCGCATTTTCAATAAATCTTTTCCTTGTTTTACTTTGTCAAACATATTTATATAAATTAATTTCCAAAAATTTCCTTTGCAGCTTGAATTATATCTTCTTCACCACTTTCAGTCAAAGGTTTTTCAACTGAGCGCTTTGGCAAATCCATCTTGCGTTCGGTTAGTTCACAAGATACTTTTATTGGGCCGCCACAAACTTTAGCAATTATTTGCTCGACCATCTGTAAATTTCTCGTCGATTCCAATCTTTCTTTGTGAAATCTGTAAAATACTCCAAGGTTCAAATGGCTACCATCATAAGCAATTGGCTCACAGGCTCTCAAAAGCGCCTCGATCGAAGCATTCTCTCCTCTTGCGAAATTTAAAATCTTTAACCAGGTATCGGCGTTAATCGATTCCATTTTCTCAGTCGATACGGGAATAGCTTTATCAGTTAATTCAACTTCTTCGATCTTTTCAGGCTTAACTACTTTTTTTTTTGAGCTTTCACCTTTCACACTATCCTGACACCACTCAATCAATTCTATTTCTAATGGCAATTGATCTATTGGAGAATTTCCAAGTTTACTTCTTGCATCCATTAAACTATTGACCAAATTCCCCATCTCGCCAATCTCAGCATCTTCAATTATTTTTTTGTGAATTAAATCAACTAATTGATCAATAATATATTTTGCGTTCAAGCCGTCTGAAGAATATTTTTCTATTTCATGAATTATTTCTTTTCTGTTTTTTGAGTTAATAATATTTAGCAAACCTTCTGGATCAAAAGTTGTGTTGTTGGAAATATATTTCTTAGCATCGTTAAGAATAATTTTATTGCCTGCCAAACTTAAGCCTTCTAAAATTTTTATGGCTTCCCTAAACGATCCACCAGATTCTTTAATAATTAAATCAACCACGCCGTCTTCAACTTTTAATTTTTCTCCCTTAATGGCTCGCTCCAGCTGACGTTTAATTTCTTTTGCACTTGCTTTTGAAAAATTAACACGACTCAAACGAGATAAAATTGTGTCTGGCAATTTCTGTGGATCGGTTGTGGCCAAAATAAAGATCACGTGGCTTGGCGGCTCTTCTAGTGTTTTTAAAAATGCGTTGGCAGCCTCTGTGGTTAACATATGAGCTTCATCGATAATATATATTTTTTTCTTTGAAGAGCTTGGTGCAAGCATTACATTTTCCCGCAAACTTCTAATGTCATCAATTCCGCGATTGCTAGCAGCATCCATTTCTATAACGTCCATACTGGAACCCTTGCCTATTGCTAAGCAGGTTTTGCATTTGTTGCAGGGTTCACCATTTTTCTTGGGGTTCTCACAATTAATAACTTTTGCCAAAATTCTGGCAGCAGAAGTTTTCCCGGCCCCCTTTGGTCCTGAAAATAAAAATGCGTGGGGAATATTTTTAGAAGCTACGATTTTACCCAAATTTTCTCGAACGTGATCCAAATCAAGTTCTTCAATCGTCTGCGGACGGTATTTCAAATAGAGAGTCATTTCAAATGTAAAACTACCACGTTACGAAACTAAAAAAAAGAAGACAAAAGGTAACAAATCAATCATGATGGATTCCCAAGAGATGAAGTTATAGAAAAAGCTACACACAACCGTAAGCCTATTTCAATGATATACGATACATGGCTCTTATAGATTTTTCAGAGGTAATTGGAAAATCCACCTCCACCCTTTCATATCCGGGATAATTAGGATTTAAATACCTCTGTTGGAAATAATCAAGCACTCCTTCAGAAGATCTATTCGTTAACGCGTGCCAACTATCTAGCTGCTCAGATAAAAATACATCCGTAATCTCGTTTTCTTTTGCAAATTGCTTAACAATACTTATCATCCCTTCTGTTACTCTTGGAGAATTTTCCTTATTCACATATTTTGTAGATGGGTTGAAACCTCTAAAAAGAAGTGCCCGTTTTCCATTGTGCTCAATTTTATAAACCTGAATGTTGCCCACCGCAGTATCTCCATCAAACAAATTAATATGAAAATGATCATCACGCATATAAAGCTCCACGTCGCCTGCAGTACAAATCCCAGCAGTCCCTTTTGCAAAAAACGAGGCAGCATTTTTGGAAACATATCCTCGTAAACTCAGTTCGGTTGCAATTTCGTTATCAGTTTCCACATATTCCAACTTACCCCTTTCCCCCTCGATTATTTCACTTAGTCCACCTTTCCCTTCAATCACCTTTCTTCTGATTTGATGCTTAAGAATGTTTCCAATTCTCTCTATTTTCTGAACATTATTCATCTCTTGTTCTTTGTTGTTTGGATCAACACCCTCGATCAATTCTCCAATGTCCTGTAAATATTGCAATTGCTCGGCTGGGTCATCAATCTCTCGTGCAACTAATTCCAAAGATGCATAGCCCTTACTCACCACCTCCTGCAATCTATTAACCGTCTCCTCGTCGTTATGAAAATTCTGTAAAACAGCCTCTTCGATGTTGTCATCAAAGAAAATTCCAGTAGCTTCTTCGATTTTTCCTAAAACCGCATCGACATCCGAAGCATTTTCAAGATTGTAATAATTATTTCTAATTTCTTCTAATACCTGATGATCTGGTAAGGTTGCCAAAATTATAGGCAACGACTCTCTCACATCATTTAATGAAATATTGTTTCCTCTTTTGAAAATATCACCAATAACTTTCCCCAATTCCTGACTATTAACATCTTGTTCAACAAAAAAGCTTGAAACTCGACCTATGGTTTCCTTGTCAATTTCTTGATCATCCGGCAAAACTGCAACCTTTTGTTTTTCTGTAATTACGGCTCTATAACCATCACCGCGAATTTTATACTCAGCAAGATCTTCAACCTTGTCAGCTAAGCGACCACCAACAAGCAGAGCTTTTATCTGGCCATGTTCATTTCCGGGAAAAACGATAGAAATTTGCTCGGCCAACAAATCAATATCTCTACTTGACTCGTTTCCAGTAAGAATTGGCTCATTTTTTCGGATCGTCTCACCTAATTTCTGTATTCTTACCTTTAGCTCGGCTCTCCCCAAATCATTCGCATTAACATATATATCTAATATGATAGGGGAAATATTGCCCAAATCACGGACTGCAACTTCTATTTCTCGTCTTAGTCGCTTGTCGCTCACGTCATAGTTGTTTTTATCGATTGAAGTGACAAGATTTCTAAAACTTCCCTTACCTTCTGCAAGCATTCGTCTATAAAAATTAGCTTTCTTTGGATCTGAGACTTCAGATTCTAATATCCCAGCAATATTTGCATCGAATACCGTAATATTGTTGATGTCGACACCAAGCTGCTCACGCAAAACAATTAACTGACTTAGATTTCGATCAACAGACCCTGAGGTGCCTTGTCCTCGGATGAATGCTGGTGTTTCTCTGCTTTGAGTGACTCTTCGAAATTCTTCAAAAGAAAAATCCTTTATTCCAGACTCATGAAGATATGCCACTAACAAAGAATTGTTTTCCCAATATTGATCACCAATTATGTCTATGTTTTCAGGAAGTTCACTTTCTTTTTTGAGTTTTTCGATAAACGATGTTAATTCCGGCTTCATGGCCATGTACTCGCTTAACAACCCAACGTCATCTAAGGCTCTGGCTCTAAACGCCGCATCCCAAAACTCAAGAGACAAATCCTCGTTTGCTTCTACATATCTTATAAAAACTTTAAAAGTATCAGTCCCGATTGCGTTAAAAAATTCTGGGGTAAGCTTGCCTTCAGGTGTCAACAAACCGTCATATGTATCAAGCTTCCTGCTGGTAATTGTCGCCAAAGTAGCTAGAAACATATGTTCATCTTGATTTGCTTCAATAGCTTTAAACAATCTCAAATCCTCTAAACTAAGGAGTTCTTCCCTGCTTTTTAATAGTTTCACAATCCCATCTTGATATTTTCTTAGAAATTGTCCTTCCTCTTTTACAATCTCCATCAAGTTTGCAGCATTTTTATCATATTCCTCATCATTGTAAACGTATTTTTCTATAATCCTTCTATCGCTTAGAAAGGGTGCGTCTCTATCTTGAAGTTCGCTTTCTAAAATCAAGCCTTTATATTTAATCAACTGCCCTATTTTGTAATCAATATCGGTGATATCTCTTTCATATTTATGATATTTTCTTAACCCAACTTTTTGATATTTTTCTGCAACTAAATCCGCAATAGTCTTATGAAGCACACCTGCGATCACTAATCCCTTATCAAAATCTACATCCTCCACCAAACCCATATGATGACCCCATTTCAAAATATCTTTTGTTCCCATATGTTTTAACGCATATTCGATTTTGCCTTTTGTGAAACCCTCTTGATAGGCCATAGCATTCGCAACTTTTAGAGCAACACCACTCAAGTGGTCATTATGTTTAGGGTCTTTGAGTGCTTCGTCGACAAAATATTTTAGATCAGATTTAACACCCCTTGATTCTTGGTATTCCTTTAAAAATTGCGGCCAATCTTCACCTTGTGACCACTTTGAAAGCAAGCCGATCGCATACTCAGTGTCAGTAAATGCTCCACCACTCTTAGAAGCTTGAATCAATACCACTTCTAAAGCCTCAGGTGATCTAAGTGGCTCTAGTGCTTGATAAATTTTTTCATTAGATTTATTCTCGACAATATTCTTCAACAAGCTTTCTGTAATAACTCTTTCATATTCAGCTACAGTTTGATTACCAACAATTTCATTTAATCTTGAAGATCTACTTAAATCGGCCCAGTTTCGCGTCATACTTGGAGGATAATCTTTGGGAGGTTTAAACCCAGACCCTTCAAACGTTTTGTCAAAAACTTTCCACACACCATTATCCAAACTATCAGTAAAAAGCTTTATCGCTGATATCTCGTCTGGAACACTTATTAATTTATCAGGCCTAAGCTCTTTCGTAGAACGAAGAGCCATAACGTGCGTAAGTCCCCCAACAAGCTCAGCCATTTGTACTGTGTCATATTGATTCCAGAACAATTCATGATTTGGATCAATCCCAGCCAAGCGTGCCGCTTCTTCCTTCAAACTGTCATCTTCCAAAACTGAATCCTTAAACTCTCTATAGCTATTTACAATATTAGTTGCTGCCTGCTCTCCAGCCTTTCCAAAGTAAACTTCAATATACTCTCTACTTTTTTCTCGAATATTACCCAAAATGGGCATTGATTCATTGTGGTAGTTAAATAGTGATTGTATATCATCAAGCTGTTGGAAACATTGTTCCTCTTCAGCTTTTAATTTATCTTGCTCAGCTATGGGCAAATCATCTGAAAATTGATCCCTAATTTCTCCAATTCGATCATTAAGCTGTGTATAACGATCTTGGTTTTGCTCTGTTATGCGCTCAGTGGCCGCATTGATATGTTGATCGGTGAAGGTTGCCTCACGATATAACCCAACCACTTTCATTAATGTTTCCTCGTCATATTGTGCATCCTCAATTGTCTCATCAAGTTGTTGATTTATATCAGTTGGTGCCAATGGTTCAAAGTCATGCAAATCTTCACCAGAAAACCTATGCTCCATGTTTTCTCCTACATACTCAAGTTGTTTGATTAGTTTCCGTTTTTCGAGATTTACAACATCTTCAGCTTGACGAAGTTTTTCTGGAGCAGACAAATTTTCCTCTTTTTGAGATTCTTGGGAATTGTATTCTTCAACTGAATCGTCCATTTACTCAGTTTAGCAAATCCATTGTAAGAAGTAATTATAAACGACATAAAACTACCACGTTATGAGATGAAAAAAAGAAGACAATAACATATCAATCATGATGGATTCCCAAGAGATGGAGTGTCCCATGGGCTGCCAAATCTGCAACAATTTTGTCCGTGCTTTCGTCGTTGAAAACCACAATTATTTCACCCAAGTAATTTTTTTCATCTGGATGAAATGCAAATTTTTTTTCAATTTCATTTGTCGGGAAAGACAATACAGGATGACCTTTTGCCTCCTCACCAGTTTCTTTTAAATATTTTCTTGCATATTTATACATCTCATCTAAGTTAACAATTGCAACAGAAACACATGAATTTTCATCGCCATTATTTTTTTTAATCACATCAATAACGGCTTGCTGAATTTCATGAATATCTACCTTGAAATTGTGTTCATTTAGAACAGTTACCTTAATCATTGAAGTTTCTCTTTCACCATCGCCGACACTTTTGACCCATCAGCTTGGCCTTTAATGCGTCCCATAACTGCACCAATTACACGACCGATATCAGCCATTTCAGATGCTCCAGTTTCACTAATCACTTCATCAACAATTTTTTCCAATTCTTCATCACCCATTTGCTCGGGCATAAATTCTTCTAAAATTTTCAATTCTGCCTGTTCACGATTCAACCTTTCTTCTATATCATCACGTTTACCCTGAGCTTGTCGAAGGGCTTCAATCGCGTCTTTTCTTTTTTTAACTTCATGCTTTACAACAGAGATTTCATCTTCTTTTGTTAATTCCTTTTTATCAATTTCTAAATTATGAAGTTCGCTCAAAAGCATTTTAAGCGTCGAAAGCCGCAATTCATCCCGAGCTTTCATAGCGGTTGTTATTTGTTTTTTAACTTCGTCAATCATTTTTGTTTGTTTTTCCATCCACCCATTACATGATAATGCAAATGAAAAACTACCTGACCGGCATTTGGCCCATTATTTGTAATTACTTTATACCCGTTTTCTATTCCCAATTCTCTAGCAATTTTCCTAGCAACTACTTGAATATGGCCAAGCAATTCATTGTCTTTTTCTGTGGTATTTTCCAGTGACTCAATATGTTTTTTAGGAACAATCAAAGCGTGCTTCGGTGCGGAAGGATAATTGTCATAAAAAGCTACAACCTGATCGTCTTCATGAATAAAAGTGGCAGGTGCTTCTTTTTTCACTATTTTGCAAAAAATACAATCGTTCATGAGCTTATTATATTACAAAAGCTTGTTAATTTCTGCGGCTAACTTCTCTGAATCATGTCGAATCAAACTTCTAATTAATTTATCTGCATTGTGTTTTTGAGGAATATCAGTAGAAATAAAATTTGCTCTAATTACTCTACTTTTAAGGTCATCAATTACTGGTTTTGCATTCTCCTGACTATACCTACTTAAGATTTTTTTAGAATATTTAGTGGTTTTGTTGATTAAAGAATAATCAATAACATTTCTCCCTAAATATTTTTCAAGCTCATTTAAATGATCTGTTGCTGTAAATTCACTTGTTTGACCAAATTTTGTCATCAAATTAACAACATATACTTTTTTTGCTTTTGATTTTTTAATCGCTTTAGCAATTCCATCTACAACCAAATTACAAATAATACTTGTATAAAGATCTCCCGGCCCAAAAATAATTAAATCCGCCTCTTTAATAGATTGAAGTGCTTTTTTATTGGCTTCAACTTTTGGAAAAACTTCCAATTCAACTATTTTTAAATCACCAAGACGAGGGTCTGGCTCATCAATATAATGTTCTCCCAAAACCTGCTGGCCATTTTCATATCTTGCAACAAGATTAGTATTCTCAAAAGTAACTGGAATAATATCTCCTTCCACATCCAAAATTTCACAAGTTTTTTTTATTGCTTCCTCTTGTGATCCATAAATATCGGTGAGAGCAGCCATGAAAAGATTACCAAAACTCATTCCGGTTATTCCGGTCCCTTGATTGTAGCGATACGTAAAAAGTTCCCTCAATACACCGTTTGCTTTGCTTGAAGCAAGGGCAACAATACATTGCCTAATATCTGAAGTTGGTAAAAGCCCAAATTCGTCTCTTATAACGCGATTACTTCCACCAGAATCCGTCATCGAAACAATAACAGACAAGTGAAGTGGATATTTTTTTAACCCCTTAAGAATCGTATAAGTCCCTGTCCCTCCACCAATCACAACAACTTTTTTCATTGAGCTCATATTATAGTATAATTCTCACGTAGTTTAAAAACGGAGGATAATCTTGTGGATAACAAAAAGCTGTTCAGTCTTGTACTTGTGGGTGTGTGTTTTGTATCAATATGTATGCTTGGGTCACTCTTTATCCCCGGTATCGTATCTTACATAATGGCGGCTGGGAACTTTACAGAGGCAATGAGAAGCGACATGTTTGAAGTGTTCAGCAATGCGGTTCTGGTGTTTGTCGTCGCATGTGTCGTTTTTCTTTTCTTTCTATCAGTAGCAGCAGGTTCTCTTTGGGACAAGCTTAACAAGTAAGCAATTTATGCCGGGGTGCTTGAAGCACAAATCAGGCACCCTTATTTTTCCTTTAGTTTACTAACAACTTCTTCAAAGGTTAACAACTCGGTTTCTTCTGAATCGCGTCTTTTATATTCAAATTTATCCCCTGTTTTTTCAGAAAGCACTAACCTAACAGGAATTCCTATTAGATCAGCATCTGCGAATTTTTCTCCGGCTCCAATTTCTCGATCATCCCATAAAACATCGATACCAGCATCTTTTAATTTATTGTATTGATCTTCAGCGTTGTCAGATCTCAAACTGATCAAGTGAACATCAAATGGTGAAACCTGTGGTTTCCAAATTATTCCTTTGTCATCATGAGAAGTTTCAACCAACGCTCCCATCACACGAGTCGAACCAATTCCATAACTACCAAACCAAACAATTTTCTTTTCTCCATTCTCATCAGTATAGTAAAAATTCATCTTTTCAGCATAGTATGTGCCAAGTGGAAAAATATTTCCCACTTCAATTGCGTTTGATTTTTGTACTTTACCACTTTTACATTTCGGACAAGTCTCGTCTTCATTCCCTTTAAAAAGCTCAGCATTTTCACCCCAATCGCAGCTGTCACAATAAAAAATTGTATCTTCACCAGCTTCTGCTAGAGCTTGAAATTCATGTGTGTTTTTGTCTGTAAAAACTCCACCATCGGCTTCTGTAATTCTAAAATCAAAACCCAATCTTTCAAATATTTTTGAATATGCTCTTTTAACTTTTTCGTAATACTCCATCAAGTCTTCTTCACTTGTGTGGGCGCTATAAAGATCTTTCATCATGAATTCTCTTCCTCTTAAAATTCCGCTTTTGGCACGAAGTTCATTCCTGAATTTTGTAGAGAAATGATAAACAGCTATCGGGAAATCCTGATAACTATTAATGTGTTTTCTCAGCAGATCAATTACAATCTCCTCGTGAGTGAAACTAAGTACATATTCTTTTTCTCGCGAATCTTTTAGCTTATACATAATTTCATCTGCTTTATCCCAACGGCCGGTCTCGTTCCAGACTGATTTTGGATGAAGAAGAGGCATTAGAATTTCCTGCCCCCCGATAGCATTCATTTCCTCTCTTATTATTTGATTAATTTTAGTAACGACTCGAAACCCTAGTGGAAGAAGTGTCCAGCTACCACTCATTAATTGATCCACAAAGCCACCACGCACCAAAAGTTTATGGTTTACACTTTCTGCATCTTTTGGGGCTAGTTTTTGTGTCTTTGGAAAAAGCTCGCTCTGTCTCATGTCTGTAGTATACTAGATTCGTGAGCTTGTTTGTAGGTATTATCATCTGGTAACAAGTTTTTCAAAACGCGGAGGTGCAATCGTGGTGCTTTTATTTGTTCAACAAACCGATAGCGAGTGCCAACATGCTCAGCGCATTCTTATGTCAAACAACGTAGAATTTGAGATTGTTAATCTCGAAGAGGATTTTCAACACGATGAGGTTTTGCCGATCGCACTCGAGGGCAAGAATTTAATTATCGGGATTGAAAATATCAGTAATCACTTTTCAAGTTATGGAGATTGATGGTTAGCCACCTGGTAAACACAATTTGCTGGGTGGCAATTTACTTCAAAATCGAATTAATAAAAGCGTCAAAGGAGCCAGCTTTTAGAAGTTTTGGAATTTCATTCGCGCTTAATAAAACCATCAATACCAATAAAATTGCCATCCCTACCATGTAAGAATATTCTTCGATTTTAGGTAATTTTCTTTTCCCAAAAATGGCTTCTAACCCCACAAACATTACACGCGACCCATCAAGCGGTGGAAACGGAACCATATTTAGAAGTGCTAAATTAACAGAAATTATTGCTGACAATTCAAGAAGCGGCAAAACACCAAGCTTTGCTACTCCTGCAATTAATGCTGTAATTCCAACCGGGCCGGCTACACCTTTTGGTACTTGGCCAGATGAAAGAGTTGTAAATATACTCGCAAATCCGGCCACAATAAGCTTTGAAATATACCATGTGTCTTTTATTCCGTGCCAAATAGCAATAAATGGTCTTTGTAATATTGGTGGTTGGTATAATTCCTGACTAGAAACTATTACTCCCAATGCTCCTTCGTCAGTGGGATGATCAATTCGAGGAGTTGCAATAAATTCCATCCCTTCTCCATTTCTATTTACGTCAATTTTAATTTCTTGCCCTTGCTTCTCAGCTACATAAGTCACGAAATCATTAGAAGTTTTGTAGCTATTTCCATCGACGCTTTTAACAATATCTCCTTCCAGTAAACCTACTTCAGCAGCCGGAGTGTTTTGGGTAACTTCAACTACTTTTACTTCACCTAATTCTCTTGGAACTCCAGTAACAAAATTAACCACCGAATAAAAGAAAATCGCCAATAAAAAGTTCATAAAAATCCCGGCCATAGCAACAGCTACTCTCACCTTTTTGGGTTTATACAAAAAGGCTCTTGTCTTATCTGTCACCTTTTCATCAGTCGTTTCACCATGAAGCCGGACAAATCCACCAATAGGAAGTGCGTTAACTGAATAGATCGTCTCGCCAATTTTTTTACCCCATACTCTTGGTGGCAACCCAATTCCAAACTCTTCAACATAAACTCCACTTTTTTTAGCCACATAAAAATGACCAAATTCATGGACCAAAACCAAAACAGACAAAACTAGTAATGCGATTACAATAAACATAAAAGTTTAAATCTGAAGCAATTCCTGCCTTTTTGCCTCACCGAGCTCATCAATTTTATCAGTATATTCATCAACAATCTCTTGCAACTTTTTCTCCTGTGTAAATTTTATATCCTCTGAAATATCTTTCGCTTCAAATGCTTTTTTGATGTCTTTTAATATATCGCCACGAACTTTTCTAATTGCAATTTTTCCATTCTCAATTTTAGTATTTAATAGCTTTACAAACTTTTCGCGATCTTCACCAGTCAACGGCGATAATGCAATTCGAATAATTTCACCATCAATCGATGGCGTGAACCCTAAATTAGCAGCCAGTATACCCTGTCTAATTTCCCCGATAATTGATTTGTCCCAAGGGTCGATTGT
>Ga0066639_10004716_pt1 | contig 11595 bp, 8 predicted proteins | sample CryGeyCG2114_010_2_FD_59504 | JGI IMG/M metagenome (GOLD analysis project Ga0066639, IMG submission 59504) | Groundwater microbial communities from aquifer - Crystal Geyser CG10_big_fil_rev_8/21/14_0.10 | ecosystem: Environmental > Aquatic > Deep subsurface > Groundwater | place: USA: Utah... | reverse complement strand
CTGATTTAACATTAATAATCTCTTCCTTACTTCCAAAAACCGATTATACTTTATATACTACAAGTTAGAATTTATTTCGTAAATTCCACCAGTTGCATGTAAACAAAAAATTCTGTAGTTTATACATCAAGATTTGAGGATATTTTTAATTGGGAGAAGTTTTAAAACTGCTATTTTGCTCTTATTGTTATGGGTTTAAAAAGAGTTTTGAAAAAAGTTGATTTCTCCGTTCCTAGTGTGGAGTTTAAAGAGATAAAGGAAGAAAGCGAATGGTTAGTTAAGAAATTAAAAGAGAGTATTAGAAAGAATCGTATAGATGCTGAAGTTTTTGTTGGGGGGAGTTTTGCTAAGGGAACTTTAGCAAAATCAGAAGAATATGATATCGATATATTTATTAGATTTGGATTAAAAATTGAAGATTTAAGTAAATCTCTGAAGAAAATTATTGGAGAGATAAAGGAATACAAGAAAGAAGAGATACATGGATCTAGAGACTATTATCGGCTTTATAAAAACAAAAAGATTACATTTGAGATAATTCCAGTTAGTAGAATCAAGAAGCCTGGGGAAGAAAAGAATGTTACTGATTTGAGTTATTTCCATGTTAATTATGTTAAAAATAAATTGAAGAAAAACATGATTAAAGAGCTACAGTTAGCTAAGACATTCTTTAAAGCAAATGGATTTTATGGGGCTGAGAGCTACATACAAGGATTTAGTGGATATAGTTTAGAGTGTTTAATCATTTATTACAAGACTTTTGAAAGATTGCTTAAATCACTATGTAAGGTGAAGAAAGAGAATAAATTGATTATAGATTTGGAAAAGAGGTATAAAAATAAAAAGGAAACACTTATAGAGTTGAATGAAAGTAAAACACAGAGTCCTGTAATTCTTGTTGATCCTACATGGAAAGAGAGAAATGCCTTAGCTGCTTTGAGTGGGAAAAGATTTGAAGAATTTGTAAAAGTTGCTAAGAAATTTTTGAAAAATCCTAGTGAAAAATATTTTGTTAAAGCAGAGATTTCTCCCCTGAGAATAATGGAGGAAGCAAGGAGAAAGAAAGCTGAATTTTTAGAAATCAAAGTAAAAACAAATAGACAAGAAGGAGATATTGCTGGAACGAAGTTAAAGAAATTTGCCAATTTCTTAGAGGGGGAATTGGGGAAGAGATATGTCCTTCTGAAATCCTACTTTAGGTATGATGGAAAGCAAAAAGCAGAGAGTTATTTGATTGTTAAAAGCAAAAAAGAAATTATAAAGAGAGGACCTCCAGTTAAGATGGAATATGCTGTAAGGGCGTTTAAGAAAGAGAATAATAAGACATTTGTAAAGAATGGGAAGTATTATTCAAAGATTAAAGTAAATAACAAAGCCAGAGATTTTCTTAGATTATGGATTGGAAACAACGATAATAGAAGATTAATGAACGACATGGGGATTGTTGATTTAGAGATTTAGTTTGAGAATAAAGAAATTACTTTCCAAGCCCATTCTTCAAATTAGCGTCGATGATGCTTGTCAATGATTGTGTGAAGAATGGGCTTTGAAGCCAAACAGCCATTTCTTCTTCTGCATTTTCCGCAGTAACCATAAACAGAACTTCATTTTTGTCTGAAATAAATACCTTTGTTGGAGAATCTATTTTCTTTGCTTTTATTGGAAGTCTTGCATTAATCTTTCTTATTTTATCATCATCTCCTGAAAGGGCGATTTTTATTTTTACGTTGTTCTTGTTTAACTTCTCAATTGTTGGAATTAAAACACGAGATTTATCTTCAAAGTCGAGAGTAGATGTGCAGATTAAAACTTCCTTCTTCGCGTTTTCTAAAAGTTCACGAGTTCTGGAAAGGATATTTGAACGACCTTTTATTGAGCCGGTGATATCATGAGATTTAATGGGAGAAATTCCAGTATTGTGGAGAGCTTCTAATTCTGTATATTCTGAAGTATCTTTAAGATTTGATAGAGATTTCATTTTTTCTTGTGCTTCTTGCATTGTTTTTGATTTCATCTTTTCAATAACTTCTGTTGGCTTTACTGCAATGTATTTTACGGGCTTTCCAATCTTAACTATTGCGAATCCACGCTTTTCTAAGGATTCTAGAACGTCATAGGTTCTTGATCTTGGTACTGAAGAAAGTTCTGCAATTTCTCCTGCTGAGGCAATTCCCTTAGATAAAAGAGCTAGCCAAACTTTGGTTTCATAAATATTAAGATTAAAGTATTCCTTTATTCTTTTCACTAATTCTGGTTTAATCATCATGTATTAGTGGCAAAAAACAGGTATTTAAATCTTTCTATCTGTTGTAACTGCGTGATGACGATTAAATGGAAAGGTTTAAAAATATACCTTTGAAGAAATAGATATGACAACACTTGTAGGAATTGTAGCAAGAAAAGAAAAACCTGGAGTTGTACTTGCTTCAGACATTAGTAGAACTCAAACAAGCTGGCAGGCTCAGGGAGATGTAGCCTACAGACAACAAACGAGAAGCGAGGGTCAAAAAATCCACATAAGTGATGATAAAAGACTTGCTATTTGTATGTCTGGAATTTTTGATCAACTGTATGTTAATTTTCTTTCTGGTGTTTTGAGCGGTAAGGTGGATGTAGAGAAAGCAATCGCAGAAGGAAAATTTGATGATTTGAAACAACTTAACGAATCAAGATGGGGCGGGCGTGTTCCAAATAATGAGGAAATAAATGGTTTGCTTTTGGCTGTTAGATTTGGGGGAATGCCTAAACTTTATACTTGCTATCCTTTGGGATATATTGAAGAAAGAGAATGGACATCTGTAGGTAGCGGATCAGGATACGCACTTAACCATATTGTAAAACAAGGAAAACTTATCCCCCATTACTTAACTGTTCCAGAAGCTATATGGCTTGCTAAAAGTTCATTAGATGAGGCTGCCCAAGATATTTATACTGGGGGATTAGACATCGCCGTTGTAACTCCAGAGGATATCGAAGGATTTGGAGAGCTTATAAGAAAAAATGTTTCTTCCATACAAAATAAAACTATCGAAGAGATTTCTCAAAAATACTAGATTAGGTAAACGATTCCTAGCGCAATTAAGATTCCGATTGTTATGAAAGGCATGGCAGGATAGGCTTTCTTCTTTTCTGACTTAAGTAATAATAAACCTAGAGCGACTGTTGCTCCTATTGAGATGATTAATGCAGGAATTACACCGAGAGCTCTAAAGACGATTCCTGCCATGATGATTGGGAAAACTATATCTCCTCCCCCGAGAATTGCTACTGGGACTCTTATCTTCTTTTCTTTCTTTGATTTAGGGTTACTTTTATTTTTTAAGTTTAATTTGTTTAAGTTTGATTTTGCACCCTTGTCAAGATAGGGTAAGAAAAATCCTGGAAAGACTTTTACTTGTTCCATTTGATATTTTGCCATCTTTTGCATGAATCCGATATGCCAGACTGCGTACATATCATAAATAGATAACAAAATTAAGAGGAGAACTCCAGTCCAGATACTCAAAAGTGGAACAAAGATTGTTGCGATTCCCGGATAAATCAAAAGTTCTGTGAGATTATGAACGATTACATTCCTTTTGAATATTTTTAATATTGCTAGGGGGACTGCTATTGCTAAGGCAATTAAAGATGAGCTAGGGATTTTTATTAAAAAAGCATTAAAGGAAATTGATATTGCTAGAATAACAACTATGAAAAACCAGATTCTTAGAAATATCTCTGAGCGGAGCTTCATTAATACTAAGATTAGACCTACTGCGAAGGCTATAGCAATTACTATTGAAAACAAGGAAGATTGGGGAGTAGAATCTTGCGGAGGTTCAACACCATAAGGGAGATTGTATGAAGTTATGTTTATTTGGTTTCCATTCTCATCTATTGTTTGAGAGATTGTTGGCGAATAAATATTGATTACTAAAAGACCTATAATCTGAGTTAGGAAGAACATTAATAAGATTAGCGCTGTAATTCTTGGGATGTGTTTAATTTTCTTTTCCTCCTTATTTAAATTTTTGAGTCGATTATTTGAATCTTATAGTCTCTAAATTTTTTGGAACTACGGTTTCTATCCGGTTGTTTTTGTAAAGACTTGAAGCTAGGTCTATAGATTTAGACTGTTCTCCGTGATTTATAATTATTTTCTTTGGCTTGGGCAACATGCGAGAAACATATTGAACTAGTTCGTTTCTTGAAGAGTGTGGGGAAAGTCCGGACATTAATTCGGTTTGCATCCTCACTTCTACTCTTTCGTTGTCTACTTGAACTACTCTTTCTCCATCTTGAATTCTTCTTCCTAGAGATCCGGGACCTTGATATGAAGAAAGAATCATTAAGTTCTTTTCATTTCCTGCAAGATTCTTAAAATATTCTACAGATGCTCCTCCAGCAAGCATCCCAGATGTTGCAATTATTATGCAGGGTCCGCCCTCGATTACATTTCTTCTTTCTATGGGGGAGCCGACTCTTTGAAGTATTTCAGAAATGAAGGGGTTGTTATCTTGGAATATTTGGTTTCTTACGCTTGCTGACAAAAAGTCAGGGTATGCTGTGTGAATTGCGTTAATATCCCATATCATTCCATCAATGTAAACTGGAATTTTAGGAAGAGTTCCGTTTCTTACTGCTTCTTCTACTCTTAAAACTGTTTCTTGTGCATGTCCCAAACCTAATTCGGGAAGTAGAATTTTTCCTCCACTTTCTATTACAGATTTGACATGATCAAGGAATTTCTTCTCAACTTCGTCTCTTGGAGGCAAGACATCTGCTTTTCCCCCGTAGGTTGATTCCATTTGTAGTGTTTCAATTCGGGGGAAACGATTTACTGCAGGATCAAGTAAACGAGTTTTTCCATACTTTGTATCTCCAGAATAAACAAAGTTGTGTAATCCGTTTCCGATATTTATGTGTGTCTGAGCACTTCCAAGAACGTGTCCGGCATTATAGAAAGTAATCCTTATGTCTGGAGTTATGTCTGTAACTTCTCCATAATTTAGAGAGATTGAATGCCTGACCATTTCTTTTATGTCTTCTGCCTTGTAAATTGGGGCTTCTGCTTTTTTGTATGCTACACCTATCAAGTCTAATTGTAAAAGTGCTGCGATATCTCTTGTTGGGGCTGTTAGATAAACAGGGCCTTTATATCCCATTTTATATAAATAAGGAATTAATCCACAGTTGTGAACTATTAAATTTCCTGCAATAAAATTATGGTTTTTCTCTACTTCAATATCTACTAGGTAATCATAAGGATTTTTCTTTTCATTAATAGATGTTATTTTTTCCCAAGTTAGTTCCATTGAAGCTAAGCTCTTAAGAACAGAAAGATTTTCATTTGTTTGTGAAATCATTGTGGACAATTTTTCTTTCATAAAGGTTGAGAGTATTTCTGAAAATCTTATAAAAACTGGAGATACAAATCTTCTTTCTTCTATTTGTTGTATTTGGGATGTTTTGAGACCTGTCGAGATTGAGATTTCTTCTCTTGATATGCTTAATAATTGCCTCAAAGCATATATATTTGAATGAGTTTTATAAGAATCTAATTGGGAAATTCTGGTTTCTAAAAAACTGATCAGTTTTATAAGGGTTGTCTTAGTTATGTTTTTTGTATTTCCTCTAAAGAAATCTAATAGGTTTCCTGGAAGGAGGTTAGAAAGTCTTGGACTGTTGTGGACTCTCCCCATTAAACCTGCCTCTTTCAAAATATTTCTAAAGTCTCTACTAGAGAGAGGAATCTTATTCTCTTTCTTAAATTCTGACTTAATAGCTAAACCTCTAAGTTTTTCTTTTTTCTTTTTCAGAGATAAACCAACTTTATTGTAAAATTGATATATGCTGAATTTAGTATTAAGACAGATGGAATGATCGCTCTTTATATTAGATGGAATTCCTTGTAGAGAGAAAATGTACTGTAAATCGTTAAGCATTTTATCACTGAAAGATGTTATTTTAATTATGTTTGTTACTGTTCCTTCTGCATCAGTAAATCCTCGAACGAATGCTTTATGAATTTCTGAATGGGATCTGATTATTTTTTCTGGAATAGTTATATCTCTTGTTTTTAGGAAAGCTTTAGGAAAGTTTTTTTCCAGGAATCTTATTATTTTAACATTATTTATTTCTAATACGTGTGCATTTTTTGTCTTATCTGGGTGATGTCTAATTATTCCCTCATAGTTAAATATTTCTTTTATCATATTTTTATGATGTTCCAATATTTGGGTCGAAGCATCTGTTAATCTCAGGGAGAATTCAGAAGATTTATGTCCATCTCCCATGTAGTATCCTATGAATTCTGCAATCTGAGGAGAGAGTTTAGTTGGAAGAATAACCTTGTCTCGTCTCCTTTCATCATATTCTACATTTGTGTCAAAATTTGTTTCTGTTAATTCTGTGAGAGGTTTGTGAAAAATATTAGATGGGAGAAACATTCCCTCTTTTAATTCGTCTGCCCTTAGTTCTTTTAATTTAAGATTCTCAAAAGTGAAAAACCTGTGATTCGGAGAAGATTCTATAGATGAATAAGGAGTTTTTATAGTTAAGATAGATTTGTGTCCTGTCGTCTTTGTTTTTTCTATACATTTATCGCTTTCATACTTTCCGGTTTTCCAGTTCATAGAGATGATATCTTCCCCCACTTTAATTTCATCTATTTTTTTATAACCTTCTTTTGTTAGAACAGGATAATCTGGAGGTAAACAATGATCAAGGTGTGCGTGACTTAAGATTACGGCATCAATTGAGTTTAAATCTCCGATTTCTGCTACATCTAAATATGGGAATCTTTCCGAGCCCTCTAAAATTGCGGGGTTTATCCCGCAATCAAGAATGATTTTTGAATTTGGGGTGTGCAGAAGTAAACATGAACGCCCGACCTGTCTTCCTCCCCCAAGATATGTTAAACGCACCCACATTTCCATTTTTTCTGGATTCCAGTCCTTGTAGATTTTTCTTCCTATATCATTTAATAGTTTTCTTCTGTATGTGTTATTTGCATACAAAACAGAACGTATCTTTTCCGTTATTTTGGAGTTTATTGCGGGAGATCTTTGAACAACCGGAATCCAGAATGTTGATTTTTTAATATCATTTAGTATGGATCCTTGTTTTCCGATTACTAATCCTGGTTTTTTGGCTTCTATGATGACGATAGATCTTTGAACGTCAAAGATTATGTTTGTTATTTCTGCTTCCTCAGGAATTATTGCTCGTATTGTTTTTTCGGTGTCTTGTTCTGAGGCGAGGATTGATTTATCTGCACGAAGCTCAATACGCTTTTTTATAGTGTCTACTATGCCTCTTATTTGCGCATCGGCAGATTTGAAGAATTCCTTGTCATTTGTATAGAGAACGATATTTGCACCTTCGAAGATTGCATCGCTGATTTTACTAGGAATCTGATCCTTAATATTCTTTAGAATGTCTGCCATTTTTTTAAAGTAAATCTGAATTTTTAATCTTTAGTAAATTGTGGAATTATTTCTTCTGAAACTACATGATTTATGCCGTCTTTAGTGATTGAGAATACATCTATTCCGTTTCCAGATGCTGTATCTCTTTCCATTGATGCTTTTATTGCTTCTTGAGCTAATTCTATCCCTTCTTTTACAGTTATGTCTTTTTTGTATCTTCTTTCAAGAGCTCCCAAAATGTAAGGCATTCCGGAACAAAGATTTGCATCGAAGTCATCTACGGGCCATACGACACCATCGGGAGAGATTGTGTATAATTCTGCTGTGCCGTCTTCATTTAATCCTCCAGCAAGCAATCCAACTATTGCTGGAACCATGCTTGGTGTTCTAATGTTTCTGTAAAGATAAGATCCTATGAAATTTGCGGCCTCTTTTACCGAAGGACGTTCTCTTGTTTTAAGTTCTTTAAGTTTAAGTTCTGCAGCAATAACTTTTGCAGATAATTGTGCATCTGAAACTCCCCCCGTCCAAGCCAGTAAAAGATAATCATTTATTTTTTCTAATTTGTGTTCCTTTTTCCTGGCAACTATTTGTCCTCCAAGAGTTGCTCTTCGGTCTCCAGCCATTACTACTCCATCTTTACAATTAATTCCGACTATGCTTGTCTGAGATTTCAAGACGACTTTAGATACTTCTTCTGAATTTGAATTGTTCATTTTATCCTCTGAGAATTAACTAACGAGTTAGAATTTACTTCGTAAATTCCATCAGTTGTATATAAACAAAAAATTCTCTAGTTTATATGCAATAAGTTAGTTAGTAATTGTTTATTTTATAGATTAGGGTTATTTAAGCTTTTTGGTGATTTTCTCTGAATGTTCTCTTCGTATACTTCTGATATATCTCCCCGTTTTTGTATCTTTATTACGTTTTCTACGAAAGATTCCATCTTTTGCTCGTGACTTACAATGATTAACTGTGATACATTGAGTTCTTGAAGAACATCCCGCATTTTGTCTATCTGAGTTTCTGAGAACCCTTCTGTTGGCTCATCTAAGATTATTATATCGTGCGTTTGAATTTTGCTTAAATTGAGGTTTATTGTTTGATTTAGAGCTAAACGATAGGCTAATGCTACAGCTGTTCTTTCGCCCCCTGAGAGGAAATCATAAGACATTTCTGTTTCTCCCTGAATTATAATTGGTGTGAATGATTCGTCTAACTGAACTTGTAAAGACTCTTGGGAAACAAGGGAAGAAAACCATTTTTTGAATAGATTGGAAAATTCTATTCTCAAGTTCATTAAGACATTGCGCTCTGTGAACTCTATTAAAGAAAGGAATTTTGTTGAAAGCCATTCTTGAATTTCCACTAAATGTGCTAATTTTTTCTTAATTTTCTCAGTCTCATTTACTTTTTCTTGTAGACTTTTTATTTCTCTCGAGGTTAGTTCTATCTCTTTATTTAACTCTGCTAGGGAAATTTCAGCTTTTCGTTCTTCAGTTCTTGCTAATTCTAAAGATTTTTGTTTTAGTTTTATTATATTATCAAATTTTGATAGAAAAAGAAGGCCTTCCTTCAATGTAATTAGGTGATTTTTTAGAATGGAGATATCTCTTGTAGAATGTTCTTTATTTTCTTCTATTTCTGTTAGCTTTGCTTGTGTTTCTGATATTTTCTTTAGTCTGTCTCTAGATAATTCGAGATTTGATTGTTCTTTTTTTAAGTTTTGAAGGTCTGATTTTTCTTTTTGAATCAGGATAATCATCTTTTCTTTTTCCTTTTGTAGTTCGAGAGATTGATTTTGTATCTTTGAGATTAGAGATTCTGTTTCATTTAAGATATTATGTTTGTGGGTTTCTGGAACATCTTGGAGACAGGTTGGACAGATATCTATCTTGAAGAGTCTTTCTTTTTTTGTTAAATTGTCTAATTTTATTTTTTCTAATGAGTTTAGATTGGAGATTATGTCTATATATTGGGAGTTTAATCTCTCAAGCGTGGCTTCGGAAATTTTTATTTTTTCTAAGATGAAATTATAAGATTCTTGTGAAAACTTAACTGTTTCTTCCGGTATGGAAAAAAGCAGTTCTGTATAGTTCTTTTCTAAGTTTGAGAATAATTCCTCTCTTGTTTTTATTAAAATCTTTGTTTTTTCTATTTCGGTTTCAAGCATTTGTTTTTCTTTAATTTTTGATTGTAATTCTAAAAGGTCTGCCTCTATCTTTTCTCTATATTCCTTCTTTTCTCTTTGTATTTTTGTAAGCTCGGGTTTTTTATTATTTATTTCTTCTAAGGATTTTATTTTATCGGCTGCCTTGGTTTTTTCTTCTTCTAGGCTTGCTGTCTTTCCTTGAAGAAATCTAATCTCATCTTTAAGATTTGTTAAAATAACTGAAAGATTTTCTCTTATTCTTCTGTATTTTTCTATGCCGAAGATATTTCTTAGGGTGTTCAGTCTTGTTTCTGGGTCTTCTAAGATAATCTGTTTCATCTGTTCTTGGGGTGTGAAGACTGTGTATCTATAAAGAAGGTTATTCTTTTTTATGAATTCTAAAGGATATCCTAATAATTCTAAGAGTTTTGTTTTTATTTCTGTTACTGAAGATTCTTCCTTTTTTCCATCGATGATTATGGAAGCGTATTCATTGGTTATCCCTCTCGTAGATCTTTTTAGTTTCTTCTCTAAAATGACTTTTTTTCCTTGAACTTCTATTTCTAAAATTACAGATCCCGAATCTGTATTATTTCTTAATAGGGAGAGACCTCTTTGTCCTGGCTGTAGACCGAACAGCGCGTATTCTATTGCAAAGAGTATGGAGGATTTTCCGCTTCCGATATCTCCTGAAAGTAGGAGAGAACCATCTGGGAAATTGATTTCTTCATTTTCATAAGATCTTATGTTTTCTACAGAGATTTTTTTTATTTTCATATTTGCAGTATTTTTTTAGCTTCTGAGAGTATTCTCTCTTCGAAAATAGAAGCCCTTTCGTCTTCTAGCTTTTCTATTTGTAAGGAGTTTATTAATTGATGAATTAGATTATTGAATTTGCTTTTATTTTTTTGTTCAAAGTCTAAAATTATTGCTTCCTCTATGTTTTCTTCGTTAATCTTTGAGACCTTTATTTCCGGGTTTGTTAAATGTAGGCGTGTTGTATTTTTTAAAAATGCGAAGGCTCCTTTTTTCCTTGCGATGGACTCTATTTTTCTGAAATCTATTTCTGATATTTTTCCTTGATCTAATATTCCGAAAAGCCTTAGAATTACTATCTTGTCTTTAATATTCTCATTTTCTAAAAACGAGATTATGTTTTCTGTTGTGTTTAAAGTGTTCTTTATTTCTAAATTTAGAGCGTATACTTCCTTTAATCTTATCTCTTTTCTCTCTATTTTTCCATTATCGAATATGTAAAATGAACCATATTTTAATTCCTCTATTTCTGATAGATTGTTGGGAAAGGTTGGGCCAGAATAAACTCTATTTTCCTTTGCGTAGTTTATATGGAGATGTCCTAGAGCTAAATAGTCTACTTTGGGAAGCGTATCTTGATTTACAGAGTTTATCTCTGCTATCTCGGGAACTGCATCTTTTATCGCTGTGTGCAGCATTAAAATTTTGAACATTCCTGGAGCGTCTTGAAGTTTTATTTTTTCTATCTCACTCACTTCCAGACTCGACTTTTTTCCTGGGAAACCATAGATTGCACAGCCCTTATAGATGGTTGGATAGAGTATTATTTTTCCTGATTTTTCTTCAAATTTAGATATATCTTTGCAAAAACCAGATTTTTCTAACACTTCGAGGAATGTTTTTCCAGAGACAGAGTAATCATGACTTCCGGCTATTAGGAATACAGGGATTTTTGCTTCATTTAGCTTCCTAAATTCATTAAATGCCATTTTTAGAGTGTCTATCGGAGGATAAGCAGAATCAAATAAATCTCCAGCTATTAAGACAAAATCGACAGATTGTTGTATTGAATAATCTATTGCGTATTTGAAGCTTTTAAAATTTAATTCGTTTAACTCCGGGATACTCCAAGATCCAAGATGGCAATCTGCTATATGTGAAAATCTCATGATTAAGCAGAAAATTGGAGTTATATATAGATTGTTGTGCTTTGTATCTACTTAGCTTTATGAAGTAGTTATCGTCGATAAGCAAAAAAATTAGTAAAAAATA
>Ga0066639_10004711_pt1 | contig 11604 bp, 6 predicted proteins | sample CryGeyCG2114_010_2_FD_59504 | JGI IMG/M metagenome (GOLD analysis project Ga0066639, IMG submission 59504) | Groundwater microbial communities from aquifer - Crystal Geyser CG10_big_fil_rev_8/21/14_0.10 | ecosystem: Environmental > Aquatic > Deep subsurface > Groundwater | place: USA: Utah... | reverse complement strand
TCTTGCCATATGGGGATTATCAGCTTGTTTTTCAATAACAAGGTTTCCAATTGGTTTAAATTTGCAAATAGCAACATCTCCGTTCTTTATAAAATCTGGATTCTTAGCAGATTCAGCGCCGGTTTTTGGATCTAATTTTGAAACAATCTCCATAAGTTGGCATGGAACTTGAGCAGTGTGTACATGAAAAACCGGAGTATATCCTTTAGCAATAACAGTAGGATGATTAATAACTGCGATCTGAGCTGTAAATTCTTCAGCCATTGTAGGTGGTTGAGCAGCATCAGCAATAACATCTCCTCTAGCAATATCTTTCTTTCCAACCCCTCTGATATTTATACCAACATTATCTCCAGCTTCAGCTTCTTGCATTTGCTCATGATGCATTTCTATTGTTTTAACTTCTCCAGCAATTCCTTTTCCAGATCTTCCAGGAAGAACAATTATCTTTTGACCAATTTTCATAATCCCAGTTTCAATCTTTCCAACAGGAACAGTTCCAATACCAGTAATTTCATAAACATCTTGGCATGGCATTCTCATTGGTAAGTTAGTTGGTTTTTCAGGCGGGCTGAATAAATCTAATTGTTCTAGAATTGTTGGTCCTTTGTACCAAGCCATCTTATCAGATTTTTTAGCGATATTATCTCCTTTTAATGCACTTGCAGCAATAAACGTTGTTGTATCAGGTTTAATCCCAACAGAGGTTAACTCTTTACTCAAGTCTTCCTTAACTTTATTAAATTTTTCTTCTTTATATTCAACAGTATCCATCTTGTTAATAACAACAACAACTTGAGCAACACCCATAGTTCTCAATAACCATAAGTGCTCTTTTGTCTGAGGTTGAACTCCACCATCAGCAGCAACAACTAAGAAAGCTGCATCAGCCTGAGAAGTACCCGTGATCATATTTTTAACAAAATCTTTGTGACCAGGAGCATCAATAATTGTAACTTGGAACTTATTAGTCATTAATTTTTGATAAGATAAATCTATTGTAACCCCTCTCTCTCTTTCTTCTTTGAATCTATCCATAGCGAACGCAAATTCAAAACCAGCCTTGCCGTGTTTTTGAGCTTCCTCTTTAAGCTTAGTCATTTCCTGCTCAGGAATCATTCCAGCATCATACATAAGTCTACCTATAGTTGTAGATTTACCATGATCAACATGTCCTACAAACACTACATTCATATTTGGTTTTTCTTTTGCCATATTAAATTTTTTGTTTTGTTTGTTTAAAAATTTAATGCTCAAAATTTTCTTTGAAAATTTTGTTGTTTTCGTTTGTCGTAGTGAGCAAGCCCGCAACATCCGTGAGGAGCTGCGCAACAAGAACAAATCGAAAAGGATTTATTCTTTGCTCGTATTAACTGATATAAATTTTGCTTTATAAATCTTTCGGGTGTGAATTACTTACTTGGCGCAATAACCTTATTAACTCTTGAACTTTAGATAGTCTATGAAAAAAAAGGGAATAAGCGGAATCGTTACAACCATGCTGATAGTTTTAATCTCCGTCGCTGCTGTTTTAGTTATTTGGGGGGTGGTAAAACTAATTATCACAGAAACAACTGACGAATTAACAGCAAATTTTATTGGATTAAATGTAAAGATAGATCAAGCAACACAATTAGGATCTAATTTATTTGTTAGACTCTCAAGAAACGCAGGAGGAGGGTTAGCTAAACTACATTTTGTGATAAAAAATTCTGAAGATTCGCAAACCTTTACTTCCGATAGACCTATGGCTGAATTATCGACAAAAACTTTTCCTATTCCATTAGAGATTTCAGATCCAAATTATCTTGAGATCTATCCTGTTGTTTTGACAGAATCAGGAAAAGAAAAGGTTGGACCAAGATTAGATGCTAAATCAATATTAGTCTTAACTTCCCCACTAGAAGAAGAACTCCCTGAAGAACCACTAGAAGAAGAACTTTGTCCATTAGAAAGTACAGACCGAGATGGGGATGGTGATGCAGACCAAGATGATTTGAATATTGTAAGTGAACTCATGGCCCAGGAGATCAATAATCCAAGAGTATGTAACACCGAAAATAACTGGTGTGATTATTTAGATATTAATCAGAATGGAAATGTGAATTTTGTAGATTTAGCAAGATTTGTATCTTGTTTTGAAGCATGAGAACTACTGATTCTCAGCCAACCCCTTCCTATCCCTAATCTGCCGAATCACATTAGCCTGTAACTCTTTAGGCATTCTCTCAAACATTTGATCTTTTAGTGAACTAACCCCACGTCCTTCAGTCGCAGATCTTAAATCAGAACTCCAACCTAACATTTCTGCAACAGGAATTTTCGCTTCAACTTCAACTCCTGATTGATCCTGTTCAACATTCAGTAATTGTCCTCTCTTCGAAGAAACTAATTTTGTAACAGCAGACATAAATTCAGTAGGAGCTTCAATCAAATGAACTTGTAGTGGTTCAAATAAACAAGCATCTCCAGCTCGCATAGCACCTTGCATAGCATCTCTAATCGCAGGATAAACTTGTGCAGGTCCTCTATGGATCGCATCTTCATGAAGTTTGAGATCAATCAGAGAAACTTTCAATTTAGTGCATGGCTCTCTAGCTAAAGGCCCAGCATCGCAAACTTGTTCAAATGCATCTAAAATCATCTCAATAACCTCCCCGATATGAACCTCTCCCTTGATTTTATCTAAAAATACATTACCTTTGTATACTTCTCTATATTGTTTTATCTCATCATTATCAATTCCCAATTCTCTAAGGTTGGTTGTTAAGTTTTCATCTTTCTTTTTGTATCTCATCTCAGAAATTGTTCCTTCTTTAATTGCTTGCCAAACATTATCTTCGAGAGGTTCAACTTGCAAAACAAATATATTATGTTTATTAGGAGATTTTCCTTCTCCCGCGGCTTTTTTTGCAACAGTCTCTCTATAAACAACAATCGGAGGAGAGGTTTTAACTTCAACTCCTTTTTCAGTTTTAATTCTATTAGAAACAATTTCCAGATGAAGTTCTCCCATTCCGCTCATCAAATTTTCACCAGTCTCTTCATTGATTTCAATCTTTATCGAAGGATCTTCTTTATTGACCTTTCTCAGAACCTCGATAAGTTTTGGAAGATCTGCAGGTTTAGTAACTTCAATAGCTTGAGTAATAACTGGTTCAAATATATGTTTTAATTCTTCAAATGATGTTTCTTCAACTTGAGTAATTGTTTCTCTAGCTTCAGCATCAACTCCTGAAACAGCAAGCACATTTCCCGCAGGAATCTCTTCCATTTGCTCGGGTCTTATCCCATTATAAATAAGAACTTGTTGAATCTTGCTTTTCTTTTTTGCCATATTAAGATAAACATCCATTCCAGGTTTTAGTGTTCCAGAAAAAATTCTTCCAGCAGTAATTTCTTTTCCAGACTTAGGATCAATAACAATTCTAGTTGCAACAAATCCAAGCTTACCTTTCGGATCACAATTCAGCAAAGATTTTCCAAAATCACTTTCTAAATCCCCATGCCAGATTTTAGGAATTCTATATTTCTGAGCAGTAAGTGGGTCAGGTAAGTGTTTAACCGCCATATCTAAACTCACTTCAAATAATGGGGCTTTGTCCCAGAACCAAGCTTTTCTCTCATCATCTGGTTTACTGTAAGCCTCAATAATATCCTTAAAACTAACATTTTTCTTTTTCATAAAAGGTAAAGATAAGGCCCAATTATCTCTTGCTGATCCAAAAGCAACACTCCCATCATTAATATCAACTAGCCATTTTTCTTTATATTCTGGCTCAGCAATTTTATGAATTAGGTTATTAAAATCTTTGAATATTTTCATAAATCTCTCTTGCATTTGTTCAGGAGTCATCTTCAATTCTTTGATCAGCCTATCAACTTTATTGATAAATAGTAAAGGTCGAACTCTCTCTTTCAAAGCTTGCTTCAAAACAGTCTCAGTTTGGGGCATTATTCCCTCTGAAGCACACACCAAAACAATAGTTCCATCAATAGCTCTCATAGCTCTTGTAACATTTCCACCAAAGTCAACATGTCCAGGAGTATCAATTAGATTAACTAAATATTCTTGGCCTTCATATTCATGAACCATCGAAACATTGGCAGCATCAACAGTCATAAGTCTCTCTTGTTCATCAGAGTGTTGCCAAGTTGCCATCCCTTCATCTAAGCTCCCTGCATTTTTTGCCGCCATCTGCCCAGCAGCAGCAAGCAAGTTATCTGTAAAAGCAGTTTTTCCGTGGTGAATATGAGCAGAAGTAGCAATATTACGAATTTTCTCCTGATTCTTGATCATTCTCTGCATCTTTTGAATTTGCGTTTCTTTTGTTGCCATTTTATCTCGCAGAATCAGCTTGTTTTTCCGCCTCGGATTTTTTCTTAACAGCAAAGCTCTCAGTTGAATTTTCACCAGCTTTTATTAATTCATCTGCTAAAGCCTGGAACATCTTTGTTTTTTTATTGAATGCTTTATCATAAGCTCCTTGAACTAAGTATCTGACCGCAAGAGAAATTCTTCTTGAAGGTGAAACATCAACTGCTTGAGGATATCTCGCTCCCCCATATTCAATAACTGTGATCTCATCACGAGGACAAGAATTCTCTACAGCCTTAACAACAACTTGAACCGGGTTCTTTCCTGTTTTCTTTTCTATAATCTCCAAAGCATCTAATAATATACCCATATTTGTGGAATATTTTCCAGTAGACCATGCAGTCATAATCTTATGCTTTTTTCCTCTATGCCCAGCAGTTCCAATTCTCCCAACAAATCTTTCAAGAAGGTTCATTTTTGCTTTCCCAAATTTTTCAGTGTTACTTCTTCCATGACTTTTCAAAACAAGTTTTGCATCAAGATTAATATATCTTTTTAATCCCTGATCTTCAACAATAATATCATTCACACTATATTTATCAAAAATCAAAAAATCATCGCTTTCAGATTTTGATTTCTTCAACTCTCCGACCTGATCAATCTCTTCTCCAACTTGTTCTAATTCTTGTTCTGCCATCTCAACGTCTACCCTTTTCAATCTTACCACTAACTAATCTCGAAAGAGGCTGATCATTTACTTTAATAACTTGAAATCTAATTCCTGGAATATCTCCTTTTGTTCTTCCTTTTTTACCACCAATTCTTTCAATCATCACTTCATCATGTTCATCAATAAATTTTTGAGCCAAGTTCCCAGGAATAAACGCACCAACCTGCTTTCCATTCTTAATCAATTGAACTTTGCAACATTTTCTCATCGCTGAGTTTGGCTGCTTAGCTTCTTTTTGAAATTTTTCAAGAACAATTCCTTTTGCTTGGCTATCTCCTTCAAGTGGATCAGCTTTTGCATAAAGCCCTAACTTCTGATCTTTATAATCTTTAGAGCTCCATCTGAACTTTTGTCTTCTTTTCTTTAACTTTCGTGCACCCATTAATCCCATGTTTGTTTTCCGTAGCGAGGAACTGCACAATAAAATGAGCAAGTCCGCAACAAGAGAAAATCAAACATTCTCTTGCTCGCTTTTTTATTTCTTAATTATTAGTTAATAATTAGATATTATATCATCAGAAGTTTCATTTAAAAATCTATCGTCTAAACTAATCGCAACTTCCGGTTAAAAAACTGCTCAGAAATTTCCTGCATTTCTTTGAGTCTTGTCTTGTTTCTTCCAATCAGTCCAGCTTTATTCTGTCTAGAAGCAGAGACAACAAACTCCCCCTCTTCAATTTTGAAACTTTTGAATGTGAATGGATCAACAACATCTGAAAAAAATCGTTCAGCGTCTCTTTCATCTTCAGCAATCCTAACAATTTTAATTCTTTTCCCAAGGATCTCCGAAATCTTTCTTATATTTCTTCCATCTTTACCAATAGCTTTTGAAAAAACATTCTTAGGCACAGCAAAAACAATATTGTTATTATATCGAAAACAATGGTTTGTTCTTACTCGAGAAATTTTTTCAAACAAATTCAAATACCTTATAAAATCCATATCTAAAACATTAGTCATTCTCTCTGTTGTTATTATTTCTTTTTAATCTTTTCCTTTCCTTTTTCTGGTTTCTTAACCAGAGGACCAGTAACTTTAACTAGCAATCCAGGTAATCCAGTCCCGACAGGAACAGGCTGATTTAAGATTATGTTTTCAATTACAGAAGCCAGCTCATCTTTGTTGTTCTTGATTGTAGCATTTACAAAATGTTTAATTGGTGTTTCAAAACTCGCTCTTGCTAGAATGCTAGACTTCTCTGTAATAATCCCCATTCTTGTAACTCCTTTGACAGATCCAGCAGAACACATAGCATCGGCGATTAGCTCTAAATGCCTGAAATCAATATCCAACCCTTGACTATCAATAACTTTAGAAATCTCATCAACAATTAATTGTCTTGCAGCTTCTATTCCCAAAACTTCTGCCATTTCATGCAGATTATTTGAGAAAGTTTTCTCTTTGTTAACTCCTTTCATTTCAAATATCTCTTTCAAATTACTTCCAGCTGTAAGAACAACATAGTCTTTTTCTCTCTTAACAACAAGGATCTGTTCGATACCCTTAACTCCAGAAATCACAGTATCTTTCAATTTTTCTTTTAACCTATATAATCCTTTAAAATCCAATTTAGCATCAGAAGTATATAGCATTTTGTCTTTAATCTTTACATTCAATCCTCCCTGGTTCAATTTTTCAGCAATGCTAGCAAGGGACATATGAACTGATTTAACAGCTTCTGAATCAGTATGGATTTCGATCTTCTTCTCTCCAAAATTCAATTTAATTTCAGAGACAATATCATTTAGTTTTACTTCTTTTATTTTTTCTGCCATGATCTTGGCGTCTCTTTCATTATTTTTTTCTTTATCAAGATAAATTTCCATCAATGGAGTAGACGGAGTCTTTCTCGCATCAAATATTTCAATCAGTCTAGGCAATCCGGTAGTAATCTGCATTTCTGCAACTCCAGCGAAGTGAAATACATTAAGTGCCATTTGCGTTGAAGGTTCTCCTAGGCTCTGCGCAGTAACAATACCAATTGCTTCACCAGGTGGAATTTTTCCTTTCTTATGTAATTCAGAAACATCATATCCATCTCCACCATAAATAAATTGGATTATTCCTTCATTTGCATCTCTAACAGTTCCATCATATTCAATCTTTAAATCTTGTAATGCATTAGCAAGTCTTCTATATAAATATCCAGATTTAGGAGTTCTAAGAGCAGTATCCATAAGAGCATCTCTCCCAGTGATAGCTCCAAAGAAAAATTCTTGTGGATTCAATCCATCAATAAAAGAAGATTTAATAAATCCTCTAGCTGAAGGATTCAAATCCCCTTGTTTAAATGAAGATAGTGTTCTATTAGTATAACCAAATTCTATTCTCTTGCTCCATAATGATTGCTGACCAACACAACAAGCAATCTGGGAGATATGAAGAATATTACCTCCCGCTCCAGAAACAATCATTGAATTAACAGGATTATCTTTTGGGAATTCTCTTTTAACAACCTCTCCAACTTTGGTTCTTACTTCATTAAGAACCTGGAGGATTCTAAGCTCACGTGATTCTTCTTTTGTCTTTCCAGGAATAAGCTCAGTTTTTCCTTCTTCAAAATCCTTGATCATTTCTTTTGTTTTAGATTCAGCATCTTCTATAATTTTTTTAGTTTGATCAGTTGTAGTTTGATTAACATTAAGATCTTGAAGTGCAATTGTATAACCTACATTAGAAAGGTAATGATTCCCAAGAGCAAAGACTTTTCTAATTGTATTGATTGTAGTTGACCTATTCACCTCAGCATCTAATTCTTTTATTCCAGCGCCTTCTTCAACACCAAAATATTTACTTGTGACTACTTGAGGAACTTTCTCTCTCTTAGAGAATTTTTTAGGTAAAGCCTCTGTTATTATTTCTCTCCCTTCAACAGTTTTTGTTATATTTGACTTTTCTATTCCGGATTGATAAAGAAGCTGCATAGCATCGTGTTTATTCATTTCATTCTTAGATAAAAGGTAAGTCCCAGTTACAGAATCTCCATTGCATCCCAACAAGTTCATACCATTTTTAGGAGAAATTAAATTTTGATTAACATTCAAAAGAACCTTTGCCTCACTTCTAGCTTCCTCTGTTTGTGGACTATGAATATTCATTTCATCCCCATCAAAGTCAGCGTTGTACGGGAAGATTACTGCAGGATGCATTCGGAATGTTTTGTAAGGAAGAACTTTAACAAAGTGAGCCATTAAAGATGGTCTGTGAAGTGAAGGATGCCGGTTAAATAGAACAACATCTCCGTCTTGCAAATGCCTCTCAACAATATATCCCGGTTCTATTTCTTCCATAATCTCTTGCTTCAAGTCTTGAGTTATTCTCTTTTTTCTTCCATCCGGACGTATAATATAATTAGCTCCAGGATATTCTTCAGCTTTGTCAATTAACTTCTTCATATTTTCTAGATTCAAAGAAGTAACAGATTCTGCAACAGTGATGACCTTTGCAATCTCTTCTGGAATTCCAATCTCATTAAGTTTTAAATATGGATCCGGGCTGATAACTGATCTAGAAGAATAATTAACTCTCTTTCCAGCAAGATTATGTCTTATTCTTCCTTCTTTTCCTTTTATTCTTTCAGTAATTGTTTTAAGAGGTTGTCCTGATCTGTGTCTAGCAGGAGGAACTCGTGATATTGTATTATCAAAAAATGTTGTAATATGATATTGTAGCAGATCCCAGAGATCCTCAATAATAACTTCTGGAGCTCCAGCATTTAGATTTTCCCATAGTCTTTGATTTGCTCTAACAATATCAGATAATTTATGCGTCAAATCATCTTCACTTCTTTCTCCAGATTCTAAGGTGATAGAAGGACGCACAGTAACTGGGGGAACAAGCAATGAAGTTAAAATAGCCCATTCTGGTCTAAATGTTTCAGGATTAATTCCTATCAATCTCAACTCTTCATTTGGAATTTTTGTCAATCGATCTCTAATTTCATTAGGGAATATTCTTCTTTTTCCTTGCTGAAATGCGGAAGGTTTCTCTAATTTTACTTTTTCCTGAGGAGAATTACAGTGTGGGCATTTCTTACCATCTTTTGCCTTTTTCATTCTTGCAGCAGCACTAGGATATTTTTTCAAAGTTTTTTCATCCATTAATAATTTTCCACAAGCATCACAGAAACTTCTTAAGAACATATCAATAATAGCAATATATTTTATATGAATAACCGGTCTAGCAAGGTCAATACTTCCAGGATGTCCCAAACATTCTTTTAATCCACCACCACAAGTTCTGCATCTAACCCCAGGATCAATCGCCCCAAGTCTAAGATCCATCAATCCGCCATCAACTGGGAAACCATCAACATCATAAAGCTCAGGAGTAACAACTTTAGCGGCTCCGATCTTTTTTATGATATCCGGACTAATCAAACTAAATCCCAAATTTTTAACTTGTTTTCTTATTATTTCTTCCATTTTATTCGTATTTATTTTTTAAGTTTAAGTGGCTCATTAAATGTAATCCTTGCAGCTCTTCTAATAATAATTTAAATGCATAAGAAACTTCCACAGGCTCTATCTCTCCAGAGTTACAAGTAGGGCAAACTAATTTCTTCTTGATATAATCCTTGAATCCAATTGCACCACATTTTGAACAGATATAAGCAGTAACCTTATCAGAGTCGTATCTTTCTTTCAACAATAATGAAGCTCCATGAGCAACTAATGCTTGCTGTTCCATTTCTCCTAATCTCAAAGCTCCGCCTCGCGCTCTTCCTTCAATTGGTTGCCTTGTCAATAAAGCAACTTTTCCAGAAGCTCTAGCGTGCATTTTATTAGCAACCATATATTTCAATTTTAAGTAATACATATTTCCTATGAAAATTTTGGCTTCCATTTTCTTTCCAGTTATTGGGTTGTACATTGTCTCTTTTCCATCTGATCTAAATCCAAGTTTTTTCATCTGATCTTCCATACTACCAATATCATGATCATCAAATCCTGTAGCATCCATGATTTTTCCTCCCAAAGCCCCAACTTTTCCAGATAAGAGTTCCATTAAATAACCAACACTCATACGAGAAGGCAGACCATGAGGATTGAATATTAAATCAGGTTTAACTCCTGAACTTGTGAATGGAACATCTTCTTCAGGAATAATAGCCCCAATAACTCCCTTCTGTCCATGAGGTGCTGAGAATTTATCCCCTAATTCAGGAATTCTTTGATCTCTTGTTCTAACTTGAATAACCTTATTCCCTTCATTATCTTCTGTAACAATAACAAGATCTACAGTTCCTTGCTCTTCTTGCCGAATAACACTTGAAGATTCTTTTCTAGTTTTAATAGAAATCTCTCTAGCTTCACTAAGGAATTTAGGTGGAGAAGTTTTTCCTATAACTACTTCATTTTCATGAAGCTTAGCTTCAGGATAAACAACCCCATCATCTTCAAGGAATCGGTAGCTCTCTTCAGTTTTATAACCCGAAACATCCTTTTCAGGAATTTCAATTTGATCTTTCAATCCACCAGGATAATTAATTTCAGTTGAAGTATAGGGTCTGAAATAGGTACTTCGTGCCAACCCTCTATCAACACTTCCCTTATTCAAAACAATAGCGTCTTCCATATTATAACCTTCATAAGTCATAACTGCAACAGTCATATTTTGACCAGCAGGATAAACATCAAGAGTATCATAAACAAAACTTCTTACAAGCGGCTTTTGAGGATAATGTAAAATAGATACATCTGTATCAAGTCTAACCGGGAAATTAGCAGCATAAATTCCCAGCGCCTGCTTTTGGGTTTTACTTCCTCTCAGCAACCTAGAAGACTGATTATGATTAACATAAGGAATTAAAGAGTTAACAACCCCAACAAATCCAATTGAGTCAACTTCAGCATGAGTGTTTTCATTTGTTATGCTCTCCTCATTCAAAGCCACAAAAAGATTTTCTTCTTCACTAGCATCAACATATTCAACAATTCCTTTTTTGACAAGAGTGTCCCATTCCATTTCTCCAGATTCAAGTGCTTTTTTTATTTCATCACTAAGCTTGCTCTGTCCATTTTCAATAATAATCAAAGGTCTTAAAACTCTCCCAATCTCACTAGACATTAAAACTAGATTATTAGAATTATCATTTCTGATACTGAGTTCTACTGGAAATTCCCCGGATCTTCTTTTTGATCTAACTTTTTGAACAAAGTCATCTCCATTTTCAACACTTCCGATAAACTTACCGTTATAAAAAACATCAAATGCTTTATGTTGTGTATTTTCTCCTTTTTCTAGAATAAGACCAAACTTTTCTAGTGAAGCAATAAAACTATCTTCATCAATGTCAACGTAAGTAGAAACTTTTGCTAGAAGAGCCAGATTTTTTCTCAATCCAATCTCAGTACCTTCAGGTGTTTCAATAGGACAGAATCTTCCAAAATGTGTTGGATGAAGAGTTCTAGCAAGGAAATTTTCTTGTTCCCCAGGAAGCATAGAAGAAACTCTCTGCAACTGTGAGATCATAGCGAGATGATTTGTTTTATCCATGTTTTGAGTAACTCCGGATCTTTCTCCAATCCAATTTCCAGTAGCGACAGCACTTTCA
>Ga0066639_10004710_pt1 | contig 11607 bp, 8 predicted proteins | sample CryGeyCG2114_010_2_FD_59504 | JGI IMG/M metagenome (GOLD analysis project Ga0066639, IMG submission 59504) | Groundwater microbial communities from aquifer - Crystal Geyser CG10_big_fil_rev_8/21/14_0.10 | ecosystem: Environmental > Aquatic > Deep subsurface > Groundwater | place: USA: Utah... | reverse complement strand
GAATCGAACCCACATCAATCCCTTAGGACGGGACTGTTCTATCCATTGAACTACAAGGGCTAGTGATGAACAAAAAGTGAAAGGGCCTCCCCTGTGTGGGAAGCCCTTTCACTATAGCAGAAGTATTTAGGAAATACCGAGGAGCTCTGAGAGCTTTGGTTGATCAAAACCAATCACAATATCTTTATCATCAACTATAATAACTGGCACACCAAGCTGACCACTCTTCTCCATCATCTCTTGGCGTTTAGCCATATCGGAAGCAACATCATGCTCGCTAAACTGAATCCCCTTCTCCTTAAAAAACGTCTTGGTCATTTGGCAAAAGTGACACGTTGGCGTTGTGTACATTACTACTGAGTGCATAATACATACCTGTTAGATTTCTAATACCTTTAGTATATCACAGCGGTCAAGTAAGGAGCACAGAGAGGTCGTCCCCCTCCACTGTACGCACACTCCTCTCCTCTCCACAACGCGTACAACGATGTACGAGCGAGAAGGAATCCCTTTTTTTCATGAGCTGTACCGGCTCCATCAGCCCACCACACTCCTCTGCTCTGTCTCCAGGGTGCACATCCACATGTTTACTCCACAAGCAGTGCGGGCAGTGGTTAGTGTAGCCGTTTCCAGTGATAAATGTCCCGCAGTGCTCGCAGGTAAAGTCCTCTTTTGTCCGTTGAAAGTGTTGGCTCATAGGTCTATTTGTATGACAAGCAGTATAGCGTATAATAACCCCGATGTTATCAGCACGGGCATACTATCACCGCTATCTAGATGATTTTATCTCATTTCTCACCCCTCGCGGGAAGCAGGTCTTTAAGGTACTAGCCACACCAGAGAATTCCACACCTACACTCCCCTCAAAAGGAGATACCTTCGACTACATTGTCCTCTCCGATGTGCTGGGCTATATGTACGACATACAAGAGCTCTTAGACTCACTTAAAGCACACACTACCCCTCACAGTCGCATAATAATCACTCAGTACAGTCATCTTTGGGAGCCACTCCTCAAGCTCGCTTCAGCACTCCACCTACGCATGTCCTCGGGTGAACAAAATTGGCTCTCACGTCATGACATTGCAAACTTCCTCACACTCTCTGGGTATGAGGTAGTTAAGAGTGGCGGCAAAATGCTTTTCCCCCTTAACATCCCGCTTATCACTTCGCTTATTAACCGAGTACTCGCGAATCTCCCCCTCATCAACCATCTCTGCCTTATTAATTATGTTGTGGCACGCCCACGACCACTGGGTATACAGGAGCCGCTCCCCTCTCTCAGTATCATCGTCGCAGCACGCAATGAGGCAGGCACCATCCAGCGTATTATTGACGAGCTCCCCACACTCGGCTCGTTTACCGAACTCATTTTTGTTGAGGGTAACTCTACTGACGATACACAAGCGGTTATAAAGCATTGTGTGGAGAGCTATCAGGGTGATAAACGGCTCTCATGGGGCGTGCAGGACGGCAAAGGTAAGGGTGATGCAGTGCGCAAAGGGTTTGCAATGGCAGAGGGAGATATCCTTATGATTTACGATGCCGATATGACGGTACCACCCAATGAGATCGCGCGCTTTTACGAGGCAATCGCATCGGGTACAGGAGAATTTATTAACGGCTCGCGCTTGGTCTACCCGATGGAAAAGGAGTCTATGCGTACGCTCAACTACATTGCGAACAAATTTTTTGGCGCAACCTTTAGTTGGATACTTGATGAGCGACTTAAAGATACCCTCTGTGGCACTAAAGTACTCTGGAGTAAAGACTACAGCGACATTGAGCGTGGGCGATCTTTCTTTGGTGACTTTGATCCCTTTGGGGACTTTGATCTCCTCTTTGGCGCGGCAAAATTGAATAGAAAAATTGTTGATCTCCCCGTCCACTACAAAGAGCGGACCTACGGGAGCACTAACATCAGCCGTTTCCGACACGGCTGGCTCCTCATTAAAATGGTTGTCTTCTCGCTCCGCAAAATCAAATTCACCTAATGTGCGGGATGCGGGAATCGAACCCGCGTCTCATCCTTGGGAAGGACGTGTCATACCACTAAACTAATCCCGCTTTCGTTAATATTTCGGCAACCTGCCTATCCAGCAGACAAGGGCAAGCCCGCCAACATTCTACCTCCAAAACTGCCACCATGCAGACTTTTTTTTCTCCAAGTCTGTACTCGTTGCTTGCGTATTGGTTGCATCAACAATAGAAAGAACTTTCTCCCCCTCAAGTGCCACCGGAAAGCGTGAGCGCATCTCCACCTCTTTCCCCTCTGGTGTTGCTAATCGTGCTACCATAGTACTCAGCTGAGCTTTACGCTCTTCGAGCTCATGAACACGGGAGCGTGCCTCATTGAGATTAACTTGAGCATACTTCTTTTTTTGATACAAACCCCAAACGGAAACAGCGAGGAGGAACGTAACAATAATAAGGACAATGAGTGCGGGGAACGAGTACAAGTGCCGTCGATACTGTTTACCTCCTTGAAATTCGCGCATAGTACGAGTATAGTGTGGAGCATGTTCCAAAGCAAGCATAAAAAAAAGATGCAGACCCTCTGGGCAGTACTAGTTTTCCTTACCGCACTCTCCATGATACTCCTCTACGCTGCACCCGGATTCCTTGGATAGGAAGATGTTTTTCTAGCGCTCCTTCATCATCTGCACAAAAACATTTTGAGGAATAGTAACCTTACCAATTTGTTGCATCTTCTTTTTTCCCTTCTTTTGCTTCTCTCGCAACTTCATCTTGCGTGTAATATCACCTCCATACAAATACCCAGCTACATCCTTTCGTAGTGCTGAGATGCGCTCAGCGGCAACAATCCGTCCACAGCTTTGTGCTTGGATTTTAATCACAATAAGTTGCGCTGGCAGTAATTTTTTTAGCTTCGCAACAGCATCTTCAGCTTCCCGCTGCATTCGGCGTCGTGCAACCACACGAGCAAACGCCGGTACCACCTCTTCTGCGATGAGCACATCCAGCCGCACCACATCAGCGGGGCGCATATCGAACATATCGTAAGAGAGCGAGGCGTAGCCGGAGCTTACACTCTTTAATTCATCAAAAAAGTTTCGCATCAACTCACGGAGGGGCATATGGAGTGAGAGCGCGATGCGGGTTGGACCAAAGTTCTCAGTCTCGTTTACTACCGCCTCATGTTCATGTGCAAGTGTCACAATAGCTCCCACATATGCAGGTGGGGTAATAATACGTACCGACACCCATGGCTCACGCACAGCAGTAAACGTTCGATCATCAGGGAATTGTGATGGAGAGTAGACTGTTTCGCTAGAGCCATCAGAATGAACAATTTCATAACTGATAGTTGGAGTTGTAATAACCAAAGAGAGATTAAATTCACGTCGCAGTCGCTCACTGATTATTTCCATATGGAGCATACCGAGGAACCCACAACGAAATCCTCTCCCTAAGGTGCCTGAGGCTTCCTCCTCAAACGAGAGCGCTGCGTCAGAGAGGCGCAGGCGTGAGAGTGCTTGGCGTAAGGTAACCAAATCATCTTGACTCTCAGGGTACAACGATGCCCACACCACTGGTTTAGGTGCCTGGTACCCAGGTAACGCTGGGAGTGAACGAGATGGAGAGGTTAATGTATCCCCCACTCGTGCCTCACCCGCTTTTTTAATACCTGTCACCAAGTACCCAATCATTCCCGAGCTCAACTCTTGCGCACGCACTGGGTCTGGCGCAAAGGTACCTACCTCAAGCACTTCAAACTTTTCACCTGTTGCCATAAAAACGAGTGGGTCTCCCGCGCTAAGTGTACCATCAAGCATACGCACATACACAACAACACCGCGGTGTTGTGAGTACTCGTAATCAAACACAAGAGCACGGGTACCCTTACCCACATACTCCTCCTGAGGAGGAGGAATGCGCTCCACAAGAGCAGTCAGGAGTTCCGCCACACCCTGACCAGTCTTCCCTGAGACCTCCAAAATAGACTCTTTTTCACAATGGAGTAGCGCAGCTACTTCCTCTCGGACTTCGCTCGTGCGAGCACTAGGCAAATCAATTTTATTAAGTACAGGAATTACAGTGAGTCCTAAGTCTTGCGCTTGATGCAGGACGGTAAATGTTTGTGCCTGCACACTTTGCGTTGCATCTACCACAAGGAGTACCCCCTCAACAGCACGGAGTGCACGTGATACTTCGTAGGAAAAATCAATGTGGCCGGGAGTATCAATAAGATTCAACATATACTCCTCTCCCCCTTGTTGATAACGGATACGCACTGGCTGCATCTTAATAGTGATCCCTCGCTCTTGCTCCAACTCCATACGGTCAAGCACCTGGTTATGCATCTTCCTTTTTTCAATCGTGCCAGTTAACTCCAAAAGTCGATCAGCAAGGGTACTCTTGCCGTGATCAATATGAGCAATAATGCTGAAATTACGAATATGGGACAACATGCGGCTAGTCTACCCCATTGGTGTCACATATTAAAGCTCCTCAGGGTCAGGGAGGACCAAACGACGACGTGCAATTTTTTGCCGTGCAGACATCACCATGTCACGGAGCTCCTCATTATCCATAAGGATAAGAAGGGATACGCCAGCAAGGATACCGGTCACGCCAGCAAAGAGACCTTGTCCAAAGAGACCAGAGGCAGTGTGGACGTTAAAGAATCCCACATACGCACTCAAAGCATAATAGGTAGTAACACCAATAAGGAGAGCGCTCAGGAATGACTGAAAAACACTCTTCACAATAGGACGTAATAACGGTCCTTGCGAGCGCTCAAAGAGCACCCACAAAACGCATAGATTCACAATAAGTCCAATAGAGAACGCGAGAGGAATCATAAGGAGCTCTGTTCCCGTAAGTGAGTCGACACGCAAAAGATGCTCAACAAAACGCGCGAATGAGGGGGAAGACCGGAACAGAGAGAGCAGTAAAGGAGCAACCGCAATAATACCAAGGGAAGAAAGTGAATTAACTATCAATGGTGTACGTGTTTTCCCTACGGCGTAATACCCACGGACAAACAATAAAACAATATTTTGAGCAACTAATGAAATAACAAAGAGTGCGAGTGCGGCCGCGGTTAAACGAGTAGCGACCCAATCAAACTCTCCCGCTCCATAGATCACACGAACTAAATGTGCACGGAGCACAATCACCAGTGCGGCTGTAGGAAGAGACCAAAAAATAAGGTGCCTCGTTGTATTACGAATGTATAAAATAAAATTATCTCGTTCACCCTTTGCGGCGAGTCGTGAGAGTGTCGGGAAGGCTGCCACAGAGTAACTCACCCCAAAGAGAGAGAGCGGCACCGACTGCAAATTCCATGCGAGATTAAAAATAGCGATTGCTCCCGCACCAAGGAATGAAGCGAGTGCAAAAAGTCCTGCCAGAGCAAGCTGGTGGGCAGCTAAGGTAATGGTGCGTGGGATAGAGATCGTTATAATCGTACGTATTTTTTCCCATGAGCGTCCTCGAGGGAAACGCCACGAGAGACGGATTCGTTCCGCAGAAAGGGCTGGCAACTGCACAAGCACATGGCTTATGGCACCAATCACCACTCCCATAGCAAGACCAGACACACCAAACAGAGGGTAGAGAAAAAGAATTCCAAGAATAATCCCGAGGTTATAAAAAATAGGCGCCAGTGCGTAGAGGAAGAAACGTCGATACACCTGCGTCACACTTCCTACAATGTTTGATAAACCAAGAAGGAGTGGCGAGAGAAGCATTAAGCGGGATAGTAGGACGAGCGTTGCGGTATCCTCTTGAACAAATCCGGGAGCAATGAGATGAGCGAGTGTCGGCATAAACATCCATAAAAATCCCGAAACAACAATCATGACGCACACAAACAAAGTACTCACTTCAGAAAGAAGTTTTGCGCTCTCTTCCTTCTTATTTACGAGACGTGTCAGGATAGGAATAAGAATTGTCACTGAAACAAAGGAAGCGATAGTTACATACACAAGATCCGGAACACGAAATGCCGCATAATATAAATCAAGAGTGCGTCCCGCCCCAAAAGTACTGGCAAGTAAGCGATCGCGCAAAAGAGCAAGCACTTGTGAGGCCAAGGATGAGATGGCGAGTAAAAACGCAGCTTGATGGAGTCCGCTCCATCGTCGTTGTACTAAAGACGTAAGTGCACTCACCATAGATTATTATTTTTTACTAGCACTAGAGGTAGCAGTATCATTTTGTTCGGGAAGAGGGCTCGCCTCAACACCTGAAAGTGCAGGGAATCCGTTTTTAATATTTGAAATAATCTGAATAATTTCCTTATTATTTGGATTTAAACGTAAAATATCTGAGAACTCCTGAAGTGCAAAATCATGAGACCCTAATGCATCATACGTTAAACCAAGGAAATATTTTGCATTGGAATAACTTGGCGAGAGTGCTCGAGTGCGCTCAAGGACTAAACGAGCATCATTATAGTGACCGATTTTATACTTCAGATATCCCAACTGAAAAAGAACAGTGAGGTCGTTTGGCGCAGCACTAAAGGCGCGCTCAGCAATAGTCGCGGCAGTATTACTGTTTCCGGCCGCTTCCTCAATTTGGGAAAGTAGGAGGATTGCATCAGGATAATCTGCTTTTAAAGAGAGCGCGGTCTCAAGACTTTTACGTGCAGCACCTGCGTTACCCGTAGTGGCCTCTAACCGTGCTTGTAAATAAGGGATAAGAGGTAACGTGGGGGCAAGTTGGGCGGCTTGGGCGTATGTGCTTAAGGCCTGTTCCTTAGCTCCTTTTACCCCATAGTGTGCAGCCGCTTCGTATACGGAACCAAGAGTAAGTACATTTTGATAATTTCGAGGAACCATAAGTACCGATGAACTCGCTGTATCTAAGGAAAGCTTCATTGCTTGTAAAAATTGTGCTTGCACTTGCTCTTGCGAGAGTGAAGTGTCTTGCGCAATACGGCCTAACCTAAATGACTCAATAGTTGAAAGTGCACGGCTATACACATCTTGTGAATCGTTCGTTAACGCACGCAACATAGCTGTTTCGGCACCTCCTAAATCTCCTTGTACATTCGCAACGCGAACCCCCTTAAAGAAGGACATACGAGCAGACGCCTTACTTGCCACCACATACCCAAGCCCCGCAATAAGGATAATGCTCAACACAATACCTCCACTACTAACAAGTACCAGGCGAGAATTATTCTCAAAAGTACGCGAGATGGTTCCAATAGATCCTGACTCGCGCCCGGTAGCAATCAATACTCCAGCAAGAACGAAAAAGAGTAGTACCCAAATCACACCTGGTGTGTAGAAGGCTATTACAAACCACCCATAGAGAGTGAGCGCTATCACTGTTAAAGTAAGTGGCGAATCAGCAGTACGGCTCCCTCGTGTTAACACCGCAAATACATCAACAAAAAATCCACCAATAAACAACAAGAGTGCGAGTAATCCTACTACCCCAAACAAGATAGGGAATGTCGCTAAGTAACTCCATGCAAGCGCAAAGTCTGTCCCCCACCCAAGAGATTGGTTTACAGTAACTGGTCGGAACTGCATCCATGCGTACGTAAAGAAATTAGGCCCAACTCCCAAGACTGGATATTTTTTGAATGTTGAGAGAGTCACAGCCCCAGTATCTGAGAGTGATGGACGCACATCAACAGTAAATGAAGACGGCACACCAATAAACGTATTGAGACGAACTACCGTATCACCCAAGAGTCCTCCTGTTTTACCAAAAAATAAAAAGATACTCGCGCACACAAGGAGAAGAACTGTGTAATAGGGAATACTCCGTGACGATCGATGCTTAATTAAAACAAAAGCGGTGAGAATAAGCGCAAGTACTCCAACGAACGCCCATGAAATTGAGTGATTAATAAAAATGAGCACACAGAGTGCGAGCACATAAATAGTTCGGATTATTACACGAAGTACGCGTGATGGTATCGGAAGAAACAAATCTAACACCAAAGATACCCCAAGTACTGTGATGCCAGCAAACAACGCAAGCTCGTTCCATGTGCCAATAATACTCGGTGGAAGTGACACAAACCAAGTAAAACGACCGAGTAATGGAGCTCCAACAACACGAAGCACAGAATAAAGTAAAACGAGAGAAGCGCTACTTGCAAGTGTTAGAAGAAAAAGAATAATTCGTTTACGTGTCTGAAGGAGTGTGGGGATAAGGAAAAGTAAAAGTGCGCAAATAAAGAGTGTGAATACCGTAGTGGATTCAATCCCCCACCCAATCAGTGAATAGCGGACAGACCCAGTAAAAGGAGATGCGATTAGCGCAACACATACTATCAACAACCAACTAAAGAGTGTCCTACTTCGAGGAATACGGATTTCGGTACTCTGAAGTTGTGTAAGCAACCATAGTACAGCTATAGACAGAGTGAGTAACTCTACAACTACCAACCGAGAGGCATCAAAAGGAGTAGCTCCATTTGGTATAAAAAAGAGTGTAATACAAACACCAAGTGCAGTAAGAAGCCAGAGTGCGATACGAAAAAGTGGTGGGACTGATGCTCGCGTTGCAGTTGTCGATGTGCGTGAAGTAGCTGTCGTTGTTCTTGTTGCCATATACTTTTAATTTTATCGGCGACTGATATAATAGTCAAACTTATATGAGAGCACCGGCACAAAAAAAGGGGCATCGTGGCATTACTGTTAAAGCGGCGGCTGAGGTACTTGGGGTTTCTGCTGCAACATTACGCAACTGGGATAAAAAAGGAAAGCTACTTGCTCGCCGAGATACACACAATGGATATCGATATTACGACATTTCTGAGTTAGAACGTTTTGCTACTCACAATGGGATGAATAAGGCAGCACTCCATCGCATTAAACTGACACTCTCTTAAAAAGGTATTTGTAATACTTTTATTATTGTGCTATAATATAAATACGGTGCATCAGACAATCGCCCCCGCCCTCTATCCCCGTAAGTATGTTTGTTTAATACATTTATTGGGATAGAGGGCGGGGGAGGAAAGTCCGAACACTCCCCCGATATAATATCGAGGAGCACGGTAGCAGGTAACGCCTGTCTGGAGTAATCCACGAGGTGCGAACAGAAACGATCCGGTTAAGTCCGGCTGAAACGGCAAAATCCTTACCCGAGTGCAAGGCCGTGTCCCGCCCTCTATCCCCGTAATTGAGCATTGCGTATTCAATTGTAGGGAAAGAGGGCGGGAAGTGCCGCTAGAGCCCAGTGGTAACAGTGGGCCCAGATAAATGATTGTCCTCCAATACTATTGGAGACAGAATTCGGCTTATCGATGCACCGTATTGTTATCAAAAAACCACCCTCATCGGGTGGTTTTTTGATATTTACACACTAACTACGCCTGTTTCTCCTCCTCTGCGGGTATCTCAATCTCGCAGACACCACCAGCGCACGCAAGCTCACGTTTGTTGTCTGTCATATCCTCTCGTTCGTACGTTACAATTTTAGCAAAATCAACATTCTTCCAATGAGTGAGGAGCTCGTTATAGATACCTTCATTTATTTCTTCATAGGGAGCAAGTTTGTACACATGATTTTGCCGAGGAAGGAAGGACAGGCCTCCGACAATCTTCCAATTCTCATATACCCAATTACCTGTCTGGATCCACTCATCATCTCCAACAGAAATAGTTACCGAAGGATTGTGCTCTGTATAGTTAACCTTCACGGTTTTCCAATATTCAAGAAGTTCAAACGCAGAAACATCATCACGGAAAATTGCATTCTTAGGTGCCTTGACTGGAAAATCAAGGACGAAGGTTGTTGCGTTTTCTGGATTCTGTCCAACTTCAGGATGGTAAGGTACTCCTTGGTCGCGAAGCATCTGGAACAACGCATCTGTAGATGCAATGCGTACACGGCGAATATAGTAGGGAGCATGCCGTGGGTGCATACCCGAAGAGCTATCTACCATTTGTGAGAGTGTGCCAGATGGCTTTACACAGGTAATACAGGTGGAAGGTTTAACAGCAAAGCGTTTAGCATACTCACGGTTGTAGACAACAGCTGCGTCACGTAATTTTTTAAGAACATTCCCATTGCGGACTGCTGGTGAATCCCACTGACCAGTAATAGAGATCCCGAGTAAGCGCTCGGACTCACAGTGCTCCTTCCACTCTTTAGAGAGGTAGGGAAAATTAGTGAGCGTGGACTGGTAGGTACCAAGGATAGCGGCGAACTTCATTTTTCGCATTAAAGACGCTGGGGTATCCTCTGTGCGTGCGACAATCTCTGAGAGATTACAAAATTGTTTTGGCTGCAAAATAATCTCTCCACAAGGATTAGTTCCTACTGTATCAAGAGCGTCTCCTAACACAGAGACACGGCGCTCCGGCAAAGTCTCACGAAGCCCCCCACGGTTGAAGATACCGCGCTCACCCGAACGGCTCTGCATAAGCGAGAGCCACTCGCTCATAAACTCCTCTGTTGAAGGCTTCTCATTATATACAGCTGAGTTGTTAGCAAGGCTGCGTTGTGGCTCAGCAATGTAGAACTGCCCCTTTTTAGCATCGCGCATATCAGTATCATCAAGATCCGAGAGAGATATGAGTGCAGAGCGACGGACACCACCAGCTACCACAATGTCCCCTATCTTACAGATGATGTCATGCGCATCCAAATTGGTAAGACGACGACCTTGTCGCTTAAGAATAATCTCACGCGTAAAGTTTAACAGATCACGGAGTGGGTCAGGCCCAGAGGATTTACCCCCCATTGTTTTAAGTCGTGCACCAGCTGGCCTGAGTTTGCTGTAGTCAAACGTAATATCCTCTCCCTTATACCACGTCTTCATACCTAAGGTCAGCGCATCACACCAACCCTCCTTACTATCCATAATAATATGCGTGTGCTTTACCTTACCCGTTTGGCGCACAATTACTGGGAGTTGCTGTGTAAACTGTGTCTCTACAGAAAAGCCGACACCCGTACCACACATAGAGATGTACATAATCTCTGCAAAATCTTCAATCCTAGTAGGAGCAGTAAAGGAACAGTTGTATGCGCATACGTTGGTAGCACGAGCCGCCTTACCCGCAAACTGGAGAAGCCGCATGGAAGGCATCGCCTCATGAGAGAGGATAGCCTGTCGGACCTCTCCATATTCTTTATCAGAGAGCTTCTTCCCCAAATTCTCACGCATAAAATTAATGTAACGATCTACGGTCTCAATCCATGTCTCGCGACGACCCTCCTCCTCTATCCAGCGTGAGTAGGTGCGGTAATAAATAAACTCACCAAGAGGATTTTTAAAATACTTTCGACTCTCTTCCACTAAATCACGGACATTGTCAGAGACCTCACCACGCTCTCGGCGCACTTCAGCTCGTCGCTCACGATAAAGAATGTAGGCCTTGGCTGTTGCCACGTAGTCGTGGAGCATAAGAGCACGCTCCACCTCATCTTGAATCTCCTCTACGCTAGGCACATAGTCTTTTTCACTCTTGTGGAGTGTGCGAAGACTCTCTACCACCGCATGTGCAACACGCTCTGATGCCTCCTGAGTGAATTCGCCCGCTGCGCGCATCGCCTTACCCACTGCAGCTGCAATGCGTGCCTCTTCAAAATCGACAAACGTACCATTACGCTTACGAATGCGAGTAAAACCATTGTTGTGCACATTCGCAGACACTTTTT
>Ga0066639_10004706_pt1 | contig 11618 bp, 11 predicted proteins | sample CryGeyCG2114_010_2_FD_59504 | JGI IMG/M metagenome (GOLD analysis project Ga0066639, IMG submission 59504) | Groundwater microbial communities from aquifer - Crystal Geyser CG10_big_fil_rev_8/21/14_0.10 | ecosystem: Environmental > Aquatic > Deep subsurface > Groundwater | place: USA: Utah... | reverse complement strand
ATGCTTCTTCAGCAAGAACTTTATTTGATACTTCTTCTTTTTGAAATGCATGCAATGCCTTTAATACAGCAATTAGAAAACTTGAAGAACTTCCCAATCCAGATTTTCCAGGGACTTCAGAAACAGTAGAAATTTCAAGATGGGGTTTTATATCTAATAGTTTTATAGCCTCTCTTACTCGATCATTTTCTATTTGGTCTACACTATCCACAATTTCAGTTTTTGAATAAGCAATTCTATATTTTTCTTGGAATTTTCTTTGTGAAACAGTAACATAAATATATTTATCAATTGCGCCGGTAATTAAATCTCCTCCAAATTGGGGATAAAAAAATGGAAGATCTGTTCCACCACCACCAATACTGATTCTTACTGGAGCACGAGCGATTATCATAAGTTTTTACCTTTTTTACAAACTATTAAAAAATAATTAGTATTTAAACCTTTTGTAGAAAAGCTTAAATACTGAAGAATAGCATAGAATCACTTTGCAGTAATAATTTTCCTTTGAATTTTCCTTAGCTGAAATATTTCTTTAATCATTGCGGTGATAATTTCGCTTTTTATCTTCACAAAGATTTTTCCTCCAGATTCTGCTTCTGATACTCCAGCAATTCTTGGACGGTGGGTTACAGGGAGTTGTTTTATCTTAAAACCATACGCTTTTGACTTAACAAGAAATTCAGCATCAGAACCCCGATCCTGCGTGATGGGCTTTATCTTATCAATCACTTCTTTTTTACATAATTTAAATGCACAATCAACATCTTTATACCATAATTCCAAGGTAACTTTAAGCGCGAAATTGTAAAGTTTTGAATACCATATTCTCATTAAAGGATCCCTTCTTTTTTTTCTATACCCTATTACAATATCATATTTGTTGATATATCTCATAAACTTTTTTAATTCCGAAATATCAAATTGACGATCAGAATCTGTATAAAAAATAAGGTCATATTTTGCATTTTCCCACCCAGCTTTTAATTGAGTACCATATCCAACAAATTTTTTCTGTTGAACGACCCTTATATGCTTATTCCATCTGGTTAGTCTCTGGGCAATTTCAGAAGTTCGATCCTTGCATACATTAGCAACAATGATCAATTCATATTTTTCAAAATTTTCAGATAAAAAACCAATAATCTCTTTAGAAATGGCTTCAAGATTATCTTCTTCATTATATGCGGGGATAAAAAAAGAAATAGATTGTTTGAATTTCATTTTATTACCTTAATATAAATATAATATTGTTCTTGTTGAGTATTTAAAAATTTCTCCTCAAAATTTTCTTTACCTTCCATAATCTTAGAAAATCCACTCTTCTTAAGAATTTCATGGACATTTTGAAGTGAGAATAGTTTCCAACGAGATAATAATTGAAATAGTTCAGGTTCATCTTTTGAGGTTTCATTAATAATTTCATTTAATCTTTTTGATAAAACTTTGAGATTAGGGTATTTTAAGTAGAGTTTACCTCCGATTTTTAATAGACTACTGATTTTTTTGATAGTTTTATCAAACTCTTCTTTGCTCAGATCGCTTATTCCATCAAGAGCAATAATGTTGTTCAAGGAATTATCCTTCATTGGGAGATTCCAAGGATCACAAATAAAATCTAACTCTATGTTTTTTAACTGCACATTATTCTGATATAGATAATCTTCTATTGGATCACTACTAACGCATAATTGAAGATTGTCAAATCTTTCTCTTTCTTCAATATTCTTTATTTTATCAGCAATAACAGAAAGATCCGGAAGTGTAAAATCAGGATAAATATTTTTTTCATGTTGAAGTTGAATCATATCATCACGAATAATCCCAATCCTGAATGTTTTTTTTACATTGGCATTTTTTCCTGTTTCAATATCACTTAAATTATCTCCGACCATATAAGAATTTTCAACATCTATATCAAAATCATTTTTCGCCTGTTCAATTAATCCTATTTTTGGTTTTCTACAATTGCACTCTCCATCAAATTTTGGATGATGAGTACAAGAATAGATTTCATCGATTCCTAATTCGTTCTTAAGAAAGTTATTAATCTCTTGAAGTTTCTCTTTTTTTAAATATCCAAATGCTACTCCAGGTTGATTTGTAACAACAATAACTTTGAAACCAAGCTCTTTAAATCTTTGAATTCCTTCTTTTACATTATCTAATATCTTAACTTGTTCTAAATTAGCAGGAGCCATAATATTTCCATCCGGTTCATAAAGGATTTTGTTAATAACTCCATCTCTATCTAAAAAAACAGCACGATTCATTTAAATGTTTAAAACAACCTCCCCAGATTCTATTTCTTCTTTCGCTTTGTTAAACCTCTCTAGTTTTCCAATTTCCTTAAAGTAGGCTTCTTTTTCTAGGGGATAGACATAGATTTTAAATCCTTTTTCCAAAAATCTTGGGAAGATCTTGCCCAAGTCTTCTTCCTCGTCATCTGAAAGTGTTTCAAGAACTTTTTTATTAAAAACATAAACCCCCATATTAGCGTTTCTTTTCTCAATAGGAACTTCTGCCATTTCTTCTTCTGTCATTTTCTCTCTAAACTTAAAGAGCCTCATGTTTTCATCAAAATCTAATTGACTTGAAGGCCTGTCTTCTGGTTTTCGTAAATAAGAAACAATAGTAATATCCGCTCCTTTTGATTTATGATTCTCTATAACTTTTTCCAAATTAATGTTTGTTAAATTATCCCCATTTGTGATAACAACCCAGTCCCCCATGTGTTTTACCATTTGTTTTATTGCTCTACCAGAAGGAATAAGTTCTGGCTCTTCTAAATAGATCAAGTTCATTCCTATATCCTCTCCATTTTTGAAATAATCTATAATCTGGTTTTTGAGATAGTAAGTGGTAATTCCCACATTATTAAGTCCGTATCTTTTGAATAATCTAAGAAGGTAATCTAATACTGGCTTTTCAGCAATCTTCAACATTGGTTTTGGGGTATTTTTAGTCAAGGGGTGCATTCTTTCTCCAATTCCTGCAGCAAGAATAAGTCCTTTGATTTTATTCCCTTCATTTTTAATTTCATTCTTAAGCCATTCTGCTGTCTTTTGCATACCTTCCTCTAAAGTGACTTTAGGTTCCCATTGAAGGCCAGCTTTAATTTTTGAGTTATCAAATACTGCTCTTTGAGGGTCTCCAATTCTTGGAGGTCCTTTGATAACATCCAAATTAGAATTCACAACTTTCTTCATAGTATTAAATAAGTCAATTACACTTGTTTCAATTCCAGTAGAAACGTGATATCCTTCGCATCCGCCTTTTTCCATAGCAGCAATGTTAGCATCAACAACATCACCAACATAAACATAATCTCTCGTCGGCGTCCCATCGCTCTTCATCACGGGCCTTTCCCCTCTTAAAAGAGCATCTAAAAAAACAGATATAACTCCTCCCTCTAATTTAGGATTTTGTCGAGGACCGTAAACATTTGCGTATCTCAGCGAAGTATAATTTAATCCATGATTTTTATGATACATATAGAGATAGTGCTCTACTGTATGTTTAGAAGCACCATACGGAGTAAGAGGATTTATAGAATGTTCTTCTGTCATAGGAATTTGCAGAGGTTCTCCATAGCTCGCCCCTCCAGAATTAGAATAAATTAATTTTTTAACATTATATTTCAGACACATAAGGATAATATTAATTGATCCAATAATATTGATTTCAGCATCTCTTTGGGGATTTTCATTTGACTGAACAAGATATCCTGCAGCAGTATGAAAAACATATTCAGGTTTTTCTTTTGAAAAGATCTCCTCTAATTTATCTTGATCTCTTATATCTCCTTCATAAAATTTAGCTTTTGGATTCAGATTTTTCTTATTTCCCGTAAGAAAATTATCAATACAAACAACTTCATGGCCCAATTCAATGAGCTTATCTACAAGGTGACTTCCAATAAAACCGGCTCCTCCAGTAACCAAGATTTTCATATTTTACCTATAAGAAGAGGGTTTATAAGAATTATTGTTGTGCTCTCGCAAGTTGAAATCGTTCCATAACAATATCCTTTACATTAGGATTAGCAAAGATGGCAACATTAATCAAGTCTTCCTTAGAACATCTAGCAATCTGGGTTTCTAAATCTCCACAAGTTATTTTATCAATAGCATCTCCACATTGGACAGCACAACCAGCATCCCTAGCAAATAAAGCACCAACCGCTAAGTCCCAAGCTTTTTGGAAATACAACAGAGCAAAATGTCTATTTCCATCAGCAATATCCCCCAAAAATAATGCAGATGATCCAGAAGCCGGCCGAGAGTCTATTAAGTGATAATTTCTTCCCAATTCAGGAAACTCAACATCATCAAAAACTCCAGCAAGGGCTTCTTTAATACCCGGTACTCTGTTATGATACTTGGAAGTGCCATATGAACAGCCCATAAGTTCAGGTAATCCTCTTGATTGTGAGGGAACTGGAACTCTCTCAATCTGTAATTTCTTACCCTCTCTTCCAAGAATTTCTTCCCTAACTAAAACCTCCCCATTAACCCTTAGAAATTGTCTTCTTTTCGAAGGTTGCCAAACCGATCCAAATAAAACTCTTCCTGCTTCTCTGTCTGCAAGAGCAATGGAATTTGAATAATACTCTCCTCCTGTTGCATAAACAGCAGTACCGTCAGTAGGATCAACAATCCATCTAAACCTCTGCTCTCCTTCATTATCTGTTTCTTCCCCCAAGAAACCAATATCTGGAAATGCTTTTTTTAATCTTGCTCTTTGAAATTTCTCAACAGCAATATCAACCGCAGTTGTATAATCTTTGTCACCTTTTGAAATAATCCCTATATTTGGAACATATTTTCCAGGATTGAGGTGAATATCTCCTGCTGCTTTTTGTACTTCAGTTACATAATCTGCTACTCTATTGAGATTCATTTTCTTACTCTTGCCCAATCACGTTCAAGACAAAGACGAATATTATTAGTATAATTCTGTGGATTCGCGTATATATCCTTAAGCACTCCAGGAAAAGGAACAAACTGTACATCTGCCACCTCATCATTAGGATTAAATGGACCTGGATAAATCCCCCTAAATAAGTAGGTTAGCTCTTGATTGTTTGGATCATGTCGCTTCCACATACTACCACATGCTTGTAATCTTAACTCATCTGGAATCCCTTTTTCCGAAAAAAGTTCTTCGTTAAGTTCTCTTTGAGCACATTCTTCAGGAGTCATAGGCCTATTTTCTTCAACTAGCCAATCTAAATGTCCTCCTGCAGAAGCATCCCATTTTCCAGAACCAACAACCCCTTGCCTTAATTGTAGCAATACTCTCTCCATAAGAGGGGTATCATAAATTAGGAGATTTGTTGTAGAATGGAATAATTCTTGCTCATATTCTCCACCCATTCTTCGATGTCCTTCTTTGAAAGTTATAGGGCCAATAGGTACTCCTTCTCGGTCTATTCTAACAATTGGGGGATATACTTTTTTAGGTTTGTCTGCCATCCATTGAAGCATAAAACTTCATTTATAAAGATTTCCATATTATTCTTCAAAAATAAACTTAGCAATTTTCTTTCCTAAAGCAATGCTCTCAGACATCCCACGATCAACTGGATAAATCTGGCAACCAGTAGCTAGATATAAATTTTTAATTGGAGTTTTCATTGAAGGAATATCTCTTGAGTAATTCAGTCCAGGAGAATGGGTTCCATATTCACTCTTGAATAAATAATTTTTATTGATCCAATCTTCTTTAAATGCCGGATTAATCTTTTTCAAATAATTAGTAAATGTCTTTAAAATTTCTTTATCTGATTTATTATATAATTCATCTTTTGTTGATATATATCTAGAAATGTAAAGAATATTTTTCCCACCATAATATCTCCTTGGAACAAAATTTGTATGTTCCATCAACATAACAAATGGAGAGTTTTGATCTAGAATATTTAACCAATAATAAGGCATAAAGCTATTTTTTAAACTTAACACTCCAACAATCACCCCTTGATACCTAATCTTCTCAAGGTTTTTAACATAATCTGGACTTAATCCTTTTGTAATATTTTTTAAAATAGGTACAGCAGGAGTAAAAATGACTTTATCAAATAAATAATTTTTATTTTTTATTTTAATAGAGATTTTTCCATCTTTTTCTTTTATCTCCTTAATTTCACTATTTGAAAGAACCTTGCCATTGTTTTTTTCTACTTTATCAACAATCTTATCAACAATTTTCTGAAAACTTCCTAGAAGATAAGCTTGTTCTTCTTTTGCTAACTTTTTTCGCGTGCCCATTCTATATACAATTTTATTCCAAAACCAAGACATCGGAACAGTTTTGTAATCGTCTCCAAATTTTGAAACTAGAAGCGGTCTCCAAAGAGTTTCATAAACTCTCTTTCCAACAATTTTCCTTAAGTAAACTTCAGCAGGAATATTTTCTAATCTCTTCCAATCTTTAAGCCTAGCAATTTTTAAGGTAGCAATAGCAAATCTTAATTTATCTAATAAGCTCCAGCCTTTAAATTTTAATAACTCCATAGGTTTTCCAAATCCATGCATTTTTCCTTTGTAAAATATTCCCATCTTTGAATGAAACCAATTAATATCCTTTTCAAGTCCGAGTTCCTCGAGAAATCTGATCAATTTTTGATCTCCATGATAAATATGCCTATAGAACTTATCAAGATCGTATTTTCCTTCGAACTTAAATGAAGAAATAAGCCCGCCGATGTCTTGATTCTTTTCAATAACCCAGACTTCATGGTTACTGCATAATTCATTTGCAGCACTTAATCCAATCATCCCACTGCCGATAATACCCAGTTTCATAACTCTCTCTTTATCAGAGGATATTTATATCTTTCGATAAGTTTTCATCGGTGAACAATAATTTTTAATAAATCAATATCTTCTTTTCTTAAACCTTTGATGAGGATCATCACTGCAAAATAAACCAAACACCCAAGAAGGATACTAATTATCCCCCAAAATAAATTAACATCTTTAATTAATCTTAAAACCCCTAGTAAAACTCCGGCCATAATAACACTTGCAATCACAGGTTTGGTGATACAATCCAGTCTAACTTTGAATCCATCTTTTTTAGAAGCAATAAGGATTGCAATAAAATAGATCCCCCAGCTAATTAAAGTTGCAATCGCTGCTCCAGCAACAGCCCAAATTTCTGAGATTACTAAGAATAGTTTAATGAAGATTATATTAAGAAAAATGTTCAAGATGGTGATAAACAAAATAATCTTAGAAAAGATTTCTGGTTTTTCTTCAGAAGAAAATAAAGGAACGAAGATTCCTATAATCATAACGGGTAAGATTAATAGCGCAAGAAAATTTAATGGTAATGTGGCAGGAAGATAGGACTCTCCAAAAAAGAATTTAATAAAAAATTTGCCTAAGATCAATAAACCTGCTATAGAAGGAATGATAAGAATGGAAAGATATCTTATAATTTGATTAAATGTCCTTTCTTTTCTTTCTTTATTTGATTTAGTAAATGCTGCTAAAAATATAGCATTAGGAAATCCAATAAATCCTATGAGCCCCATAACAAGTGAATAAGCAGCCTTATAATATCCAACAAATTCTGGTTTTAAGAAAAATCCTAGCATGATAGAATCAATATAAACAAAAAAAGCATTTGAAATACTAGCAATTGTTAAATACCCAACAAATCTTCTAATCCTTCGTTTATCAATCTGTTCATCAGATTTCTCGAACATAATAGGGATTAATCTTTTCAAATAGCAAATAATAAACAAGACCATGATTATTGAAATTAATGTCAAAGAAATAAATACCCCCATTAGATGGTAAGAAGAAGCAACAAAAAGCATAAGAATTATAGGAAAAGAGATTTTCAAAATTTGATTTAGGATTTCTTTTAATCCAACATATTTCACTCTTTCAAGCGAATAAAACATTTGGAGATAAAATCCTTCAAAGGAAAGCGCAAAGATGTAAAATGCCCCAATAATAAATGGAAAGAATAATGAGGCATCCTTAAAGAACCAGAATGCTAAAGGATAAGCCAAGATCAATGCGAGCCCAGAAAAGATAATAACAAAAGTGAACTTTAGTTTTAATAGATATCTATAATACGCCGACAATTTTTTTTTGTTGTTGTTTAATGCAGAAGAAGAATATTTAACAAACGCAGCATTGATTCCCAAATCAGCAAAAATATGAAGAATCATCACAACAGAGATTACAATAGAATATAATCCATATCCTTCAGGCATTAAAAGCCGAGCAATAAAAATAGTAAAAATTAAAGAACCGACTCTATTTATGGATCCAGATAAAAAACCCCAAAATGAGTTCTTCACTATTTTACTTTTAAAACTCTCTTTTTTCATGAAATCTATAAGTACTGCCCGCTTTTATAATTTTTTAAATATCTCACAAGAAAATATTCCCGAGCCCAAAGTTCTTTCTCTCGATACATGTGGTAAACATCGCAAATCGAATGAAAAATAAATCCCACAAAAATTAGGAATAAAAGATTATTAAATATAGAGATCACAAAAAAGAGAAAGAGAAATTCAATAGTATGTAGAACATTCATAGGAGATTTCAATTTCTTTATTGTTCTGTCTTTATTTTTTTTAAATTCCATATACCACTTAAATGAATTTTTCAGACTCCAATCTTTTTTTCTCCAAACATACACCGAATAATGGTCCACATCAATCAGAACGCTTGCAGCGAAGATAATCAAAGCGCCAAGTATTCCAACAGCTGGGAAAATAAGATAAACTAAAATAGAAAAAATAATTCCAATATAAACATGATTTTTTGGTAGCATAAATAGATAATTCAAGATTAGTTTAAAAATCTTAGTCTATGCCAGGATACTTATTATTCCTTTTTGAACTAAGAAGAGAAGAACAATAACATAAATGAATTTCGGCAAACCGAAATTCAAAGCAGCATATATAACAACTCCACAAAGAATATCGAAGATACTTGCAATAGCAAAGCCCATAATAAATATAAGGCCTTTAATGATAAGAAACATAACAACGACCAACATTACCTCATTAGGCAAACCAATAAATATCCAAAGCCAAAAAATTAAAGCCGCTAATAGATCCAAAGCCCCGAGAATTTTTACTAACATTTTATCACTTCTCTATTTTTTTGATTATATCTGCGAAAGCAGGTCTGGTGATTAAAACTCCAATTGTGATCCCAGCAATTGTTGTGAAGACAAACCCTTTTAATAATCCTGCTCCAACCCACCATAAAGGAATAAGGGCGACTAGAGAAGTAAAATACGCTCCAGCAATTATAAATAATGCTCTTTTTAATTTTTGGATTAGAGACATATCTTCTTTTCTTTTTGATTCATCTACAATAATTATCTGTTGATCAACTCCAGTTCCAATAGCAATTAGAATTCCTGCAATACTAGGAAGATCAAGGTTCCATTTCATCAAAGCAGCGAATCCCAAGATAATAAACACCTCAGAAAAGGAGGTGAGTAAAACAGCGAGTGAAATTTTAAAATTTTTATAACTAATAAAAATTATTAAGCTAACCAAGATAATTGCAGCAAATCCCGCAAGGAATAGATAATAAGTAAACTTATTTCCCAGCATAGGACTTATAGTATCTAATTTTACTATTTCCAAGCTAAATGGCAAGCTTCCTGTAACCAAGATAGTTTGTAACTTATTCATAGAACTTTTTGCATTATTAAACGCCTCCTCTTGCGTATCTCCTTGTCCAGATCCTTGGATAGCAATTTGTGTTGTAACCTGGCCCTTTAATCCTGCTCCAATTAATAATTCATCCTCTTCAATATCATCTACATATAAATAAAGTTTTTCAGAAAGATATTTCCCAGTGTCATCAAGAGTTAAGTTTTTTGTTACTTCCGCATGTTTTTCTGCTGCGCTTTCAGTTAAAAAAACAGTGAAAGCAAAATTACAGAAATAACCTCCGCCGTCACTAGGGTAGCATCCTCTAATTCCCGCGCAACTCGCGTCATTTCTACAAACATCAGCTATGTCTTCTTCTCCTCCAGTGAATACAGATACATTTCCCACCTTGGCCTCGAACTTTCCTTGTTTTTCCAGTAATTCTTTCAAATCTGATGGAGTAGCACCAGCCACCTCTACAACCATGAAATGGTTTCCCTCAAGATCACTGACTGCTCTTACAGCCATATCACTTAATCCAAACACATTCAATCTATTTCTCGTAACTAGAACTAAATCATTAATTTGATCACTTGCTACATTTTCAGTAGGTTTGATTAATGCTCTTGCTCCACCTTGTAGGTCTAATCCCGCTTTAACTTTAGTTGAAGGAATGTCCTTCACAGTTATTTCAGGAATCTGATCTGTAAAAAGAATTATATCTTTGTTTTCTGTTCTAATTGTAATTTTAGTTTCATTTGCAACATTCTCAAAAATTCCATTTATAACTCTACCATAGTCTTCTTTTGTGTTAATAACCTCGCCATTGATAGATTTAATAACATCCCCTCCCCTCAATCCAGCTTCATAAGAACTTGAATTAATCGAAACACTTTTTACTATAACTCCTTTTTGAAAACTAGGGCTGATAGCTAATAAACTCAAAACTAGAACAATAATCAAAACCCATAATCTAAAAGTTAGCTTTGCCATTTAATTTATTTTCCTCCTTTCTATATACCACTTTAATATTCCAACATTAGTTATCCAAGTATTCAACAGATCAAATCCAAGTCCAATTAAGACTATTGAAAATATTTGGGTTAATACAGGAGAAAATGAATAAATAATTAATAATGCTGCAGCTACAGCAGCAATAGAAGTGAGAGTCATTGTCATTCCAGTTTTAAATGCTTGAAACAACCGGGAGTTTATACTTCCTGTTTTGCTCTTTAATGCTCGAGTTGTTAATAGAATATCAGAATCAACACTATATCCAATGAGCATAAGTAGCGCTACAATTCCAGCATTTGAAATTCTTACTTCAAATAGATCTAAAACTGCGAGAGTCATTGTAATGTCTGTAATTGCTGAAATGATAACTGCAGCACTCGGGATAAATGTTCGGAAAATAACAAATATAACAAGAGACATCATAACAAAAGCAATAATCAAAGCAATTCCTAATTGTTGATAGAACCCTTGACTAAGTGCATCCCCTGTAAATTCAATAGAAGAGTTTTCACTCGTCAGCCCATAACCCAAGAACTCTTCTAAGATCGGTTGGATTTCTTCAGGAGATAATTTTGTTTCTATAATCACTGCGAGTTCTGTTCCAGTTCTTAAATCACTTATCTCTCTAGTGGAAATATCATCTATATTCTTACTAAAGAGAAAATCCTTTAGTTCAGCAATCTGAACTTCGCCATTTATTGTTACAGCGGTTCCTCCGGTTAAGCTTATATCTTTTTCGAAAATATCTCCTGTTTCATTATAAAAAGAATAAATAGAATAAAGAGAAAAGAGTAATAGCAGAGCTGGGATTATTAACATTAATTTATAATACTTATCATGCCAATTTTTCCCTTCGCCCATATTCTTATACCTAAACTATAGTTTAAAAATGCGCCGGCCGGGATTTGAACCCGGGCCAACAGCTTGGAAGGCTGTGATCCTACCACTAGACGACCAGCGCTTA
>Ga0066639_10004704_pt1 | contig 11622 bp, 4 predicted proteins | sample CryGeyCG2114_010_2_FD_59504 | JGI IMG/M metagenome (GOLD analysis project Ga0066639, IMG submission 59504) | Groundwater microbial communities from aquifer - Crystal Geyser CG10_big_fil_rev_8/21/14_0.10 | ecosystem: Environmental > Aquatic > Deep subsurface > Groundwater | place: USA: Utah... | reverse complement strand
TTGGACTTGTGATATCAATGATAAAACGAAAATCGACTGTCGTTCTTGGCTTCTTGGGAATATGTATCTTTTTTTTCTCAAGCCTTGCTACAAATACACTTCCGTTTTCCTACTTTAATGATGTCTTGCATGTCATCTCCCCAACGTACGAGCAGGCATTTCGAACCGCATTCACCAAATTTAGTATTGGCCTTTCTTTCTCATACAGTCTCTTTTTGGGGATTGGGCTTTTGTATCTGTTTCAAATCGGACACAGATACCTCCACTCACAAAAACGCAAAGTAGTAATCTTTTTGCTCCTTTTTCTAAGCGTAGTGTATTATGGCTTTCCTATCTTCCAGGGACATTTGTTTTATACCAAGCTTTTTATTGATCTACCAATACAATACAAAGAGGTTATGTCGTATTTTCAAACGCAGCCTGATGGACGGATTGCTGATTTCCCGCAGGAGTGTAGTGACGGATGGTTTTCCTACAATTGGGGGTATTTTGGCTCTGGGTTTTATTGGTATGGAGTGAAACAACCGTTTCTCTCACGCTCGTTTGATGTATGGAGTAACTACAATGAAAACTACTATTGGGAAATAACCCAGGCAATTCGCTCTGAGGATTTTGAAGCAGTTGAAAAAGTCTTGGCAAAATACGATGTGAGATGGGTTCTTTACGATCCAAACACCTTGTACTGTCGAAACCAACACGGAACGCTTACCCAAGAACGTTTTGTTGAGTATCTGAAGAAAAACAATTCATATACACTTGTTAATACATTTGAAGGACCAATCGGCTCCCCCCTCCTTTTGTTTGCGAAACAAGATATAAAAGACAACCACTATCTATCGTTTGCAACAGAGCTTCCAAACGTCAATCCCACATACGCGTGGAATGACGCAGATCTTGCGTATACACGACATGAAACATACCTAACAGACACCAACAAACCAAGTGATGTATACATTCCGTTTCGCTCGCTTTTCACTAAACGAAAAGGCTCCGAGGCAGAGTATGAAACCACTGTCACAAAAAATACAGTGGCATTTTCAACAACGCTTCCCAAAGGACTTGAGTCGCTACAGTTGGATCTCTTAGAGACAGCCAAACAAGAGACGACAATTCCAGTTCGGATAGAGCTATCCACTCAAACGAATAAGACTACAGCTGTTGTGGTGCACTTCATATTTCCAAAACTCGTTTTGGACTCAAAAACATTGTACGAACACACCTATACAACAGCAATCGGAACATACCAAGAAAACACAGCATCTGATATCACGGTGCTTGTTAACGGTAAACCGACGATCCTGGGAAATGACAAGACGTATGACTCTGTATTCTTTCCAGATATTACAAACCGTATTGAAATACAAGAAAAAGACGGTTCGACAGTATTTGAGTGGTCAAGTACGCCTGAAGTAATCAACCAGGCATATAAAATACTTCCAACGACTGTAACGCTGCCTTCGTATACAGATGGTCAGTTAACCGTTGAAACGCCAAAAGTAAAAGATCAAGCAATCTATGGAATCGAAAACATCCAAAACCAAGATGTAGCCCCAATTCCCTGTAATGAACTTGTTCCTGGAGAACAAAACAGGTATGAAATAGGCAAGACAAACGATATGCAGTCAATTAGGATGGCTTCACTGCTAGGAACCCAGTGCCTAACCTATAAACTTGAGGATATTCTCTCCTCTGAGGGGTATCTTTTAGAGATTACAAACAAGCATATCAGTGGAAATGCGCTCCGCTTAAACCTTCTCAATCAGAACCGTGCTGTGCTTATTGACCAGTACCTAACGGATACACGATATAAGGAAACAACACGGCTTGTTGTCCCTCCAAATGCTGAATTTGGCATCGGGTATACGCTTCAGTTTATTAACAGTTCAGAAAGTTACAATGAGACAGTCAATGATATCTCAGATATAAGTCTCTGGTATATCCCCTACAGGTTTTTGCAAGGGATAACGTTTAAAAATCCTTCATCAGATTTTGAAACGACACTTATGCGACCTGAGGAAGTCTCCCACCCCAATGAAACATCTTATGTCGTAGAGGATTCATACAATGAAGCGCCTCATACCCTTATTCTCTGGCAGTCATATCATGATGGGTGGAAAGCGTACCGAATAAACCCAGAATTTAATGACTCGATCGGTTTTCTCCAACGAACCTTCCCATCTTTCTTTGGAACAGAAATTGAAAACAAAGTCATGGTCAATAACTGGGCAAATGGATGGCAAATAGAGCCGACAAACACCAAACAAACCATCGTCATCTCCTTTGCCCCCCAAAAGCTTCAGGTGTTGGGGTATGGGTTGCTAGGTGGGAGTTTTATAGGAGTACTAAGCATACGTTCTCTAAGAACCTAATAACTTAGCTGGTTTTACACAAATCGCTGGAGTTCTCTTTCGAGAGCGGCCTTAAAGTCTCGAATAATAAGCCAATGACTTTTGGGAAGAAACTGTTTTAACTCATTCTCAAAATTAATCTGTGTTTTTTGTAGTTTTTGGAGAGCTTGTGCACAAACACTTTTGTCTTCAACAGATAAAAGATTAGCCCGGAGCATGAAATACAAATCATAGTAATCTCTGGGCTTTTCTCGCGCTACAAGTGCATCCAATTTTTCTTTTACGAGCAGGTCTTGGCTCATGCTCACGACCGTGTAGGAAGGAATAAAATCATTTGCAATAGTGACGACTTCTCCCTTTACCTCTTTCTCTCGAAATGAGATTTCAAGCTGTATTGCAACCCTATTTTCCCCCACTTCGAAAAAAATAGTTGCTAAATATCCACCCATGGTTTCTTTTGACTCTGTAATTTCTGTTTGTATCCCTTCTTTTTCAATTGCATGTAGCGTTTCTAGTACTGCAGTTTCAATCTCATTGATCGTTTGTAAAGTTGAACTAAAATCAATATCTTCTGAGTACCGTGGGCTTTTATAGATAATTCGCAGTGCTGTTCCACCTTTAAAAAAGATGTTACTCGCCTCTGATTGTTGATAGAAGTTCGAAAGAAATACATGTTGCACATATTCTCGGCGTACATTGAGATCTGTTGTGTGCTGTTTATTTGCAATGGTGCTAATTTGTTCCTGTGTGAGCATACATCCTTTCTACCTCTTGGATGAGTTTTTCTCTGTTATAAAGACTTGCATAGAAAAGAATTCTTTCCTTTTTCAAAGTAGATACAATTAGCCGGTCATTTCGGCCAACTTTTCCTAATACCATAAAGTATAGGTAGTCAACAAGCGCTTTCTCAGGTTCTGCAATTAAGAACTGCCTCTCCCCTACTTTCTGCAAGCTATACCCCGTGTATGCCTCTTCTTTTATACTGCGATATGAAAACGCCTTCTCCTGTAAAGTAAAAAGTCGTGTTGGCTTTGTCGTTGCAGAGGTAATTGTATATGGCATCTCTGGAATAAGGTTGTAGTATGCAAGAGCGTACTCAAAGGAAATGTATGATGGCATATACAATTTGTTTGCGATCTCCTCCTCGCTTGGGAGATCTGTCTTGAGCGCATAAACACCCCTTTTTAGCCTCGTGAGTAATCCTTCGTGAACTTGCTGCTCCAGAAAATATTTCGTTGTATAAGAAGACGTGTGAAAAACCCTACCGAATTCAAGCGGTGTAAAAATCCGGAGTTTCCGCTGTAAAAGCTCTTCTCGTACTAATAATGGTTTTGGTAAAGTATACATTCTTGCTGTTTTCTGAAATAAGTCTAATCTGCAGGATGTTTTTTGTCAAGTGATTTCAAGATTTTGCAAAATAATGAATTCAAAAAGAGCTTCTGAAAGTGCTATCCGACTTGAGAAAACACACTAATGGCGAATTCCTTTGACCTCTCAGGAATTATTTTTCTTCGAGTCCTTCATGCAGGATCTGTCGCATGAGCGTTTGATACGGAATGTTGGATGGGTTATTCGTGAGCACTCTACTAGGAAGATACAAATACTTTGTAACAAAAAAAACGTACAACTCACCTCAGCTAGGCTACTTGAACATAGCCTCGAGACCGTAGTGCCTCTGGATTTTTTGAAACAATATAAGAGATTGGGCTAACCCAGCCGCTCTCATCGGGCATTTTATCTCTCTTTGCATACATAATTGGAAGTTCAATATTCCGATCTGTATCTTTTCGTATCGCAAGAGTCATAACACGCCGTTTATCGCCCATAGAATCTGTTTCATGAATATTAGCAAAGAATGTATACCCCAAATTAAGACCATTAAGATAGCTAATAACTTGTAGTGGATCCATCGGTCTCCCTGAATCATCAACAAATAATCTGTCAAACTTATAACTTACATTCTCCTGAATATCTCCCAAGAAAGCCCAACCACCCTTCTCAAGCATGTTTGCTGTCTCTCGTATTGCACCGACCGGATCCCAAAAAAACTTATATGCAGCCTCTGAAACTATCAGATTCTGTTTTTTACCTCTAAATACTTCAGATAGCCTATGCACATCAGCCATTTTATGTGTGACAGGATATCTATGGCAGTCAGCAAATTTTACGGCCAAATCATCAGCTGAAATTGATGATAATTCCATATTGATTCCTGGAAATTTCCCATGAAGCTGTTCAGCAAGCTGTTGGATGCCTAAGTCAAATGTTCCACCTTCATCAAGTATTCGAAACGGCTTTTCTGCATTTGCCTGCTTACGCGCAAGTTCTTCAACAATGGACCCAAATTTAATATCTTTTGGAAGATTTCCATATGAGCGTTCATAGCGAGCTAGTCGACCCCTATTCCGTGCATATACGAGGAAGCGATATGCTGGATTATTAAGATCAATTTCCGAAAATTTATCAGGTACTCTTCCATATTCTGTTATTAGTCTCCGAATCTGTCTTCTTAGTTCATTATCTGATAAAGAAATACTGCTATCTTTCCTCAGCTCATCAAATAATCTTAACTGTTTCTCTTCGTCTCTACCCTGTAGTACTGCATTGATAAATGGTTTGATATCACGATACCTTTGCCTTCCTGTCTCATACTCCTGATCTGATCTTGCTTGTCCTTTCTCATAGAAATCTTGGAACCATTCGACTGCTTGACTAAACCTTCTTTGCAGAGTCGAGTTAATTTCTGATCTTTCTAACCGATCAACCCTAATTGGCTCTCTGTCCTGAGCTTGATCTAATGTACGAACAGATACTGACACAGGTCTTGGTGGATCCTGTTTAATGGCCATAAGAGCGTCTCGTAATTGAAGGTTCAACCACTGTATTGCTTCTGGTTTCCATTCTCGCTTTGTATTCCATTGAAGTGCTGCAAAAACCTTGGAAATTCGATACATATTATATCGTTGCCATGCATCTTTACTCGAAAGAAGACCAGGCTTCCCATATCCAGCAAGAAGATAATCCATACCTTGAGGCCCAATTGTCGAATCTGCTGTATAGTTTCTAAAAAGCGCAAAATCCCATAGCGGATCACCCGAGGTCGCATTCTCAAAATCCAATACACCCGTGATCTTACCAGTCTCATCAATAAGAAGATTCCCCAGCGAGAAGTCTCCATGGAGTAATCGCCTTGGTACATCTTTGAGTAAACTTCGATGTGACTGAACTACTCGAATAGCCTCATCAATATCACTAGCAGCAAGTAATCCCTTTTCTACAAATACCTTGACACTCTCTTGTGTAATTGGTCTTGAAATAAATTTTTCCCACGATGAACTATATCCTTCCATTTTTGTACTGCTATATCCATATCCTTTTGTTATTGGTATATCATGAATTTTTCTCAAGACTCTTCCTGCTTGATAGAGCATGAGATCTGGGACTCTTTCTCCAATTTCGCTTCTGAGTGTCTTTCCAGGCAGCTTCTCCCCTATTGAGAATCTCCATCCTTTAACTATCTTTCCTTCTGTTTCTACACCAATTATTCTGGGAACAGGAATACGGTGTGTGCGCAATAATTGTATGACTTCTGCTTCTGTCCTGAACCTATCATTTCTTGAAGTTGGTGACATTCTAATAATCAAATCTCGTCCATCCCCTGTACGTACTGAATAGACAAGATTATTTGCACCAGTTCGAATTGCACGGATGTTACGAAGATTTGTCCCTAGATACTCTTCAAAATCAGCCTTAAATCTATGTCTAAAGCGATGTTCTTGGAGCCCCCTTTCAAGAACAGACGTATCTGTCAACCGGAAGACCTCAACTGGTTTTCCATTCACTTCTCTTGTTGCTACCTGATATTTCACCCCAAGTCGACCAATTGCACGATTGAATGCCTCTAAACCACCGTATTCTTCCCACCCCTTAGCATCACGATAAAACGCTTCTGCTTCCTTTTCAAAAAGTGCTCTATCAAACTCACCAAGCCCTTCTGCGACGGCAACATCCGCGAGCTCTGCTCCGGTTTTTCCACGTATACTCTGATCTTTCTCAAATACAGAATATTGATTCTGTATACGCTCCCCTCCAAGTAACCTGACAATGTCACGTCTTGGGTCAGAGTCCAAAGCTACCCTATGTACATATCTAATTCTGTTTCCTTTTTTTATTCTTCCTCCACCAGTTCTTTCCCTTTCAAATCTTTGAGTACCAGGATTCCACCTTCGTACCCATTTTATTTTGTTCCCAATCTCTACATCTTCTCCTGAACCATCACTTGCATCATAATTACCTACAGCTGCAATCATCTTTAATCTCATTGCTGAATTTCTACCAACTAGAAAAGGCTCTCCTGATCCCTTTGTGATATGTATAAGATCCTTATATTGCCACAGGCGGCGTGTAGCAAGCTGTACCGGAACCCTATCCATCAGTTCTTCCGGAAAATCAATCTTTCCAGCGAGAGCGTCCATCTGAGGATTGCTATCAAACTCATCAATGATATCTGCAACATATGTTTTACGAATTCCACCAGATGGAATATCTGCATCATTGCTGACATAGATGAGGTCATCATGTGTGCGCGATCTGTTTCGAGCAGCGTTCTCAATAATTGCAGCGGTAACAATATTTCGTATATTTCCAATCTTTACTACACCCTTGTCAAATGTCGCTTTAACATAATCTACTTGAACCTCAGGATGATCTTTCATAAATCGCCTTACTTCTTCTCCTGTATTATCTCTTCTCTGACCCTCCGGAGAATTGTTAAAAACAACTATACGAAGCTTTGCATAGTTGAAAGGATTTCCGTTTTCGTCGACTAATCCAGCATAGTTCTCAAGTGTTTTATATATATTTGGCCCTTCTTTGTATGCAGGCATACAGACAACTGCTCGAACATTGTCATCAAGTGGACGCATTTGTCGACGAAGCGATCTCACTTCCTGCCTTCGCCTTGAAGAAAGTGTACTTATATACCATTCATACTCTTGCTGCTCATTAAGATATGTATCGGGATTTGTTACAAGACGCGGTGAGAGCTGTTCCCACGCTTGCGGTTTACGGGCTCTCGCACCGTGTGCATCACGTTCTTTCCACTTTGGAGCTTCAATCGTTCGAATTAACGGCCCAAATGCACGAACCTGTTCTCTCCTTTTTAAAAGCAACTCCCTTCGTACACTAATTCCTACTTGAAGATATTTACTTTGTGGCGACTGCATATCATTTTTTTCAGCTTCCTGGTCAAGAGCTTTAAGGCGATTTCCAATATCCTCCTCATTTGGGGCACGCATATCTCTTTTCAATACATCGAGTCTGCCTTCAAGAATTGATATCTCTTGCCCTAGTAGTAATCGTTTGGATTGTGCTTCAGGTGTAGCTTCTTCACCAAACTGTGCGTATTTTTGCCTTCGCCACATAACTGACTTTGCAAACTCATTTGGCCTGAGAAGTAATACCCTCTGCTCTAATGGGGGCTGCACATTCCCTTCTGATGCGGCTTGTCTTTCACTCATATGCTCTAAACAAGAATTCTATATGCAGCAAAATACGCCTGCATTGCTACACGAGCTCGCCGCTGAAAATTGTCTGCGTCTGCGGGATTAAAAATTCGAGGTTGCGAAATGATAAATTTACCCAATACTTGAATAAGATCATTTTCATCATCCTCTGTTGCATACGTAGATACAATTGGTTGTATCAAAGTATGTGTATCTCCTGGCACTGTTCCATCTTCTACAAAAAGCGTTGCTATGTCAGGAGTTGTTGCAAGAAACGTATACATTCGTTCAAAGATGTTTTCAGCCATTTGTGGCCCTGCCTCTCTCCCTTCTGTACTATTGAGATATTCCTTAACCTGTTGAGTTGCGTCGTCCTTCTCTGAATCCAAAAGATATGGACTTCTTCGAATAAAGCGTTCTATGTCTCCATGTGCTTCAGCTAGTTCTCTTCTTTCCTCTTCGCTTGTAATATAGGTATCATAGGGGGATGGCTCGTACGGAGTTATTGGAGCAGGTTCTTCAGTTTCCTCCGGTTCTGAAGCTCTCAGTTGCTCAAGAGGTAAACGTGGGGCAAAGGGTGTTGCTATACCTGGGACGATGACCTCAACTGCTCCTGGAGGCAGTGCTGTAATCCTCTGAGTCAGCTCTACAGGAGGCTGAGGAACAAGCCCAGGCCTATCAGGGGGGGTAAGCACAAAAATACGCTCTCCTGGTGTTTCTGTCCGAAGCTGTATCGTATCTCTTGCCTGCCCAAAGCCACGAATCGTCGCAAATGACTGGACAATATTATTGCCTCCCCTATCTACCACTCGTCCCGCATGGATGTAGCCGATGTTGCCATCACGGCAGAGATCAAATACTTGTTGATTGCTGTAGGGTTCTGTTGCGATATTGCCATCCTGAAGACCATTAAAATACTGTTCATTTATGACCATTTTTGTAAACTCACCAATGGTCATGGTCTTTTCTTTATCGATGTAATGGGCATTGTCATTGGGGTCAAGATGTAATAGTCCATCCCGTGTCCCATCCGCGCCTTCTTTAATGACAATCGCATCTTCTCTGCCTGCTAAACGAAAGACAAACGAAGCCTCACCGTTTCGTATGGTCTCCTGAACATCAATTGGATTTGGCTTAAGCCCAAGCTGATAGCCATAATCCATCGTACTCATATCCAAAATAAGTGTGTCTCCTTTTTTGTAGGTATACATCTGAAGCTCATTTTCCTCAGAATATGGTGTGTTATAGGCATACCACTGGTACTCATTGATGTTGGTTTCATGTTCTTTCCAGACACCCTCAGACCCTGAAACTGGGCGCTCAACAATCTCAGTTCCTCCTCCTATTGTCTTCTCTGAGACCTCAAACCCTTCACGCCTGAGCCTTCCTATTACCTGATGTACTGTTTCGCGATCGACTTGAGAGTTTCTGACAGGATCAACCCGAATTTCACCTGATTCGGTGATAGAGGCATAGACTGTCACACCATTTCGCAGATCCCGAAGCTGAACAACATCGATGCCGTCTTTTCCTCCTGTGACTGTGAGCTTGATATCACCCGGAAGATTCATACTTTCGGTTTTTCCTTGGGGGACACGTGCAATAAATTCGCGGATCTCTTGATCCAAAGACTTATGGACAAGTTGCTCTCCTGTGATCTCTTCTGTAGCAATATTTGTCTCAAACCCATATTTCTCAAGAACTTTTGAGACCTCCTTTGCATCTACTCCTTTTTGGAGATCAAAATTTATAAGTCCTGTCTGAGAATCAATATTCCCTGATGCCAGCAGATCGCGTCCAGAGCGAATAGCAACATCATCACCACGAATTGTCATCGTGTGATTGTCATCAAGTTCAAACGCTCCGCCTCCATTACCCGCCTCAGCAAACTCTCTCAAACGGGACCTGAGATTGTAGTCTGGATCATTGACATCAACATGTGGCAAAATACCTAACACTGGACGAATAAGGCTTCCAGTCTTGCCTAGCGTTCCTGAAATCAGCATCCGTCCATTGTCAAAAAACAGAGGCGTTTGGGGTAAATATTCTCTGCCATCTTTGACAAGGGACACAACCCGTTTCCCTCCATCTGTCACACCTTCAATCCCATCTCCTAAGGAAAACTTGACTGGAGAGCCCAGAGAGGCTCCTATGGAGAGTGTATTAAGAGGAACAGAATAGTCTCGGTCAAGCACCGCTCCAAGAGGTTTTGCTTTGTCATACAGCCACTCAGCAATAGTCGGGGCAACGTTTACACCCACTCTCTCACCTATGAAACCAAAAGCAGCTTGTGACACAACACCACCTGCCATACCGGTAACTCCTCCCAATGCTCCTGCGGCAAGTGAATGTTTAATCCTGTGTGTTCGAAATGCCCGATCACGCTCCTCTTTATTTTGTGTAAGCCTCTCGGTCCATTCTGTTGTAAACCGATCGGAAAGAGCCTGTATCTCAGCATTACTGAGCCCTGCATGGCCATGGCCAAGAGCAATCCGAGCCTCCGCGATCCCACGAACCAGAGAAAGTGCACCCTGCTCTACGTGGTGCTCACCGCTATAGGTAACAAACGCGGATTTCTGGACAATCGACTGGTCAAGACGAGTCCTAATCTCAGCCATGCGATTTGCTACTGCTTCTTGGTTGGCTGTTTGGCTCAGATCTCGACCCAGAAGTGACCTGAGACCCGATCCAGAATCGCCCAGAAGATCCTCAACGGAGGCTGCATTGTATGAAAACTGCTGCATTCGTTCTCTCCTTCTTGAGCCTGGCTCTATCTGACGGTTAAACTCCATGACCTCAGCCTGATGCGTCGCACGATCTACCTTGAGCTGATAATTTCTTCGCGCTGCTGCAACGAGTGCCCCACCAAGTGAGCCAAATCCTATAGAGGCAAGCGGCAATGCAACTTCCCCACCAGCTGTTCGAGTCGCATATCTCGCACCTGCACCAAGCCCAAATGTGGCAAGTGAAACAGCAGCTCCTACGAGCGTAGGACTATTTCCTAGACTTGTCCCTCGCCTCTTCTGCAGCCAAGCAACTGCTCTATCTGAAATTCCCATCTGTCCTACTTCAGTCTTTGCAGACCAGCGAAGGTCTGCCAAACTAAACTTGATATGCTGATCGATTTGATCAAGGGCAAACCGATGATGTGTAACATCATGCCGCATTCTATCTGCAAGGCTTATCATGTCAGTTGCAAAATAGTCTGCAACACGAGAAAACTTACTTGCCTCCCTGCCGAAGAGTTGTTGCACATCAGGGTTGGCTTGGAAATGGTCGACAAACTCCCGAAGTCTATCCTGAACAACACGGGAAGGGTCTCCTGCAAAATCAGGATTATTTGTTACTAGAGGACGGATAATACGATGTACAAGCCATGTGTGCATTTCCGGATTGTCCACAGCGCGAAGCTGCTCTGTTGCCAACAGTCCTCCTTCAGATCGGGCACGCTCAAGACTTGCTCTGCCTGCTTCTTCTTCATGTGGTTTTGCTGCCTGTGAGGAAGCCGTGTCAAATTTCAGGTTTCTGACAGGATTTCTTCTAAAAAAGTCACGTGCTCGTAAGACAGATCGGGGCATATCGAGCTTGACAAACGCATTGTTTTGGGAAATTGTTTCTTGCTGGATTGCTTGTGCCACTCGGTCTCTAAACATTCGTTGCATGACCGTAAGGCCAAGCTTTCGTGGCCATGAAAATACGTTGTAGGCTTTGCCACGGCGTATTTGCTCTCTGACGAAATCTCCTGCCTGAAGCATTGAGCGTGAGACAGG
>Ga0066639_10004701_pt1 | contig 11624 bp, 11 predicted proteins | sample CryGeyCG2114_010_2_FD_59504 | JGI IMG/M metagenome (GOLD analysis project Ga0066639, IMG submission 59504) | Groundwater microbial communities from aquifer - Crystal Geyser CG10_big_fil_rev_8/21/14_0.10 | ecosystem: Environmental > Aquatic > Deep subsurface > Groundwater | place: USA: Utah... | reverse complement strand
TGACGACTTGCAGACCGCCAATTGGCGCCTCAACCACCGGTGCCTGGGCGCGCTCAATTCCAAGCAGCAAGGGACCTGAGTTACCAAAAAAATATGGTGTGTACCATTGCTTACTCACTTCAGTACCCTCGTAATCTTTAAATATTTTAAAAAGTTCACCAGGATTGTCGTGAAATAAAACCGCTCTTGCTAATAAGTGTGCGATGGTATCGCCCGAGCCATAATATTTTTTGTCGATGGGGTCCATGACATTGCCATCAGTCCAGCTTGGATGGAGCTCTGGCATGATTTCATATTCCAGAGTTTTGACTTTTTGAATAATGCCAAAATCGCGATAGAATGAGTATTGAGCAGCATTGTCAAAGAAGATAAAGTTGGCAGTTTGCCACATGGATTCAAACTGTAAGGTGGCGGCCCCAAAGTCTTCCACCCAGGCATCGACTGCACCTCTGGTCTCTATCTGATCGTTAGGAAGACGTGTAACAGAGAAGTGAGCAACAGCGTAATCTATGTCCTTGCTCCACTTCGCCTGATGCCAAATGGCAAAAAGAGCCAGCTGCTGTCTGGCCGAGCGATAGGCAGCATCTTGGTAGGTCTTTTCATCACCCAGGTGCTTGGCAAGTCTCGCCACTCCCAAAACCCCTTCCCAAATAAAATGAATGCCGTCGGCCAGTTGATTGAAACCAAAAACTGATGACGTGACTGATCCTGTGACCCAGTCAAAAAATATTTGACTGTAACGGTAAAGCCCAAGCATTTTTTCCCAATTCTCTTTGGCCAAGTCCAGATCAACCGCCTCAGCACAACGGGCCATGGCCGCCAGCTTTCTACCTGTATACCACTCGCGGTCAAAGGGCGTGCTTTCGTACTGATGCTTCCCTGGCGAGCGATAACTCTGATTAGTCACTGGCTCAATGGAAACAGGCGTGCGATCTTCAGCAAAACTGCCAGCAAAGAGTCGTGGCACCAACTGCCTAATCTTCTTTTGCAAGTCACCGTTCTTTTCCAAAGTGGCATAGGCATCGCACATCAAGGCGGAAGCAATATCGTCGTTGTGAACATAAAAACTTGAAGGCCCCGCCGGCATTTTCTGCGCTAGAATTCTTTCTAGCTCTTGCCTGACAGGAATAACCTCGGGCGAACCTGAAACTCTCAGCGCAATCGGCAGCCTTTTTAAAGCATTGGGTAAAGGGATACTATAAGTGGACACACTTCCGTCTTGATAACTAAAGTTGCCATAAAACGTTGCTAGCGGTGATATAATGGGAGTTTGCTGCGGATAGAACACCGGGTATCCCAGCCCCTGCGCTCTGACAACTACTGGCGGCAACGGCGCGATAGGGGTGGGAATTGTGCCCCAATCATCTTGGATTAATTGATAGCTATATTTGTCGCTAATATGCACCCGTGTTTCATCCTCGCTGAGTTTAAACTCCTCTTTCAGTCCGACTGGAAAGGCCGCTAGCTTTTGCACCCATGCCCTACTTTCCACAATAATATTGCCTGGAAGTTTTTCTTGCCACGCCTTGGTCTCTCCAATATCAAAACGCCTAAGACCGCGCAAGGCCAGGAGATTGACAGCACCAACAGATTTATCAAAGCTAAACGACACACCCTGGGATGTGGCACGCATACGCTCCGGTCTCTTTTCAAAAGTCATTAAAAGTGGCACATCAAATTGCCGGCCGCTCCTATCGCCGGCCCACAGCAATAACCACGGCTCGCTCATGCCGCGCAAATCAACACTTTTAGAATCAGCTAAATCAATCTGGGTAATCTTGCCATTTATAACCAGCGCCAAATGGGCATAGGCTTGCCGGCCATCAATTCCAGTGGCAAGGGCAAAGTCAGAGGTCTTGGAGTCATATCTGACAGCGGGAAATGTGCGCGAGAGATAAATTGAAACCTGGGGCGAAGTTACCTTTAAGGTACTCCAATCGATAAAATTCAGTTTTCCCAGTTTCTCAGCGACAGGAAAGCGCATTTCACAAAGCTTGTGGTCCTTGCCACCTTGATCAAATCTTTTCCACTGTAAGGCGTGAGCAGAGACATTTGTGTCGGCAGCGAAAGTTAAAAATCCATTACTTTGCGGGATTTCAACTTTGCCTTCCTTGTTTATGAAGCCGCCAAATGTTCCCACCGGACGAGTGTCCTGGGCGCTTAAATTAAAGGCCAATAGACCAAATAAGAGCAAAAAAACTGCCGCTTGCATAAGGTTACCTTTTCTTTGCCCAATAGGCGATTATTGTAACAAATGCCGAGAAATTGGGGAAAAAAGCAGGCAGGGCATGTAAAAAATCTAGAGCTCAAAACCTATAACCGTATAATAGCTGAAATAGAGTCTTTGCAGGCAATCTTTATGCCGCCAGAACTACTACCCAATGCGAATGATCTAGCTTAAAAACATATTTCTGGCCGTTTCGACTTACCTTACTGCCAAAATCCTTTAAATCATCATATTGCCTGAATGGCCCAGACTGGGTGAGTATAAGTACGCGTAAAAAACGAATTTCTTGAAGTAAAAGTTTGCTCGATTGAGTGGCAATTTTTTTCGCCCCTCAATCTCTCCAAGCAGTAACAACAACGACACTATTTGGAGTTCTAAATGCGATCACCACTCCTTGAGTACATTTAAAATGTCCCCTAACTTCAAGTCTCGCTCAATCACTTTTCCACCTACTTTTACTGCTGGATTGAAATAGAGATTATAGAAGCCCACATTGGCGAAAGAACATAACTTGGCAATAAGCCACAGATGTTTTTCAAATTTAAAACTTTATATAGTAAAGTTGGATGATAATAGTTAGCCGCCAAACACCGCCAAAAAGATTTTATAAGCGCGATTATTTTTTTCGATGGCATGGATGATTGAGTGATCAAGCTTCATATCATTTTCCAAGGCCCAGGCCTTGAGCTCTTGCTTTGAAAATCCAAAGTGCTTAACCCCCATGCCGGCATTGTCGGGATGGAAAGTACCATCTTCCTCATCCAAGTCGGCAATGGCAATTCGACCGTCTGGATTAAGCATGCTTTTGAATTTGCCCAGGGTCTTAGAGGGACTTAACAAATGATGAAAGGCCATGGAAGAAAGAATCAAATCAAATTTTTCCTCTAAGTCCTCTTTTTCAAGATCAATATTGATAGACTTGATATGGTGACATCCCTGTATCTTCTTATCAAAAACATCAAGCATGCCCTGTGAAGTATCAACGCCAGTTAAAGTCTGGGCAAAGTCTCCAAATTCCAGGCCATAAAGGCCAGTGCCGCAACCAAAATCCAAAATATCGAGCTTGCCATCAAGCTTTAAGGCCTTGATGCTCTCTTGCGCCAGTGCCTTCATCATTTTTATTTTTTCGGGTGAGTCCCAATGGCTTGCTTCTTTGTTAAAGTGTGACATTTGGAGTCCTTCAAATCTATGTTAGATAGTTAATCCAGTGATCTTTAATCTTCTTTTTTACTTAAAAAAGATAACACGTAAGCGATAGTCAGGTCACTTGCAAAATGCTCAAAATAATCCGCTATGTTTAGATCAAAAAAGCGCTGACGATTGCTATATTTAGTTAAATTTTAAAGTTGATTGTTCTCAATTCAGACAGAATTATCAATCAAGCAATCTAAGAAAATACCGCAATCTTTTTTTTGCTGTGCATGTGGTATAAAGTAACCATGATTGATGCGAAAGTAAAAAATATGAACACTATAGGTCACAAGTTTCGCCAAGTAGTAAAATCTCCCGCCCTTATTCTTGTCGCACCTCTCTTCCTTTGGGCCTCGCCTGCAAAATCAAAAGAATCCATCAACCTAGGCTACGGCGGATTAAATCCCATGCCTCACTGTCATGCCAAGATTTATACTATTGAATACGAACATCAACTGGCCTTGAAATTTTCAATTCTAGGTAGGGGCAGTCGAGTCAATTACAAATCCGATGATGGAGTTTATCAAGAAGAGGGAAAACTGAAAGGCCTCGACCTTGGCACGCGCTATTATCCCGTCGGTGATATGCATGGATTTTTTGTCGGCGCAAGTCTCGGTTACTGGACTGGCGACTGGACATCTAGGCAAGACAAGGGCCTGGCAACTGAGTGGCAAGATAAAGCAGACTCCAAATCTCTCAGGTTAAATGCGGATGTCGGTTACCGCCTCCGGTTGCTAGACACAAAAGTTTCAATCATACCCCAGGTTAATTTAGGAAAATTTTTCTCTTCCAGTTCATGCCAATACACTGCTCCTTCATCACGGATTACAGCACAATGTAATGAAACATCAGAAGTTAAATACTACCTATTTGTTGGCGCAGCAGTTGGGATCGCATTTTAATAATTTGCTTAATATAATTTTCAATTACCTGCCAAGATAAGCATTTTTAGCGAAATTTGTCATACTTGAGGCAAATTTAACGGTGGACAAATTATTTTAACATAGTTAAAATAATCGCTATGACTATTCTAGTTGATAAATCACCCGCAGCTAAACGCCAGGCGCGCCAGAAAAAGCGACATTCGCAAACCCGCACAGAAGTGCTGGATGCAGCGGCCAAGCTGGTTCTAAATGAAGGCGTCAGTGGCTTTCGTTTAGAAGCACTGGGCGACGAGCTAGGACTAACAAAACAGGCCATCTACTATTATTTTAAATCTAAAGAGTCCCTGCTTTTTGAACTTGTATTGCGCGAGAATTTCGAAATGGCGAGCGAAGTTGAGGCTGCCATTGCCAAGACTGAGACTGATATTGAGGGCCTTGAGGCGCTTATGCGCACAGTTTTTAATCGCTATCGTAATAGAATGGATCTGTACAAATTGGCCTATCACAACTTTCCCACTTGCGACTTTAAAACACTGGTGGGCGAAGAAGCGTTGGAGCGAGTTCGGCCAGTTAACGACATGCTTTATGCTGCTGTAGAAACACGTCTTCGCGCCCGCCAAAAAAGGCGCCAGTTCCCAAAAACACGCAATCCTAGAAGATTTGTTTTTAACGCCCACATGGCGGTTATTGGCATCTTGAATATGATGTCCATTGCTCAGGCGGCCCAGGACCCACTTATTCATAATGAACAAGATTTAATTGACGACATTTTTGAAACTTTTAAAACATCAATGCGACAAGGAGACTAAGCATGAACCTTAAAGACCCCGTCATTGCCACTTACGCAATCAGCGCCAGTATTATGCTACTAAAAATTATGGGGCAAGGCTGGATCACCGTTTATCGCATGATGAAAGTGGGGGGAGGATTTCTAAACCCAGAGGATAAAAATAAGGGACTGGCCAATCCCAAACCCAGACCAGGTCAATTGGACGCCGACGATTACGTGGAAAGATCGCGCCGCATGCACCGAAACGACGTGGAAAATATTTTACCATTTTTAGGCGCAGGTCTTCTTTTTGCTTTAACTAACCCACCGCTTTTGGCAGCGCAAATGCTGCTTTACGGATTTATTTTGGCGCGAGCGGGACACTTTATCGCCTACATCAATGGTTGGTCGCACGAAATCAGAGCAACATTTTTCACCATTGGCTCAATCATTATTATTGGCATGGCAATTTACACCATCATTCACACTATCGCTTAAAAAGAGAAACGATGAAAATCACAAATACAAAATCTAACTCAAGCCAGGAGTGAAGTGAAGCAACGCGTGGCTGCTTGGCGCCATTGGTTCCCTATAAAAACTACAATGCTGTAACAAATTTGAATAAGTCCTCACAAAGTGATATCTGGCGATAAACATTTTGGAGAAAGAATCATGATTAAAGTAAAACTATTTGTAGTCGCTTTGGCGGCAATGATCTTATCATCTAATGCCTTTGCTGCCTTTACTCTCGCCTGCCGCGCTGGAAATCTTGGAGTGACGATTGGTAAGAAGGCAACCCCCATTCCCTACAATGGATCAATTAGCTGGTTCCCTGGTATTCGATTAACCTATAGAAGGGCCCCATACAGTCTAGACTCAGGTGTGGAACTTAAAAAAGGGGAATGTACCTTTTTAGACCGTGCCATTCGCCAAGATGAACCGAATCAAGTGTGGTTACAAACCAACGAGCCAATTACACAGGTTTCGTTTACTGCCTTACATGAGCAAACCAGCAACCTGCTGCATGTAACTTATGCAAGTGACACAATTAATAACTTTCTAAGCACCATACTCAAGACTGACAAAATCTTTTACATGCAAGTTGATACGGTGATTGGAAAAGTCCTCAAAATTACCAAAATTGGGCTTTAAGTTAGTACAGGCTTTATGCCTTAAGCAATCAAGTTAATTTCTTCGAGTTTAATGATACTTAAGACGGATTATTTTCCAATTTTTCCATAGCTTTTCTTTGTCGCTCTTTTGAAAAACTGCGAAGGATTCTTTTTCCTGGCCATCGACCATGGCCTTAAAACATACAAACCTACTGCCATTTTTATACACGCTTTGCAGAGTCTTTTTCATTTTTTTTGAACACTCAGCAGGACTGGTTATTTTTTCCATCTGAAAAAATGTTAAGGCAATTTGCTGCTTCACCAATTTGTTTTCTTGGTAGTGAATATAGGGTTCCAGGCAGCTAAAAAATTTATCATTTTTTTTATCGCCTTTTAAGTTTTTCATATCTTGACACTTAAGCATCTGTTTAAAAATATCCAAAGTTACAGCATGAAGATTGAAAGAAACCAGAAATTGCAGCAGAAGAATTGATTTGATGAACTTCACCGCCCGAGCCCTTCCATTCCCCGGTTGGTATCAAGAGAATTTCCCATAGAATTAAATAGCCCGGCTGGGTCTTCATAGCGAAGTACAAGCTCGCCATTGTAGCCTTGCAAGCATCTGCCAGATAAAATCTTCGCCGCCACGGCCTCAGGATAAATGCGCTTTAGCTCCATACAATCAGCGGTTCGTATCGGGCAGGTCATCCCCCTGCTTTGGGCCGCCTGCGCCACCGCTTGCGCCGATTCTACATTTTTAAATGATGAGCAATTAGTGCCCTCATCCCAGGCCTGTGTGGCATAATTGCGAATATCCACCTCTCCTGCGGGCGGGAGAGAAAAAGTACCATCGCTGCTATTACAAGTTATGCCCGCGGGATTTGCACCTCTGCCATCAAGTAGATCCCGGTACATCAAAAGGCCGCCGTAGTTGGCCGCCATATCGCCATAAGACTTTACGCCAGTCCCGCGCAGCCCCCACATGCCTTCTTCCTGACCAATGCCCAGATCTAATGAGGCATTTAATTTCTGCGACTCTGTCCCCTGCGTCTGAGTGAAAGTGGTATAATATGAAAAGCCGTTACTTAAAAAATGATCAACTTTATCCAGCCCCACGGTTACATTCTTGTTTTGAGTATTACTGCGAACAATGATGGGGGGATAACAACAGGCCCCATGTTGAGCGTAGATATCTTCAACTACGGTGGTTGGTACATTGGCGTAAATCGTATCAGCGACATTTGATTTAGGCTGCATGGGTTCCACTTGTGTGTAAATATCCACAATCGCTTCCGGCAGATTTGTATCTAGATGGACTGAAAGAAATTGGGTCAACCTTTCTTTATTGCAGCTGGTACCTCTTTCACTATCCTGATTGTAGGCGGCAATGGCACTGCGTACGCGACGGTTGATTCTCTCATTAATTTGAACAGAGATATCTGTAAGCCCTTCTCCCCTTTGGGTATAATCCACCTCGGCCGCTGGAACAAAGTTTGAGAGCAGCGCAAGCATAGTCAAAATGTGGATTTTTATCGCTTTTTCCATATTAAAAGAGTGGTTTACTTGATGTCTTTTCGGACTATTGAGAGCTAATCGTTACCCTCGCGGAGAGGGTGCATAACTATCTAAAACCATTGAAATAATTTGAGCAAATTATGACCTATGCCGTGAAAACTACAAAACCTTATAATGAAACCTCGTGACAGGGCGATCTGCCGTTTTACCTGAAAGCTCAAGATAGGGGTAAACAAAATAATTTAGCGCCTTCCCATTTTGTTTGGGAGCAAGATCGATATCCCTGCCTTGACTAAACTGGATGCGATTACTGGGCAAGTGGCCGTAGTACTTGCTGGCGTCTCCTTCTTTTTTGATTCACTGGCATCAACAGGTATCCATCCTTGCTCTTCATCGTAAAGTTGCGCCCAACAATGATAACCAGGAATGTCTGATTGGCGCATCTTGGGATTTATGGGCACGCCAATATTGAATTTGGCCGGAATGCCATTAACTCTTGCCATCGCGATTAACAAAGAATGAAAGTCAGTACAATTCCCACGCTTGCTACTGCAGGCCCAGATAGCATCGCCGTGCCCCCATCCCGTACCTGATTTGTCATACGACATAATACTGACAACATATTGGTAAAGCTTGGGGATTTGTTTTGATTTATCACTCTCCCCGCCTAAGGCAATTTGAGAAATATGCTTGATGGTGTGGTTAAGCGGTATCATCGAAGTGGGAAGAAGAAAAATATTATCATTTGCTGCGAGTTTTACAATTTTTGTATTTTGTGGCCTTCTTTTAACCACAAAAGAAATTTTAAGCGGAGGGGTAATTTTGCCCGAGGTCAATCCAGTGGTGTAGAGCATGCGATTGCGAAATTTATCCTCTGTGCCAATTTGCCACTTAAGGCGTGAATCTGCTTTATAGGAAATAACTTCTTGCTCTTCAATCTCAGAAGGGAATGGAATCCAAAGGCTAAATTCTTCGCTATTAGAATTTTTAAATGCCGGAATATCAACTAAGACAGTTAACTCATAGGTTGTTTCACTTTCAAAGGAAAGGGCCTTACTTTTCCCGAGGCAAATATTCAAGAACGCGAGGAGTACGACGGCGCTAAATGCTATTTTCATGATTTGCCTGCTTTATTTTTAACAGACCGATTTTTATCTAAAATTATTAAAAAAGACAATCAAATAGCATAGGCCCAATAGAATTCGACATTTCCTCGTGAGCTTTTGAAGATCTTTCCTAGCATGATAATCATAGCGCGATTTTCTCCCTATTTTTGTCTCCATTTGATAACTATAAAGGGTGCTCGTCTCCTCATACTCAGGAAGCATTTTATGAAGAATAATTTTCGTATCATTATCGCCCTTGTTTGCTGCCTGCCATTTTCTATCATGGCAAAAACTTCGAATTGCTCAAGTCAATTTGAATCTATATTAAAGAAAGTTCAAGTATTTAAAAACAATGAAATAGAAAAACTTGCCACCACCGAAACATTTTTAAAAGAATTAACTGAGGAAATAGCAAAATCTTATTCCTATTACGGCTATGTCCTATGTCAAGGCCCTGATGACGATGATACTGTCAGTTATAAAGAATGTATAAAAAAAGAATTTACATTTGAAATGAATTCTTATCTTGAGGTCTTTCCAATGCAAATTAAGCGGCTAGACCACCTCAAAAAGATAATTGAGAAATCGCATCGTCACCATCCTGACACTTGTCCGGATAAAACAGAAATCGATTTTTTGAAATCTCAAGTGGCACTGAGTGCGCCACTATTATATGAAGATGGACATACTCGCTTGCGCCTTGAGCGTTTTTTAAATTACCATTCGGCTAATTTTCAAACTAGTTTGAAGTATGCCGATATTGCGCTACAAGATTTAGAAGGAGATACAAGCTGTGATTATGATCATGACGACAATTGTACTCCAAGCAGATTGCCAAATTACTCAAACTTAAATCGTTACAAAATTGACTTCCAAGCAGAGAGCTTAAACCCTGCAGATGTTATTCGCGCTATAATGACTCAAGTTGAGATCATAGAGGACCTCAGTTCAAGTGTTGAGGACATGACTCCAGATCCGATATTATTTGGAGATCTTATGTTCAAGCTCGAAAGTATGAAGGAATAGTCATTCTTTCAAAGAGAGATTCTTCTTATATATTTTAATTTAGTCTAGAGTGGCATAGGGATATTCATGATGCCTATTTTGGAACGATAAGATTTGAGACTGCTTTATGACGCCGTTATCAATAACTATTGCCCGCCTAATCGTCTCGCTGCCATACCAGCTTTCTGGCCCCTGCAAAACAATTTCTAGATAAACGATGAGGGCGGCCGAGATACTTCTAGAGGCACTTTCCCATAAGTAGGATGGAGTGTGATCAACGGCATAGTAATCAATAGTTCCAACTTTAAACATGGGATTGGCAAATGAGGTTGGCTTAGCAAAAGAAAACCCCATTCCTTCATCGCAGCTGACATCAATAATTAGGCTTTTGGGTTTTAGAAAGTGTACTTCATCCTGATTTATAAACATGTAAGGGGCATTTGTATCTTGGAAACGTCCGTTAACAATTATGTCTGCTTCACCAATCAATTCGTGAAAAGATCTCTTCGTACCATCGTGTCCAATTGCGATCAGTCTTGGCCCATTTTCTTGTCCATCTATAATCCTCAGATAGTGACAATCAAGTATTTCTTCTCTGACTTCATGGTCTGGTCGCTGAATGCAAATTGTAATATCACGATAACCGCGGGCCTTGAGCGCATATATTGCACCTCGGCTGACAGCACCAAAACTAAAAATAAAAACTTTTCTTTGATCACCATAGTGTCCGTCGAGACCCATAAGTTCTAATGCATGCAAAACGGCGCAATAGCCTGCCAGCTCATTATTTTTATAAAAGGTATGTCGGCCAGCATTGCCTTGGGGCGTCCAAACAAACATTTCTTCAAAAGCAATCAGCGTTAACTTTCTTTCAATCGCAACCTGCGTGATCTGGCGTTGTTGGGTGCAGTGAGGGTATCCCCACAGAGTGCCTCCTATTTTTAAATTTTGAAGATCAGCTAACACCGGTTTTGCTATGATCACATTTCCAATCTCAGTTAATAACTTCTGACGTGCCATGGTTTGGCCGCTTGTGAGAGCTGCAATTTCTTCATTTGAAACATTAAATGGTTTCCCATAGTCTTCCTCGAATATTAATTGGCGTCTTATATTTTCCGGAAGGCGTGACAAGTGGTCTGGATGAATTGGCACTCGTCGTTCATTGGGTTTTTTTGAGGTTCCGATAACGCCTATTTTAAGCATGATTCTCCTAGGATGGGGTTGTATTTTTACAGTACCACCTTCGACTGCTTAAAAGGGTTATATTATCGCAACCAGCGAAATTAGATTTCAAGTTGTTAGAATGAGGTACTTTTAATGGTAACAAGAAGTAATACGTGAGCGGCAAGGTGTAATATTTAGTCAACGAAATGGCATCATTAACCTTTCATTTTTAAGATGAAATTTTTTATCTTCGTAATTAATACTTGTCATCTCAACACTAATTTTTCCGTGGTTGAATAAAGCCGGTAATAGGAGGTGTGTAAATGTTGACAGCAGTACTTATATTTTTTGCACTTTCAATAGTGGCATGGATCTTGGGTTTCACCACCTTTGCCGCGGCATTTGCAGGCGTTGCCAAGATTTTATTTTTTGTTTTTATCATTCTTTTTGTTGTTTCCTTATTGCTTCACTATACCAGGCATATTGATAAATCTACAAAATCTCTTGGTAAAAAGAAATGGGAGTGAATTAAATTACACAAAGGAAAATGGAAGAAAAGATTGAATAATCTCTTTCTACTTTATTAAATGGTAAAGCAAGCATCAGAACTTCGATATGCCGTTAGAATCCCCATCGTTTTCAAATATTTTG
>Ga0066639_10004699_pt1 | contig 11626 bp, 8 predicted proteins | sample CryGeyCG2114_010_2_FD_59504 | JGI IMG/M metagenome (GOLD analysis project Ga0066639, IMG submission 59504) | Groundwater microbial communities from aquifer - Crystal Geyser CG10_big_fil_rev_8/21/14_0.10 | ecosystem: Environmental > Aquatic > Deep subsurface > Groundwater | place: USA: Utah... | reverse complement strand
TTCATACCATTTCTTCTGCCATTTTTCTTGCACTTTTTTGTGGTCGTATACTTTCTTTGGCATGAAAGTATTGTAACACTTCACTTGACAACAAAAAAATTATACGTCTATAGTAAGAACACGTGGAGAGCAAAAGCCCAGCACATACTGTTTACGGGGGATTAGTCATAGTTGAAGGTGATATTCGTTTTTCTTGTATAAATAAAAAGAAGAGTTTTGGGACTTACACAATCCCGACTGCCAATGACACAATTTCTTCAATTATTTCTTGGGTTAGAAACTATTCTAGTGATAATAACCTGAAGTTTATTTCAATCGGGGTGGTTTCCGCAGATGAAGATCTATTACTTTTTTCAAAGCTTTGGCTTGATCTAGATATTGTTCCATTGAGTTTTAAAGAAGACGACCCCGAAGAAGCAGCCAAATATGCTGCAGCCCACTTTGATGAGCATAACTCTTTTGCCTCTACAGTTGGTCCTGAGAACAAAGTTGAAACTCCGCCGCTTGTAATGCTTGAGAATTACGAAGAGATTACTTCACCCGATGTTTTTAAAGAATTAATTGATCAAGTTAATAAATTCAAAGGGAAAAGAATAAGTTATTTTAGCGCCACGCCTCAAGGAGGAGGTGTCGCTATTATGCGACACGCATTATTAAGGTTGTACAGTTTGTTGAAAGTTGATGCAAGTTGGCACGTTTTGATACCTGAGACCGAGATATTCGATATTACAAAAGAAAAATTTCATAATGTTCTGCAAAGCGTTAATCACGTTGGGACGCTGCTGACAGACGATGACAAGAAGTTATTTAATGAGTGGAGTAATAGAAATTTTGATTTATTTAGAAATAGAATTGAAAATTCTGATATTGTTGTGATAGATGATCCACAAGCGGCAGGGCTAGTTCCATTGATCAGAGATAATTTCCCAAAGGTAAAACTTATCTACCGTTCGCATATTCAACTTCTTGCAGATTTAGTCAATACTCCAGAAACACCCCAATACATAACATGGGGGTTTATTTGGAGCTTGATAAAAACTGTTGATTTGTTTGTCTCACATCCCGTTCCAGAATTTGTCCCAAGCGAAGTCGAAAAAGAAAAATTAGCGTATATGCATCCATCAACTGATCCTTTAGATGGGTTGAACAAAGAGCTTACAGATGCGCATAAAAGCTATTACTTTGCAGAGTTTAATAAAATTCTCCAAGACCACAACTTATCATCTCTAGATCCAAATAGACCATATATTATCCAAATCGCACGATTTGATCCATCAAAAGGAATACCAGATGTTCTGGAATCTTATGCAAAACTACGAATGTTACAAGAAAATAGAAGTCCAATACCGCAACTTGCTATTGTAGGCAATTCTTCTGTTGATGATCCGGATGGCAAACCAATATTTCAAATGGCAATGGAACTAATAAATGAAAATTATAAAGATTACGTTGACGATATTAAAATTATCCAGGCTCCTCATTATGATCAAATGCTCAATACCCTGCTTCGGCGTTCGTCAATAGCTTTACAACTATCGCATAAAGAAGGTTACGAGTTTAAAGTCACAGAAGCTCTGATGAAGGGTATACCAACCATAATTTATGATAGTGGGGGGATGCCGTTACAAGTGAAGCATGGCAAAACCGGATTTATAGTCGAAAAAGGAAATACAAATGAGGTTGCAAAATATATGTATCAGTTACTTACTGACAATGAATTATATAAAAACATTAGTCTTCAAGCATCCAAAAACTACAATAAAGAAGCAACTACAGTCCCCAATGCTCTTAATTGGTTAAAAATTTCTAATAACCTCATATAAGAACCAGCTAAAGACAACTATGTTTAGAGGGATTAACGTTTGCAGTTGAGCTGATGCAGTTTTGTCAGAAGTACTTATGCCCATAAATTTATTAGGCTTAATATAAAATGAGGCGATAGCCCCGAATGTAAGTGGAACAAATAGCCAATGTGGAAAGTAGCCTTCCCAAACGGCTATAACCAAAGTGATCCCCCCTATAACGGCAGCAGAATTCATCAATCTTTTAAGCACTGTTTCATTGAGTAAAGAAGCTGTATTGTTAAGTCCAGCTTCTTTGTCGTTCTCATAATCGCGATATTGATTGTACAGTTGACCATATGTTGAAAATAGTGCAACAGCCATACCTATTAGCCAAATCGCCGACAAATGGCTGCTATAAACTGTGAACCCAGAATATACCAACAAAGTGCCTAACATCAGCACGTGAGAAACAATGTCTACAACAGGAATAGACTTTAAACGCAGACTTTTCCATGAATACAAATGAGACAATATTAATATTGAAGTTCCGGTTAACAGCGGTAATATTCCACAAAGGCTATAAAATAAAACGCTTAAGGCTAGTACAGCTTTTGTAGCTTGGATTCCTTCCTTCCTGGATATTCTACCTGCAGAAATCGGGTTACGCTGCTTTTTATTTTTATCCTTAGCATCGTCAGCTGCATCCTCAATATCATTGAACATGAAGGCGAAAGCGTTTGCCATGATATTAGCAGAGACTAACCAAATAACCCTAAAGTCTATGCCTGTATTCGTTTCATTTGCACCCAAAATTACTCCTAGCAAACTTAAGGGAACAACATAGAAAACATGCTCTTTCCATCTGGATAATTCCAGTATTTCTTTTAATTTCATGACAGATTATTTTGAGGAGACAATTACGTCCAATATAGTTGCAGGACTAATTGGAGAGGACTTTTCACCGTTCGGGCTGGTTTTTACTTCAGATCCTGCGATTTTATCTACCACGTCCAATCCTTCGACAACTTGCCCAAAGATTACATAGTTTTTAGGTAGCGCGTAATCTGCATGCATTATAAAAAATTGACTACCGTTAGTGTTGGGTCCGCTATTGGCCATGGCAACTGTTCCTCTAACATAATCTTTAGTAATTGGCTCATCCTCAAATCGGTATCCAGGACTACCCATACCTGTTCCTGTCGGATCACCACCTTGAATCATAAATCCAGAGATAACTCTGTGGAACACTGTATTGTCATAAAAATCCTTCTCTGCTAGGTAAATGAAGTTATTGGCTGTAATCGGAGTATTTTTTGAATCAAGTTCTATTACAATATCCCCTTCACTAGTTTTCAAAGTTACCTGGTAGATAACATCCAAATCAATTGTTAATTCTGGTTTTGGTAGTGATGTGTTATTCAAATTATTATACATATCAGTATTACTTACTTGTTGTTCTGCTGGTTTTTCAGTTGGTAACGTTTCTTGTGATGTGTCTTCAAAAACTGGTGAAGAGCTTTTGTTATTTGTTACAACAATCAAAATACCCAGACAAATTAAAATTGTAGCAGATATACCAGTTATGATCCATCTATTCATTTTCTAGATATTGTATAGCTTTGAGGATGATAAAGGAAGATGGCCGGGGCATCTTCTAGTAAGAACCTTTGAAAATCTAAGTATATTCGCTTTCGCTCTTCCCTATTTAACTCTTGTCTTCCGTCTTCCAAAAGAGTATCGATTCTAGGGTTACTGTATCTGCTAATGTTTGTAATGCCTATTTGTGAAGAATGCCATGTCGAGTACTGATCTGGGTCTTCTGGAATATCGTATATAGCTAGAAATGCTTGGTATTCATTAGGTAAAGTTGGAGTCACCTGAACTATGGTTTTTATACCCACTGCCTCCCAGTATTCAGCAATTTTTTCTGCTATTCCTAGCAGCGCAGGAATGGTTGCCAATTTTAATTCAATTTTTTCCTTAACATCATCTGGATAAGTATCGTCAATCAGCTCTTTGGCGCGCTCTGGGTCATAAGCATAATCTTTGACTATCGAGTTGTAAGCCCACGAATCCGGAGAAATTGGGCTTATTGCCCTTGGGGTACCCAACTGCTCTTTGTCTATTGCATATGCAAGCGCCTGTCTTAATGCTTTGGCATCTGTACCGCCAACTGTAGTATCTTCGTTGTTGAAAAATATTCCAGAATATCGGCCATTGTTAACCTCTGCATCAACTTTCAATGTTTGCCAGTTGCTCAAAGGAGAAGGCTCAAGCATATCTATCAGAGTGTCGATTTCACCAAGTTTAAATGCTATTTTTGCTTGGTCCTCCGAAGGATATATCCTAAAAATTTTTTCATTGCCTTCGGCATCTTGCAAAACTACCTGCGAGATGTAGCTTCCTGTTTGTTTTATCTTTCTCACTCGCCATTCTCCAGTTCCAAGTAATCCTTTTTTGTACGTTGGTTTCGAAACAATGGCTGGGAAAGGAGCGTATTCATTTTCGAGCCTAAACACGATAGTTTCACCATCTGGCCTTTCTATCTCCACATCGTCAAACGAGTATTGTATTGTATCTGAAGTGACTACCGTTTGATCTTGCCATTTCTTACTCGTATTCAGGTGAAATACCCATGTTTTCCCATCGTCTTGTTCTTCCCAGGAATCTGCCAATCCAGGGGAAACTGTTCCATCCTCATTCATGGTTGTTAGTCCTTCACCTATTAGTTTTTGAATATCCTTGTGAAGATTATCGGTTTGATACCTGCCAGAAAGACCAATGTACTCAACTTTATTATTAAACCATCTTGGGTAAAAAATGGAGAAGAATATGAAGATAAGCACCCCAAACAACAATCCAATAAACAAAATTCCTTTAAATCTTATGCTAAAGGTAGTAATTATTCTTAGCCAGTAGCGAAATGACCGCATTTATATTACCAGGTCGAGTGTGGATATCAATAAAAACAGAAAGGCAAGTACAAAAGTACCCTTAAACACTATTCCTTCCAATCCTCTCCTTGAAAAAGAGCCGCCACCTAATCCGCCCCACGCTCGGCCAAAGCCATTACCCTTGACCTGTAATAAGACGACAACTATCAATATCACAGACAAAATTATTTGAATAATCGTTATTGCGACTTGCATCAAGAGGTATTATATCATTTTACTACCCAGTGGATAAGTGTAGTGATAAGTGAAATTAAAAATGAAAATGCAATATATGTCATAACCCCCTGGTCAAAATGTACGGCAGGCAAATCTAAATACTGAGAGGTCAACCCAGAAAAGTTGAAAAATTCAACTGAAAACTGTGTTAAGGCGACGTCAACAATAAACAATGTAACAGCATGAGTTAAAAATTTAAATAACCCTAAAGTGGCAAGATTTAAAGGCAACAGCAAAATGTTTAAAATTGGCTTTAGTAACCGCATTGCTAGAGCTAGAGCCAGAGAGGTCAAAATTACGCCAAATATTCCATCTTGAAACTGCATCCCTTGGGCTATTTCTATAGCAAAATACAGTCCGATAAATTCAAAAATAAACAGCCTAGGAATGGCCTTCATAATTTAATTTTACCACTTGTTTTCAGTGCATTGCTAATAAGTTTGTGATGATAGCGGCGTGCAAAACGATGAGCTTCATCTCTCATTCTTTGGAGTAGTCTCAATGCGGGACCAGAAGGTCTCAATTCCTCAAAACCTTCATTGTTTTTGATCACTACAGTTTCATATCTTTTTGCCAAACCAATGATGGGGAACTCATTAGCAAATATCTTTAAAGCAGCTGCTACTTGCCCTTTTCCGCCATCTACAACTATTAAGTCAGGTTCACCCCAATCTTTTAGATGCTCCTTTCGTCTTTCTAAAATAGATTTCATCGAGTCAACATCATTATTTTTGTTGTTTTCTCTAATGCGAAAATGACGGTAATAAGTTTTATCTGCTTCACCATCTATAAAGGTCACCATTGAAGCCGTTGGAAATGATCCAGCCAAATGGGCAATGTCGTAACATTCAATTCTATGCAATTTCCTAATATCAAAGTGTTTTTCCAGATGTTTTTTTAGCAAATCTAGCTCTTGTGCGCGAATATCTTCTATTAAATTGGGATTCTCGATATATGATTTTATATTTGTCTTCGGCTCGGTAAATCTGTTAAGTGTTTCTAAACTTCTCAAGGACTGTTGAGCTAGTTCAAATTCTTCAATTTTTGAGTAATCATCAATTTCTTTAACCAGTATTTTTCTAACCTGGCCAACATCACCCTTCAACAATTCTTGTATTTTCCTAATATTACTTTGATATTTTCTAATTAACTTTTTCTGCAGATTTGAATCCTTAGTATTTTCTGCAAGCGATGGACATGGACTACAAAGGCCAATTTCGGCATAAATACATGCTCTTTTTGTTGGGCGGTGTGTAGAGTACGGGATTATTTTTCTGATTCTTTTTAACAACCCTCGGACAGAACGTCCATCGGTAAATGGACCATAGACTGCTTTCAATTCTTTTTCACCAAGCTGGGTCTGTCTTAGAGGTAAGACTCTCGGATATTTTTCTCTTGTTACTCCAATATATAGAGGGCTCTTATCATCCTTAAGTTCGATATTGTACTTTGGGCGATATTTTTTAACAAGTGAAGATTCCAGTAAAAGTGCCTCAAATTCCGATGTCACAACAATGTAAGAAAATTCTGCTGCGTCGTCCATCATCTGCCTTGTCTTATTAATTAATTTAGTTGCCCAGTATGATCGTAATCTATTTCTAAGTTGTTTTGCTTTACCAACGTAAATTACTTTTTCTTTATCATTTTTGAATAAATATACTCCGGGCAGGAACGGTACTTTTGAAAGGTTTTCTTTTTTTGCTACGATCGTTTCCATAAAGTTATTGCTACTCCGCCGGTAACTGCTAGTACAACAAGCAAAATAGATGCGCTGTGGTATAGAGCAATATCTGACTTGTGAGTTTTTAATCTAGACACTGTGGTGTTTGAAAATGCTTCAATTTCATCTGGCAAATTAGCAGCTAGAAAGCCGACGGGAGCGTTTATAGAAAAGGTTGTCTTAGAAAAGGGAAGTGAGGCTTCTACCTGAAAGTTTTCGACTTTCCCGCCCGCGACAACTTTGAGCGGTAAATTATACATTGCCGTAGGGCCAGGATTGGTGACGATGACGTCGAAGGTTTGAGAAATTAGCGACAATCCTCCAACATTCTTTATTTCTAATTCAGGTTTGGGGTCAGCCACCGGTTGAAGACTTCCAATTTTAACTTCAACATTCTTTTCAGGATATGCCCCAAGTTTATAAGACCCTGCCGGATATGGCAGGGTGTCACTTTCTCCGTGAATTGCAAAAACTATATGCTTTAAATCCATAGTTGAAAAATAATCTATTCCGCCGGTTGTATTTTCCCATGTTGGATCGACTGCGATCCATGTTTGCTGATTCTCATCCCAATATTCCGGCCAAGAATGTAAAACGTCTGTAACTAAAGAGAGTGGCTGCAAACTAGAGTTGTCCGAATATGCGTATCCATTAAGTTCACGAGCCGGTATACCAGCGGCGCGCGCAATAGCGATAAAAGCATCTGTGAACTCAGTACAGAGAGCGTTTTCAGGTTGATTTATAGCTCTAGCCGCTCCAAGTCTTTCTGCATTTGGCAATATACGGTCGTGATTGTACTCGAAACTCCTCACTATGTAGTTATAGATATCTTCTGGAGTATTATATTTTTGAGCAAGTGCCTTTATTTGTAAATCTTCTGCTTGCCAATACTCTGTAGGTTCTAAATATTTATCCAGCCTTTCGTTTGATATCTGCACTTTCTGAATTGGACTATTGAAAATTTGAATATTTGTATTTAACTTAACGGTTTTCTGTTCGCGAGGGTTTAGTGTATATGTTGCAATCCAATTTCCATCCGCGTCCGAATGAAGTTGATCCGGATTAGGATCTATGCTTTTAAGATACACTTTTTGATAAGAGGTATCAGGAGGTAACGCAATTTTCACTGAAGCCTCACTACGAACCGGGTTTTCTAAATTATATGCAAGGTTCAAATCATACACCTGAAAACTTCCAAAGGCAGCATGGATACCAGCATTTGCTATTATATTTTTATCAAAATAATAGTTACTTCCAGATTTTTCTTTTGGCTGTGGTGAAATGTACGCTGGGTTTCCAAAAGATGCTGGTATTTGTAAGAAAACATCATAAGAACGGAAGGCATCAGGAGTGCCCAAACGAGGGATAGAGACATCCCAAACATCGCCACTTTTCTGAGTAAAAGATTTATCTTGGTAATTTATCTTAAACACCCTAGCTTTGTCCTTTCCAACAACAGCGATTGGAAAAGAAATCATAATTCGTTTAGTGTTTTCGTAAGAGTCGGTGGTAAATTCCAGCGGTTTCCCGTCTTCGGTTACAATAATATTCTGAGGTGAAGTGCCATCCAATTGAAGCGTATAACTTTTAGCATATCTGTCAGTAAAAATATTTTTTAAAGTTACTTCATATTCCACATTAGTGACATCGTTTTCACCCACTCTGTATGTGACCTTTATGTCACTTGAGACATCAGCTTGAGCAAACACATTCTTGCTAAATAGTAATAAAAAAGCTAATAGAAAAAAGTTCATTTACTAAATATATCTTTTAGAAACTGCCCTGTATATGAAGATTTTACTTTGGCAATATCTTCTGGAGTTCCTTCTGCAATAATTTCCCCACCGCCAAATCCGCCCTCTGGTCCCATATCGATAACCCAATCTGCGTTTTTTATAACGTCAAGATTATGCTCAATAACTATTACTGAGTTTCCCCTTTCTACTAGAATTTTGAGCACAGTCATTAACTTTTCCAAGTCTGCGAAATGCAAACCTGTTGTTGGTTCATCTAGGATATATACCGTATCGCCGGTAGCCCTTTTTGACAGTTCTGCTGAAAGCTTAATTCTTTGTGCTTCACCACCAGATAGTGTAGTCGCACTTTGACCGAGTTCCATATAGTCTAGACCAACAGCCCTTAACGTTTCTAATTTTGAAGTTATATTTCGGTACACATGGAAAAACTCTAGGGCCTCGCCTACTGTCATGTGTAGTACCTCAGAAATATTTTTTCCCTTATATATAACTTCCAAAGTCTGATTGTTATATCTAGCACCTTTACAGATTTCGCAATCGACCCAAATATCAGGCATAAATTGCATTTCAATTTTAACCTGCCCCTGCCCCTCGCAGGCTTCGCACCGTCCACCAGGGACATTAAAAGAAAATCGTCCTTTATTAAAACCCAACGCCTTTGCCTCCCTGGTTCCGGCAAAGACATCTCTAATTAAGTCAAACGTTTTTGTGTAAGTTGCAGGATTACTGCGAGGAGTTCTACCTATTGGTGACTGGTCGATCATTACTACCTTATTAATGCTTTTGGCTCCAATTAATTCTTTGAAGTCTCCTGCCGGGGTTGAGTGAAATCTGTTAACTTCTTTTGCTAAAGCATGGTACAAAGTTTCTACTATCAGGGTTGATTTTCCGCTTCCTGAGACTCCTGTAACGGTGACAAATTTTCCTAAAGGTATTTCCAAATCAACATTTTTTAAGTTGAATTGATTTGCCCCCTTAAGTATTAGCTTTCCTTTATTTTCTGAAAGCTTTACTTTTGGCAACTCAATTTTCTTTCTTCCTGAAAGGTATTTTCCAGTTAGCGAATTTTCGTCACTAAGTATTTCATCTAGTTTTCCTTTTGCTACTACTCCACCACCATTTTTGCCAGCCCCCGGACCAAAATCAACAATATAGTCAGCTGATTCCATCACTTCTTTATCATGTTCAACTACGACGACAGTGTTCCCGAGGTTTTTCATTTTTTGCAGTGTGTTAACTAATTTTTTGTTGTCTCTTGGATGAAGTCCAATTGTTGGTTCATCAAGAACATACAAAACCCCTGTTAATCCTGATCCTATTTGTGAGGCTAGTCTAATTCTTTGAGCTTCCCCTCCTGCCAATGTAGCTGCGCTTCGACCCAAACTCAAATAATCTAAACCAACATCGAGTAAGAAGGTCAATCTTTCTATAATCTCTTTTAAGATTAGGTTTCCAATTTCTTTTTCCCTGCTATTGAGAATAGTGCCGGTATCAAGTTTCTTGACCCATTCCATGGTAACTCCGATTGTCATGCTAGTAATTTCTGCTATTGACTTGTTGTCAATTGTGACGCTTAGCGCTTCAGGTTTTAATCTGGCACCCTGACACTTTGGACATTCAACTTCTACCATGTACTTTTCGATTCCCATTTTGATGTAGTCAGAATCTGACTTTGCATGCCTTGACTCCAACTCACCGACTATGCCTTTATAAATTTCGGTTATTGAAGTCTGCCTGCCCTGCCTGTTTGAACCATGCACCCGATAGACCTTATCTCCCGTACCGTACATCAAAGTATTGAATTCCTTCTCTGTAAGCTCTTTCATTGGTTTATCGGCATCAATTCCATGAACTTCGCAAACTCTCAATATGGTTCTTGCCAGCCACGTGTCGTGTTCAAAAATGGTTGCATATGGAATGATTCCACCTTCTTTTACAGAAAGCATCGGAGCAATAATGGATTTGGGGTCGACTTTTAAAATTTTCCCTATGCCGAAACATTCGGGACATGCTCCATAAGGAGTGTTAAATGAAAATGTTCTAGGTTCAATTTCTGGAAGTTGGATGTTATCAATTGGACAGGAGAATTTTTCTGAAAATAAATGATCTTGAAAGTCTTTTGGAAATTCTGGCATTTCAAAACCTTTATCCAGCACTTCACTCACCAAGACTAACCCATCAGACAATTTCAATGCTTGTTCAACTGAATCAGACAGTCTAGTTCGCAAATTTTTCAGATTTGTCTGATCCTTTAGGTCTTTTTGAGAAATCGATATTCTATCTATAATTACGTCAATGTTGTGTTTGTTAGTCTTAATTAAAACCAACTCATCCTGGATATCCTTTACTTGATTGTCGATGCGCACTCGCCTAAAGCCTTTGGAGCGAAGATTGTCAAATAGACCGCTATATTCTCCTTTACGACCTTGAACAACTGGGGACATCACCAAATAACGTGCTATTTTTTTTGTTTTTGCTGTTTCGCTCAATTGTTTTAAAACTCCATCGACTATTTGGTCCACAGTCTGAGAGGATATCTCTCTTCCACAAATCGGACAGTGAGGATGACCTACGCGTGCAAACAATAACCTTAAGTAATCATAAATTTCGGTTACTGTTCCAACGGTAGAACGCGGGTTTCTGGAGACAGTTTTCTGATCAATTGAAATTGCTGGGGATAATCCTTCAATTAAATCAACATCTGGTTTGCTCATCACGCCCAAAAACTGCCTGGCGTAAGTACTTAATGACTCTACATATCGACGCTGGCCTTCAGCATAAATTGTGTCAAATGCTAAAGAACTTTTTCCACTACCAGAGACTCCCGTAAAGACAATTAATTTATCTTTGGGTATGTCTAAATCTACATTTTTGAGGTTGTGTTGGCGAGCGCCTCGGATTTTGATGTATTCCATATTGCATACAAACTATCCCCGAAACTTTCAGGGCAAAATACATTGTAACATGTTCATGCTATATAACAATCTCAAAGACTTGGTATATAGGAATTCGCTGATGGCCAACAAAATGTCGGGTGACATTTTGTTTTAAAATGACTATATTAAATAATGCTTCATAAAGGTTTTATTCATCTGCTTCCTTTATTAGTAGTTAGCCTTTTGGTAATTGGAGGTGTGGCAGTAATTACAAGTCAAACAGCCGTACCAACTGAAGTGCCATCTCCATCCCTCACCG
>Ga0066639_10004698_pt1 | contig 11628 bp, 16 predicted proteins | sample CryGeyCG2114_010_2_FD_59504 | JGI IMG/M metagenome (GOLD analysis project Ga0066639, IMG submission 59504) | Groundwater microbial communities from aquifer - Crystal Geyser CG10_big_fil_rev_8/21/14_0.10 | ecosystem: Environmental > Aquatic > Deep subsurface > Groundwater | place: USA: Utah... | reverse complement strand
TCGAACCTAGAACCTTGAAATTAACAGTTTCCTGCTCTACCGTTGAGCTACCGCGGAGCTGTCTCTTCAGTGTTTTTAATAATTTTAGGGACTGTAAAAGTTCGCTTCAATTTTACCACTTGTCGAAAAAGAAATCTAGACCAAGCCTAGCTATAAAAAATAGTCTTATAGTTTGAGTTTTGCCTTACTTACTGCTATACTTCTTTTTATGGCTAATGGAGAAATAGTACGTACAGGTATAGAAGAAAAAAATATTGCCAGAAGAAAAGAGATTGAACGGAAAATAGCGACAGAGGAGGATGGACTCCGTCGTTACATGAATAACTTCTATACACGTCTTCCGGGATATGAATATGGACAAACTCCAACATTTAACTTAATTGATAGGAAGGAGTTTGAAGTCTATAACGGTATGGATCCAGATATACTCTACGGAGAACAAGGAAAGCGGGAAGAAAGATCTCGAGACGGAGGGGAAGATAGTTATTCAGAACTCTATTTAGGGATGACACCCCGACAATTTTTCCAGGAGGTAGATTCTGCGTTAGCTGAAACTGGTGTATCAAGAGAAGATGTGAAAGCAAAACGCTTAGAATTTCAAACCGGAGCAATAAGTTGCTATGAATTTCCCGAACAAATGTCCATGCTTGGCTTACAGGTTTATCTTCTACTGATACAAAAAGGGTTTACTTGGAGAGATTTGTGCCAGTAAGCTCAATAAATCTATCCCTGCTATAATCACTTTGTGAGTAAAGAAGATATATTTAAAATAATCGATTATCTGATCTTTGAGTGTAATAGGTTAAAGAATAAATATATTAAGGAGAAAAATCTAGAAGTAGATTATGTTTGTATATTTTCTCAAAACGAAAGTGAATTTAATCAGTTAAATAAAGCAGCTGAATCATTGGGTGAAATCCTTGATGAAACTCCTACAGGTCCTGTTTTTGCTTTTAACTTGCCACCCAAAACTCTTGCAGGAAGTCCCAAGCTTTTAAAAATCAGAAAGCCGGATAAAACAAGACCACAAAGAGGAGATGTGGATTTTAATACAGACTATGAAAGCTTTAAGAATAAATACCTTGATAACGAAAGGTTCACGCTAATAAAAAGAGAAAACTTTGAAATGATTGAACTAAGAGATGATAATTTTGATGTTCTTGTCTATTTTTCAAGTACCCCGCTTAGCAAACAATTAGGAGTACGTTAAGTAAGTTCTAAATCCGTCTATTTTGGGGAGCAGGTTTATCTATTAAATAGTTTTCTAAGTTCACCTTTTGCTGCCTCAAGAATTTTTTTTCTTCCGGGTGAAAGATTTCTTCCGGCTCTGTTTATGTAGAAATTTAGCATGCTCATTGCTGATTGAAACGGAGTTCCTCTCCGTCTCAGGCTTTCTTCCGCAGAGTTTTTAAGACTTTGTGCAATTTTTTTGGGATCATTCCAGGTAAAAACTCCCTCCTCCAAATCAAGAGCAAAACTTGTTTTAGTAACCTTTTTTGACCAGTTTTTATTCACCATAAATATATTTTACCACCGTCCAATAGTTTGACTTTAGTGTCCTTTTTTGTTAAATTGGCTGCTATGAAACAAGAAGCGGATCCACTTCATCACAAAACCCAAGTTTGGAGCCTTGCTTTAGAAGTACTGGGTCCTAAATTAACCGACCTGCAAGTTGCCGAAGAATTGTTTGGCCGAAGAATTGATAACAACTTAGAACATCTTGTGGCTATTATTACTTTTGCGGATGCCCCGGGCACTTATTTGTTTTATTCTACCTCTCAAAATATAAGAAGCCTTAAGTTGACTGATGAAAACGATGCTTACGAGAAAGCCCGTTATTATGAAGATTTACAAAGGAAATATCCTGATGCTGTTAAACTTGAGCAGCACTTATTGGCAATTGATAGTAGAGCTGATTTTGTTACAAGAGTGAAGCCAGCTATAGAGGCATCTCAAAGTTTTTACGAAAGCGGTAGACACAACACGCAATATCTTCTTGGAGTGTTAGACCAATTAATGCAAGTCGTCCCGCTTAGCGAGCCAATCTGCACTTAACAAACGCATAGTTTTCGGGCAAAAATAGTGTATAATAAATTATGGCAAAAAGAGATACAGGAGTCGGGAAAAAGCAAAGATCCCATTCATACAAAACCAAGAAAAGGCTTGAAATAAAGCGACAAATGCTTGCGGATAGAGTTGCCAAACGCAAGCGCCGAAAAACCCCTTAATATTTAAGACTCGAAGCTTTTGATGGTTTCAATTAAGAGTTTTTTTACTTTTTCCGCATTTTTTTCCATTTGCTCAAGAACAATTTCATAAGTAACAGGTTCTTTGCTTTCATGCCAGCTGTCATAGTCTGTTGCCATTGCAATTGCCTGACAGGGAATTCCCAATTCGTTTGCAAGAATAACCTCCGGGACTGTTGTCATATTAATAATGTCTGCAAAAGAGCGAAACATTAAAGATTCTGCTTTAGTTGAAAATCTCGGACCTTCAATAGTTACAACTGTTCCTTTTTGATGAAAAGGTAACTTTAATTTTTTTGAGGCTTTTACGAGTCTTTCCCTTAGTTCTTTTGAAAATGGCTCTGCAAGAGAGGTATGTACTACCTTATCATCAAAAAAAGTAAGATTTCTTTGTTTTGTAAAATCAATAAACTGATCAGGAAAAACAAAATGTCCGGGTTTTATGTCCTGTTTTAAAGAACCGCATGCAGTTGTGGCAAGAATATGGGTACATCCCTCATTTTTTAATGCCCAGATATTTGCCCTAAAAGGAATTTTATGTGGAGGAATGTTATGTTTTTTTCCGTGTCTTGCCAAAATAATAACATCCTGTTTTCCGATTTTTCCGGTAATTAAATTTTCAGAAGGCGCGCCATATGGAGTCTTAACTTTTTTCTCTTTTATGCTGTTTAATATTTTGGGATTGTCCAGCCCGCTTCCGCCTATTATTCCAAATTTAACTCTCATAAGTTATAAGTTTTTCCAGTTTGTATTTTGCCAATTTTTTGCTTCCTCCTAAAAAAGGAAGATCTATTAAAACAGAAATTCCGATTATTTTTCCTCCAAGTTTTTCAACAAGACGGACACCCGCATCCATTGTTCCTCCTGTTGCCAAAACATCATCAACTATAATAACTTTCTCTCCTTTTTTAATTGTATCCTTGTGCATGCAAAGAATATCTTCTCCATACTCTTTTTTATAAATAGTTTCGATTGTTCTATAAGGAAGCTTACCTTTTTTTCTGATAAGACAAACTCCTGCCTTTATTTTATAAGAAAGAGCTCCTGCAAGCAGAAATCCTCTCGCATCTATTGCTACCACCTTATCTATCTTTTTATTTAAAAAAGGCTCGGATAATTTATTAATAGTGTATCTAAATGCTTTTTTATCCTCTAGAAGAGGAGTTATATCTTTAAAAGAAACTCCTTTTTTTGGAAAGTCGGCTATTTCCCTTATCTTTAACTTTAAATTCATGCATTATGATTTTAACTTTATTCTGTTTTTTTGCAATAGTTGAACTAAGATCTGTTATAATTCTAATATGGATTTTTCAGTTTTGGGTTATATTGCAGCAATCTGTACAACAGCATCTTTTTTGCCCCAAGCTTTAAAAACATATAAAACAAAACACACAAAAGATATTTCACTTCCAATGTATTTAATTTTGATAATGGGTGTGTCTATGTGGTTTGCTTATGGGTTTTTTCTAAAAGACGCAGCAATTATGGGAGCAAACTTTATTACATTTTTTCTTGCTCTGCCTATCCTTGTCTTAAAAATTAAAAACGGTTAGAACCTCAAGGAAGATTAAATCTTGCTCCTGCCAAAATTTGAAGAGCCGGTAGTCCGAAATACAAGAATAAAAATACGGCAAAAAGCAATAAAACACTCAAGGAAAAATTTCCTCTATGACTTGTTTTTAACCGGTGATTGATATGTATCATTTTTTAAACCTCCTGTAATTATCTTATTTCTTAAAAATTTAAAAACTGCAAAAAATTGGAAAGAATTTTGTAAGAGTATCTGTCAGGAATAAGTCCAAGATACGTCCAGGAGCAGTCAAGCAGAAAAAGAGAAAGAGGGGTAACATAAATTTATGAAAAAATGAGTCCGCCTAATCTTATCCTTCGCCTTAGTTCATTTAAACTGCGGCTCAAGAAGCGATTATCGGCGGATTCAAGAAACTCAAGTTCTGTTCGCTTTACAAACAGAAAGAGTTTCTAGAAGAGGGTGAAAAAAGATGTATAAACTTCATCATAAATATTTAAGAAACTATATGACTTTTTACTTTGAGTATCTTCCAAGGATTAACTCTTTTAAATCAAAAGACCAAAAAAGGAACACCAGAAAATCAAAATAACCTCTTTGCTATAATGCTTCTGTGGCAGACTACGACTTTTCCATCTTCAAAAAACACAATGTAAGGGTTTTCATATCTTCAAAAAAAGACGGCTCGATGAGGCTGAGCAGAAATAAATCCAGCATCTTTTTTTCACGGAGTATTAACCCACACGAAAAAAATAACGACACAAGTCTACGAGGCAAACCGATTGCTTTTGAAAAGGTGCTGGATAAAGATGAAGAAAACAGCATCAACAGGAAAAAGTTTTTCTTAGAAAATAAAATTTCAAAAGTTGTAAGCTGCGGTTTAGTCCATTCTTCAAACGTTGAAAGAGTTGATGATAATTCTTTAGATCTTATTTCCCAAACAGATTCTTTAACAACAAATAAAGAAAATCTTTTTCTTTCAACAACAATTGCAGATTGTCTCCCTGTTTTTATTTTTGAAAAAGAAAAAAAAGCAGTTGCTTTAATTCATGCAGGGTGGCGTGGGCTGGAAAAGGAAATTATTAAAAAAACAATTAAAAAAATAGAAAAAGAATTTTCTGCAAAACCGCAAAATCTTCTGGTTGCAATAGGTCCGTCAATTTGTCAAAAACATTTCGAAGTAAAACAGGATGTTTTTAAAAAGTTTAAAAAATATAATAGTTTAATTCTCACAAAAAAAGGTAAACATTTTCTTGACTTAAGAAAAGTTGCTGCTCAGCAGTTGTTAATGTCAAATGTTCAAAAAAATAATATTGAAATAAGCGGGGAGTGCACTTTTTGTTCAGATGAATACTTTTCTTACAGGCGGGATAAACCAAAAAAAATTGAGGCTCAAATAGTTGTTTTTGGAATGATATAATTATTTTTATGCAGGAAGAACTGGTAAAACTTGTTGTTTTTGTTCCGGAAAGCCATGCAGATACTGTAAGAGACGCAATGGGAAAAGCAGGGGCAGGTAAAATCGGGGATTACAAATTCTGCAGTTTTTCTGTAAAAGGAATTGGAAGATTTATTCCACTGGAGGGCGCAAATCCTTCTATTGGTAAAATAGGAAGAATGGAAGAGGTGATAGAGGAAAGAATAGAAACAGTTTGTTTTAAAAAAGATCTTGAAAAGATTATAAAAGCCGTAAAAAAAGTCCACCCATACGAAGAGGTAGCATTTGATGTTTATCCTCTTGTTTTAAATCCTAATTAAGCAACTTACAAATGATTTCCTGAAAAGATTCATTTTATAACCTCCGCACTGGCTTTAGGTTCTTGGGACGTAGCAAAGCTTGAATAGTGGTTTATAATTCCTTTAAAGTGGGGCAGCACTCCCTGAAAAAATAACAGAACAAAAGAAACAAAAACCATAAGACTTACGAAAAAAATCATATCTTCTTTCTCACTCTTATAAGTATTATTGTAGTTTGTAGTTTTCATATCACCTCCTAAACTAATTAATAATAATACTTAAAAACTAAGTATTTTATAAAAATGAGTATGAATATCTTATGAAAGAAAAAACAGAGGATTAAAAAGGTAAAGTAAAATAAAAAGTGGATTCTTTCCCCCATGTGCTTTCAACCCAAATTTTTCCATTATGGCTTTTTACTATTTCCGAGCAAATATATAAGCCCATTCCCATACCGGATGAAACACCCGGAATTACTTTGACTTGAAAAAAACGGTCAAATATTTTTTCTTTATATTCTTCTTTAACTCCTATACCAAAATCCGAAACCGCAATTTTTGCCTGAGTTTTTTCGGGAATTAATTTTATAATAATGCGTTTCCCGTCAGGAGAGTATTTTATTGCATTGGTAATAAGATTTATAAGTACTTGTCCAATTCTGTCTTTGTCTGCGAAAATTTTTCTTTTAATTTTTCCTGAAATTATAATTTTGTGATTTTTTGAAATTTTTTGAATGTTTTCCCCTACTTCATAAACCAGATTATCAAGATTAATTTTTTCTTTTTTAAACTGCAGTTTTCCCGATTGTATTTTGGAGACATCAAGAAGGTCGTGAATAAGCTCTGTCAGCTTATTAATTTGTCCGTCCATTTTCAACAAATAAGTATTTACTTCTTTATTTTTATATTTTTTAACTACCCTTTGGATTATTTGATTAAAAACTTTAACAGTAGTTAATGGGGTTTTTAATTCATGGCTTGCAATTGTCATGAAGTCATCTTTTTGTTTTTCCAGCTTTTTACTTTCTGTTATATCTGTTGCTATCGTTGAGGCGCCGATTATTTTTCCCGAAATGTCATTTATCGGTGAACTCGTCAGCATGATACTAACAAGTGCTCCGTCTTTTTTTCTTCTTACTGTTTCATAATTTTCTATGTGCTGGCCTTTTTTTATTTTTTCTATAAGTTCCGGAACTTCCTCCCTTTTATCATCGGGAAAAATAAGCGTAATGTGTTTTCCTATTGTTTCTTTTGATTTGTATCCGTAAAGTTTTTCTGCTCCTTTATTCCAACTTGATATTATTCCATTAATGTCTCTTCCTATTATTGCGTCGTCTGAAAATTCAACAATATTTGCAAGTTCTGTAATTTTTTCCTGCAGTTTTTTTTGATGTGAAATATCAAGGTTAATTCCAACCCAGGATTGGACTCTACCGAGAGAATCACGTATTGGAACGCCTCTACTTAGGATGTGGTATAATTTTCCATCTATTCCCGGTATCATCAATTCCTGGTCCCAAAAAGATTTGTATTTTATTGTTTTTTTCCAGCTTTTTAAAAGGTTGTCTCTGTTAATTCCGGCAGGAAATTTATCAACCCATGAAAAACCTTTTATCTCTTCCAGACTTTTTCCAATCAACTTTAAAAAAGACTGGCTCATATATACAACTCCTCCTTTTGCATTTGTAATAAAAATTCCAAAAGGTATGGATTCTCCGATGGCATGGTAATATTTTTCCTCTTGTCTGAGTCTTTTTTCTGTTTTTATTCTTATTTCGTTTAATAAGCTGACCAAAAATCCCTCTAAAAGGAAAATACCAATCGCACCATTTTTTTGAATTCCAAAAAAAGTATGAGTGGGAGCAAGATGATAATAATCAATTATGAGCGTTGCAAGAACAGTTGCTAAAATACCTGACTTAAGGCCTCCAAACCACGAGCTTATTATTATTGCTGTTAAAAAAACCAGGAAATGAGTGTCGTGGCTATATGCCGAAAGCAGACTTTCTGAAAGAAAAGCGGCTAAGGTTATGCTAAATAGGGATATGGCGTAGTTTATATAAACTGATCTTTCCTGAATGTCCCATTTTCTTTGAGCGATAAAAATAATCTTTTTAAGAAGTTTTAAATTTTTTTTTAAAAAGATTATTGGCTTAAAAAATTTATTTTTTTTAAAAACATGGTGGACAGCTTTTTTTCTTAAAGTTTTTTTTAAAACCACCTGCAAACCCTCCGTATTATACTCCTTGCTTAGCCTTAATATCAATCCCGAGTTTACCTTGGTTGAATTTAGATAAATATTATAGTATAATAACTTATAGTATTTAGTTTTAAGTTTAATTTCCTCTTATGATTCCAAGAGTAGAAGATCCTGTTTATTCTGGAACAAATCCGTTAAGGAGGGATTTTTTTGTGGAGCCTCCTCTGGATCGTCAAAAAAAACCAGTTTTTATTGAGGTTGCAAAGTCGGACAAGGAGCTTCAAAGAGAGGCTGAAATTAGGGGTATTTTAATACGAGAATACAGTATGTCCATGGAGCCCAAAAAAAGAGTGAAGATTATACCCATTCTGACAGATGAAATAATAGATGATGTGTTTGGAAAGGAAAACCCTGGGGTAAGAACACACATCAGAAGTTTATATGAATATTTGGCAAGTGATGCCATTAAGGATAATCGTCTGGTAGCAGATCAGCAAGATGATTTAAAAAGAGAGCTTGGTGAAAAGTACGGTTACGATGTGAGAAGAAAATATGAAAATAATCAGCTAAGAGGAAACTGGATGCATTTTGTAGCTTTGGGAACTAGCGGTACAATAAAAGTCTTAAAAAGGGCAGGAAAAGAAAAACATCTTATGCTCGCAAATGAATTGAGGCCGCTTTATACAAAGTTATTAAAATTAGTTCATACAAAAGATAGAAAAGAAAGAGCTGAAATAGAAACAAAAGATCTTGGTCCAGAGGAGAAAATAAAATATGCTTTAAGGCTGCTCCGTCAAAAAAGAGGAGTGACAGAAAAAGGACAGACTACGGCATACGATGAAATGAATTACGAAGAGAGGTTAATGGTTGTAAAGGAACATGACGATGTAGCTGCTGAAGTTTTAGTAAAGATTGCTAAAAAGTCAACAATTCCAGTAGAGTACACAAATATCCTTGTGACTTAATTTTTTCTTTCCTATTTCTTACTTTTTCCTCATTAAATTTTTAATATTTAAGACTAGCTTATTTTTTATCAGGACTTTATAATAATGATATGTTTTATAAGCTTTTAAAGAAATTGCTTCCTGCAAATGCTGTTTATGCCCACTGTGATGTTCCTTGCGGAATATACGATCCAAAGGCTGCTCAAATTGCAGCAGCGACTGTGTTTAAAATGGTTCAGATAATAGATGCTCTTCCAAAAGAAAACCCTACGGTTCAAGATAGGAATAAGTTTGTAAGAACTGTTTGGACAAAAGAAGAGCATGCAAGGAGATGCAAAGAAGAAATTTTAATACTTTGGACAGATTATTTTAACAAAGAGCATCTTAAAGAGTTCCCAAATCTTCACGATCTTTTTTGGAAAACAGCAAAATTATGTTCAAAAAACAAACAGGAAGTAAATCTTGGTACAGCAGAGGAGTTAGTAAAGTCAGTAGATGAAATTGCCCAAATTTTCCATAAAACAAAATCTCCTAAATAGGATTTTTTTTAAGTTTTTACTTTTTCTTCCGGTAGTTAAGTTTGTTGTCAAAGGGAAAAGTATGGAACCTCTTTTAAAAGAGGGGCAGCAAATTCTTGCAAACAAGACCTCTTACATTATAGGAAAACCAAAAATAGGAGATATAGTTGTAGCAAAGTTAAAAAATAACTATATAATTAAAAAAATAGAAAAAGCCCGGGAAAATAAATATTTTATAGTTGGAGAGAATATTAAAGAAAGTACAGACAGCAGAGAATTTGGATGGATAGAAAAAAAAGATATAGTTGGAAAAGTCATTATTTAGTATGGTTCTTGGTTTAATTTTATTTTTTTTATTAATTTTTCTTCTTGGTATTTTATCTATGGTTTGGCCGCCTGATTCTCCATGGTCTCCATGGTGGCGGACTTCAAACACAAAAGCCCGCGAAATTTTAAAATTTGCAAAAGTCACAAAAAAAGATACCTTATACGAATTGGGTTCGGGCGAAGGAAGAGTTTTGATAACTGCAGCAAAAGAATTTGGAGCAAGAGGGGTTGGAATAGAAATCGATCCTGTACGTTTTATTATTTCAAAAATCTTAATTTTTTTTTATAGAGTCTCAAAAAAAGTAAGGATAATAAGAGGAAATTTGTTTGATCAAGATCTTTCGTCTGCAGATGTAGTATTTGTTTATCTTGTTCCAAAAACACTTGAAAAGTTAAGAAAGCAAAAATTTTCTAAAGAATTAAAAAAAGGGACAAGAATTGTAAGTTTAAAATATCCTGTAGGTCTTCCTTTATCCGAAAAAGATGCGGACAACAATTTATTCCTTTACATCATTTAAAGCATTTTAAAAGATTAAGCCTGTTTGCCATTCCTTCTGATTTTATTGGAGAAGAATATACAAGGTTGCATTTTTTTAGAACAAGGTTTTTTTCAAAAATTTCCGACAAAAGGATTTCCTCAATGCCCATAGTGGGATAATAAGCACCGTAAGAGACAATCATTGTTTTATTTTGAATTGCTTTTTTTGTAAGAATAGTCTTGTTTAAGATTTTCTTTTTAAAAATATTCTCGTTTGTATCAATTATGTTCTCCAAAAGATTTACATTTGTAAGATAGGAAAGAGCAGGCGTAACATCATTGATTCCATAGAGATACTGGGTCTTTTCTTTTTTTATTATTTCCAAAAAGTCTCGTACTCCTTCCACTTTTTGGAGATTTTTATAACTTGAGACATAAATTAAGAAATTTATGAGGATAGCAATTACAACAATTGTAGGTATTACCATTCTTTGAGGATTAAGCTTTTCTTTTATAAAGCTATTAAAATTAAAAAAAGAAAGCGCAAGAAAAGGAATAAAAAAATTTAAATAAAGATAATAAATATCCTGATAATAAAAAAGAAAAACTATAGAAAAAAAAGAAATAAAGGAGAAAAGAAGGTTCTTTTTGTAATTAAATAAATTGAATATTAAAAGCATAAAAAGAAAAAAGTCGTGAATTATAAAAAAGGAAAAGATATGTGATTTGGATAATCCTTGGAGTCTTGAAAAAGAATACAAAAGATTATTGAGGATCTCTCCTTTTGAGAAAATATAACTTGGGATAAGAATTGCTGCGGAAATAAGGATCAGCCCCACTAGGAAATAGAAAAGCCGGAAGGAGAGTAATTTAAAAAAATCTAATTTCTTCAATTCCCCCTTTTTTCCAGCAAACATAATAAAAAATATAAAAGAAAATGCAATTGGGATAAAATAAATTTTAGTAAGGAGGCAAAGTCCCGCAAAAAGACCGGAGACAAAATATTTATTTTTGCCTAAAAATACATAAGACAAGAGCATAAGCAAAGATGCACTAAAAACCCCTGTTTGGTGGTCGGATGTTGAAAGTACAATGAAAGAAAAAAGGTATAAAAAGGAACTTGTTACAGAAACGATTTTATCTTTCGTTTTAGCAAAAACGATACAATATATAAGAAGAGAAATAATGGAAACCTCTATTGCGGAAGTAAGATAAAAAACGGGAAGATTACCTTTTGTTATTAAAAAATAAAAAGAAGATATGTAAGGAAAAAGCGGAAGGTTAGTGAAAAAGATATCTTTATAGAGCACTTTCCCTTGAAGTATGTTAAAAGATGTTAAAAAATAAATATTTGTATCTGAAAGCCTTATTCCAAGATTGCTTATCTTTAATGATAAAAAAAAGACAATTCCGAGAAAAAGAATAAAAAATGCAAAAAAATGTTTAGTGCGGAGCATTTTTATTTGTTTTTAAGTTTAAGGATTGCCCACCTTGCTTTATCTCCCAACCTATAAAGGTTATAGACAAAAGGATTTAAAATAAAGTCATAACTCCCAACAAACTCAACAAGATTCCCTCCATATCCTTGTTTAAACCTATGAAACCCAAACCATGGGTCATTTGTAGCGGGACTCGGTCCAAGAGCTCCCCA
>Ga0066639_10004693_pt1 | contig 11631 bp, 11 predicted proteins | sample CryGeyCG2114_010_2_FD_59504 | JGI IMG/M metagenome (GOLD analysis project Ga0066639, IMG submission 59504) | Groundwater microbial communities from aquifer - Crystal Geyser CG10_big_fil_rev_8/21/14_0.10 | ecosystem: Environmental > Aquatic > Deep subsurface > Groundwater | place: USA: Utah... | reverse complement strand
ATTTCTTTATTTAAAAATTATTTGTATACAAATGTAATCAATTGCTTAAAATTATTTCTTAAAATCTTAAATCCATTCAATATTTGATTAATGAATATATTTTCCTCAAAAGTATCCTTGTCTTTTCTTTTGCTCCATAGACACATCTGACGATTGATCAATTGCCCTATTTTGTCTTTCAGAATTCTTTGCATATTTAATCTCTTCTATTATTTCTTCTACTGTAGTAGCTGTAGACTCTATTGCCCCAGTTGATGGTGCACATCCGAGTGTCCTGTATCTACACATTAGCTCTCTTACTTCTTCACCTTTTTTTGCTTTTGTCATTTCATCTATACGAATTAGGGTATTATGGCGATTTACAACCTTTGTCTTTTGGGAAAAGTAAAGTGGAACTATCTCTATATTTTCTTGTCTTATATAGTGCCAGATGTCTATCTCTGTCCAATTTGAAATTGGAAAAATTCTAAGTGACTGTTTTTCAGTTATTTTATAATTGTATGTGTGCCAAAGCTCTGGTCTTTGATTTTTGGGATCCCATACTCCTTGTTTTGTTCTAACAGAAAAAATACGTTCTTTTGCCCGTGATTTCTCTTCTTCCCTTCTTGCACCACCGATCGCTGCCGTAAAATTATTTTGATGAAGCGCATCTAGAAGTGGCTTTGTTTTTTTAAGATATACATATCTGTCAGTATGGGCGTCGTCTGATGTTAAAGACATTGCTTCTTCTGATTCATTTTTATATACTATTAGATTTACGTCAATTTTTTTTATATAGTAATCTCTAAAATCTATCATTTCTGGAAATTTGAACCCGGTATCAATGTGTAGTAATTCAAATGGAATTTTTCCAGGTGAAAAAGCTTTTTGAGCAAGTTTTAGAAGAACTGAAGAATCTTTACCAATTGAATACAATAAAACTGGTCTATTGGTGCTAGCCGCTACCTCTCTAATAATATGAATGCTTTCTGACTCTAGTTGTCTAATGTAATCAATGCTATAATTTTCCTGCATAAAGCCTTATTTAATAGTCTTAACTATACTGCGTTAGTAATTATTTGTCAATTTGATATAATATAATGTCAGCGGACATTCAAAAGTGAACTTTTGACCCCTTGGTTGTTTTCTCATATAATTGTCAGTTTTACTTTTAACCAACAATCCACTAGTGTTGTGTTAACATTTCCACTAAAACAATTATCCGCCGCGCTAAAGAGTATAACTGCTACCTCAAACAAAAGATAAAGAAAATTCACGATCGCGAAGTAACAATTATGTAGGAGAGCTCATTCAACATGATTCTTCTCACCATCAGTGGCCACCATATATTCAAGATAAATGGCATAGCATTACCTCTACGGATATTAAAAGATTGTGGGATTGGCGTTATATATGCGTTATCTCCACAAGCCAAAGGTAAAATTGAAAGATCATATAGTTGGCTACAGGCGAGAGTGGTAAGACAATGTGCTAAAGATAATATAACCACATTCAATAACATGCAACAAATATTCAGGAATGAAATTGAACGATATAATACAAGACAAGTTCATTCAGCCACCAAAGAAATACCGGTTATTAGATTTGAAAATGCAATACAAAATGGATAAAGTATGTTTAACAAATTTCACATACCTGAACCTTTTAAAAGTACAAAAGATATATTTTGTCTGACGGCACAACGTACGGTTAACTCATATAGAAAGATCTAATTGAACAACGTCCAAATGAAAGTAATCAAAGTTCCGCCACGATACACTGTGGAATTGAGAATGTTTCCCGACCATAAAAAACAGATAGTCGAAGTACGTTTTTGGTTCAAAGGAGAACTGACAGATGTGCAAATTTTTAAAGAACAGGATTTACCATTAGTCCACTTTTCAGTGACTCCTAACATTTTACATAATATAAATTTGACATAACTATATTGCGTTCATTAGCAAATATAGAATATCTCAATGTAATATTTATTTAACCATACCCTTTGACTATAATGCTTAGGTTGAGTAATATATCTTTATAATTTTTTATTTATTTTTATGTCACTGCATTTATCAAAAAAAGTTTGGGGAATTTGTAATAACTCAATATTTATTACTGGGGCGGCAAGAAGCGGAACTACTATCATGGGAAAATTGATTCATTCTATGGAAGGAGTAGAATATCTGTTTGAACCACCACAGTTATTTTCTCTTTTTACTTCTAGGGAAGAAATCCCCATTTTGACATGGAAACTTCTATATGAAACATATTTGTATGAAGATTTTTTTGTAAATTCCCTAGCGGGCAGAAATTTAAACTATAATTTATTTGATGATAGTTCTATATTTCAGGTAAAGACTGAAGAGGAAATTAAGTCAAGACAAATAAAGAGTTGGGGGAAACAACAAATTGAAGATTTGATTGCTCCTAGACACAGGATTGCCTACAAGATGCCCGACGTTGTTAACCATGTTCCATTTTTGAAAGAAAATTATCCAGGTACACAGGTTTTGGCTATGGTTAGGGAGCCAAATAATTTGATTCACTCTATCCAGAAAAAAGGATGGTTTACTAATAAATCGTTAATGAATGGAAATCTTCTCTGGCCAAATTATGATTATAAAAATTTTAAAATTCCTCATTTTGTGAAAAATGTAGATGCTGAATTATTTGTAGAAATGGAAGAGTTATTTCGTATAGGTTATTATATTCAATTAATGTTTGAGGGAATTAGTAAAATAGACAATTCTATTATTGTTTCATATGAAAATTTTGTTAAACAACCTAAAGAGATTATGAAAGATATAGCATTTAAGCTTAATTTAACATTTGGTAACAAAACTGATAAACTAATTAATGAGGTTAACAGAAAAACTCCAATAATAAAAGAAGGTCTTATGGAAGATCTTCCTATTAATATACAAAAAAATATTGACAAACTGTTTACCTCTATAACGAAAACTATTTAGACTAGTTTGACTTTATCACAAAACAACTTTACAAGAGGCGCTAATGCTAATTTCTTTTTTTCTGGATTAGCCCCACCTTCTATTTCCCAAATTTGTGCCAAATCTACCATAGCTTTTTCTTTATAGAGAGCTGCAATGAAATTTATTATTTCTTCTTGATTGTTTGACTTTAATTTTAGTTGTTCATGAATGATATATGGAAGATCACTGATTTTTTCACAAACTTTGACACTAGATATTTTATGATAAAATGCTTTTCCAAATAAAATTACTGGTTTTTTTAAAAGTATAGATTCCCAAGCAGATGTGCCTGTAATTGTAATAGCTAATTTGGTATGCGGAATAATATCAAAACTGGTTATTGCGGGATTAATCAGTTTTACGTTTGGCATTTTTTTAATTTCCTTATAAAAATTTCTGGTTCTTAACCCAACCATCATTGGATGATCTTTTACATAAAGTTTGTAACTTACCGGAAGAGAGCGCGCTACCTGTTTTATTAGCCAAACTTGATCTTTAAAATATGGCGCGAGGAGGTATGGGAGTGCTTCAGGTTCTGAGTGAAGAGCAAAATATATAAAATCTTCATCTTTTTTCATTGTGTCGTACAAATCATTATACCCACGTAGAACGCGTAACTTTCTGACACCTTTATCCCAAACCTCCAACCAAGGTTTTACTGTATTATAATCTTCTTTATCATTATTTTTATTAATAAAATACTCATAATGTGATTTTATAAACCAACCAATTGAGGTGCCTAGTTTTCTAGGTTGTAAAAATTTAAAATGATAACTTTTTTTGGCACGATTGGCTACATGAACATTATTAGCTTCAGAATTTTTCATGTAATAACTGGGTTTCCTTTGAAATTCTAAAAGATATTTTTCTGCTTGCTTTTTCAATCCAAAAACTTGTGGATCATTTGGATTTTCCTTTATATTCACAAGAGCTTGTTCTAGAAAGCTATGATTATCATACTCTTCTGTTAAACCAAAACCGCCTATCCTGGTGTCATACATCATTATAGTCTTGATACCATTTTTTCTTGCTATTTCGTACAAAAGATAATTTGTGAGATTTGTGATAGTTGAAAAAAATATAACATCAGGTTTTTCTTCATTTAAAAATTTTTTAATTTGTTTTGAAGTTACTTGCAATATACGCAACATATCCTCATGATTAAATATTGGTGTATCAGAAGGATAAGCCCGAAGAAGTAAACCATACATTAGTATTCTGTCTGACATAATATATGTCCAAAGGCATGGTATACCATATTCTTTTTCCAAATCTGCAAGATAGATATAGTCTAGTTGCTCATCTTTATACATCTTGTAAACATCTTCTTCAAGAAGAATATTTGAGTACTTAACATCTGTTTGGTTTTTTAAAAAATTTAAGCCTGCGCGCTGAGTAATAATGGCACAAAAATTTTTACAATTGTATTCCTCTTGGAGAATTTTTGCCATCTCATGACCAACATATACAAATCTCCTTCCCCAGAAAAAACATATTTTTTTCATATCAATTATTTATATTTTGGGGTCCTTTGTAAACAAAATAATACTTTGATTTATCATCATTACGTGAATACAGGTATATCCAATTACACTCAACCTCCTTTAAAAAACTCCAAAATTGTGTGTCTTCGTGGATATTCGGATAAAACTCTAAAATAATAGCTAAATTATTAGTTTTTTTAATAATGTTTTTGGCAGATATTAGTGACTCTTTCTCTGCACCATGAATATCAAACTTCATTAGTGATATTGGGGCATTGTTTTCCTGTTCTACTAAATTTTCTATTGTATAACTTTTTACCTTTATCCCATTTTTTTCTGATGTTATATGCCCACCAGTACCACCTTGGTGTATTTTAAATGATTTTTCTATTGTATCAGAAGATAGAACACCTTCTATTACTTTTATATTATTTATGTTATTTATTTCTATATTTTTCTTAATATGCTCAATATTTGTTTGGTCCGGTTCTACTATTATTACCTTAGAATTGGGGTTTGCTTTTGCAGCAGTAATACCATACGCACCGTTATATCCACCAATGTCAAAAATAATATTTCCACAAGGTACTTTGCTTGCACATGCTTTCCAAATAGAAAATAAAATTGGTTCATCTAATCCTTCTGCCATACTTTTTGCCTGTTGGTGATGATACCTTTCATTAAATGATAACTTTATTTTTTGCCCTTCTGTATCCATTTCCCAATATTTTATATCAGTTAATTTTGATTTTATAAAATAGTAGTGTTGCCAAATATGCTTGTTAATATATCTAAAAAACCATGGCCAATTGATATTTTTTAAGGTAATACACTTTCTAATTATTTTTCTTTGTAAAGAAAGGCTTTTTTTCTTTTCTATCCCCACCACCTCTTTAATTATTTTTTCAATAATAGGAATACTTTTTTTGTAGTCTGCAGTATTTTCATGCATACGCTTGTATACATTTTTGGATTTTAAAGAACGAAGTTCAGGGTTGGATCCAAGTTGTTCAATTTTTCTCGCAAGATCATCAGGATCATCAGGGTCAAAAGTAAGGGAGCTTTCCCCACCAACCCAAGCAATACCACCTCCAGATGGCACTATACTTGGTAAACCAAAAATCATGGCTTCTGTTAACGACATTGATGACATGTCTTGACGCCAACGAGCTTGAACAAAAATATCGGCTTCCATCAATTGGCGGTGAAGTTCTTCTTTGGTCATCCAGCCAGGTAAAGTGACATATTGTTCTAGTTTCAAGTCTTTTATCATCTGTCTCACAAGATTTTCTTCTGGCCCAGTGCCACCTAAAATTAGTTTAAAATTGTCTTTATTTTTTATTTTGGAAAATGCTGTTAATAATAAATCGAAACCTTTGCCAGCAATCATACGACTGGAAAAAAACAATTTTACCCTACCCCCTTTTACAATATGTGACTGATAAAAATCTTCTCCAATATTATATTTACGAAGAGATTTGTCGTATTCTATTGGATCACCAATTAACTTGAAGGGTTTCCCTTTACGAAAACCAAATTTAGCATACTCTTGCTGTAAAAATGGATTTGTAAACCAAGCATAATCTATTCCACTTGCAATCCATGTTCCTATTGTTTTTTCCAAATAATAACGTATATTTTTTTTAATTCTTTTTAGTAATGATTTCTTTTTTGTTTCCTTATAGAATAAAGCAGAAACATTTTCTGGCCAAGATATCTGCTCACGGTTAAAGTAAGCAAATACAGGGGTCACCCCTCCCAAACGTCTATAAAGACCTGCCCCATACAGAAAAAAATGTCCATCTACATGGTAAGCGTCTGCTTGACCTTCATATTTTTTGAGAATTTTATAAATTGCATTTTGGATGCCTATTTGATCTCTTTTTATATTTTTTTCTTCTATATAGTCATAATCTAGCGGATCTGTAATATCATTATATTGCGAAAAAACAGAGACAGCAGTGACTTTGTTACCTTTAGCTTGGAGTCCTTTTATAATAAGATCATACTCTTCACACGACCCACCCACATTATGAAATTTTAATTTTGATGTAACAAAAAAAATATGCATATACTTACTTTAGAGTTTCCAAGTTTATCCTGTCATCCATATAGGGACCATTTTTAAATTCTATCATTTTTGAATCTTCTATGATTCTTATCCCCCACCCCCCATTTTGTAATATAAAGCTTTCTCCGGCCTTAATTTTTATTGTTTCTATAAAATATTTTTGCTCAGTAAAAATATCAACTTCTATTAAACCATCCAAAAGTACTATACCCTCTTGGAGAAAATCAGTATTGCGTGATATTTTTTTGTGGTAGTGAGATATAACTATATCACCGGCAGGACGATTATGTGATAATACCTGAAGAGGTTCACTATCATTTGTCAACGGTTTTGTACCAGGTTCTATATCTCTAGTAATATGAATACCAATGACCGTTCCTTTATGTTCTATAATCCGCATGTTTTATCATTATATTGAAAATTTCTTTTGAGTTACAATTGGTCCACCAGTAGAAACTATTTTCTTTATATATTCAAAATCTGACTCAGCCATAATGTGCGCAAGTTCTTTGAATGATGTCCTTGGCTTCCAATTTAGTTCTGTATTTATCTTGTTAGAATTGCCAATCAAAAGGTCTACTTCACAAGGCCTAAAATATGCTGGATCAATACGGATTATTACTTTCCCAGTATTTTTGTCTACCCCTATCTCATCTAGTCCACTACCTTGCCATTCTATTTCTATTTCAAAAAATTTTGCCGATTCTTCTACAAATTCACGTACTGTGTGTGTTTCTCCAGTAGCAATAACAAAATCATCTGGTTTATCATGTTGTAAAATTTTCCAAATACCCTCTACATAATCCTTTGAGTAACCCCAATCTCGTGATGCTTCCAGATTACCCAATCGTAGAACATCCTGAAGACCTAGTTTTATTCTGGAAAGTGCCATCGTTATTTTTCTTGTCACAAAATTAACACCACGACGTGGTGACTCATGGTTAAACAAGATACCATTTGAGGCAAAAATATCATACCCATCTCTGTACATTTTTGTAAGAAAAAATGCCCCAACTTTTGAAAGTCCATACGGAGATTGTGGGTTAAAGGGCGTTGTTTCTTTTTGTGGTATCTCAAGAACTTTCCCAAACATCTCTGAAGAACTTGCTTGATAAAATTTTACTGGATAATCTAGATTCCTAATTGCTTCAAGTATATTAAGTGGACCAATAGTGTTTGTTTCCAGGGTATATTTTGGCACATCAAAACTTATTCCAACATGACTTTGAGCAGCTAGATTGTATATTTCGTCTGGTTTTATTTTTCCAATTACACGATTCAGATTTCCACCATCAGTAAGATCTGTGTATGTAAGAAAAAAACGGGCACCCTCTGAATCATCAAATAAATGATCAACTCGTTCGGTATTTGGCAAACTTCCACGACGTATGACTCCATAAACTTCATACCCTTTCTCAATTAAAAATTCTGCTAGATATGACCCATCTTGTCCTGTTATCCCTGTAATTAGTGCTTTTTTTTGTAACATAGCTATTACTTACTATAAATATCTTTTATTTTGGCAATGCTAGGATTATACGAGAAAAGAGGACTCCCGTCAAGAGAAAAAGCTTGGTTTGGCTCTATTTTGATGGTAATAATTAAATAGAATGAAATTAGTTTTTATGTGCTAAAATAGGCGAAAAATAGAGGTACCATAACTCTTCTAAATTTATAATGATAATATAATTCATTATTATATTATCATACTTTGGATAAACATAGGCTTGTGCCATTTATATATTGATTGATCCGGCTAAAGTCTATATACTGTGTTTATATCTATCTATACTATGTTTATGAAAATATTGCCTGACAATTATGTAAGGTTGGATGAACGAGGAGAATTTATTGAGTGTGTTAACAGTGAGCAAGTCTGGAAATCTATTAATGGAGGATTTATGAAAAAAGGATCTGTGATGGGTAACCATTACCACAAAAAGTGCTATATGTTATTTTTTCTTTTATCTGGTTCTGCAGAAATGTATATGAAACATGTTGATAGTAGTAAAGATGAAGTGAAAAAAGTTATCATGAATGCGCCAGGGGGTGTCATTTATGAGCCACTTGAAGTCCAAGCTGTGAAGTATCTACAAAATTCTACCTTTTTGATGCTGAAATCTGAAGTTTACAATGTTGGTGATAATGACACTTTTTCTTATAATATTATTTAAAAAATAGGTGGTAATTTGCTGTAGTGTTTATTTATTATAGATTTTATGGATAGAAAAAAAATTCCTTGGTGGCTCCCAGATGTAACTGGAGAGGCAGAATTAAGATGGGTTAAAAAAGCACTAGATGATAACTATATAAATGACGGAAATATAACCAGACAGTTTGAGGAGAAAGTTGCGAGTTTGGTTGGTACAAAATATGCAGTTGCTGTGACTAGCTGTACAGCGGCTCTCTTTATGTCATTGAAAGCCCTTAACATTGGCCATGGTGATGAAGTGATTGTGCCTGATATGACATTTTTGGCAACAGCCAATGTTGTCCAAATGGCTGGGGCAACACTAAAACTGGTGGATGTGGATCCAAATACTCTTACTATTTCTGTAAAAGCTATCCGTGCCACTATTACTGCAAAGACAAAGGCTATTATACCAGTCCATGTAACCGGACGAGCTGCTGATATGGATACAATAATGGAGATTGCTACTGAACAAGGGATTCCTATTATTGAAGATGCGGCTGAAGCATTCATGTCAAAGTATAAAGGTAAATTTATGGGTACTATTGGTGATATTGGATGCTATTCCTTTTCGCCTAATAAAATTATAACGACTGGACAAGGAGGTATAGTAGTAACGGATGATGATCATTTATACACAAAACTTCGTTCACTAAAAGATCAAGGTAGGCCAGTAACAGGTACTGGAGGTAACGATAGGATTGAGATGTCTGGATACAATTTTAAGATGACTAATTTACAAGCGGGTGTAGGATTAGGTCAATTAGAGCATTTGGATAAGAGAATAAAAAAAATGCGACGAATTTATGAAGTTTACTACCAAGAATTGAAAGATGTTAGTGGTATTCAATTTTATCCATGTGACCTTGTTGGTGGGGCTATACCAATGTGGACTGATATTAGAACAAATAGGCGTGATGAGTTGGTAGACTATTTGAAAAATAAAAATATTAATTCTAGGGAATACTGGTTGCCTATGCACACTCAGACCCCATATAAAATGTCTGATGAAATGTTCCCAAATAGCACGATGCTTTCACCGATGTCTTTATGGTTACCTTCTGCATTTTGTCTGACTGATGATGATGTAAGGTATGTGAGTGGGGTTGTGAAAGAATTTTTTAATAATATTGCTTAGAATTATAAAAAAACAGCACTAATTATATTAATAGTATCTATTTTTTATATTTCCAGGTTTTTTCTACTACAAATGATGTTGACAAAATCACTTCCTGTGAAGAACCCTTGTTTACTGGAGTCTTTAGGGTCAATCAATTTTAGACCTGTTTCTGTGATGAGAAAAAGAAGAAAGCCCAAGCCTGAGAGCTGATTTAGGTAAATCTCTGGAGTACTATTGGCAGAGGTGAGACAACCTAGACTGACTTCTGTGATGATGATACAGTCTGGGTTATTAGTTAGGGTATTGAGCATACCTCTTATAGCTACGGGCTCGCCACCTTCTATATCCATTTTTATAAGATCCACCTTTACTACATTTTTATTTACAAGAGTTGTATCCAAGTCTGTAGCTAGTATAGCAATTTTGTTTTGCCATTTTTCTACCGGGACAGTACTGTTGCATCCAGTTTTTTTTGTTTGGTAAAATGTTATTTCTCCAACGTGATCTGATATGGCTATTTCTTTAATAGTTACATTGTTTAACCTTGAAGTATTTTTTTGAAGTAGAACAAAATTGTTTGGATCTGCCTCAAAAGCATATACGTGGCCACTACCGCCTACTAATTTTGAAAAAATCTTGGTATAATAACCAATATGAGCACCAATATCTACAACTACCATGCCTGACTTGAAAATTTTGTAGTATAGAGCAACTGTTTCTGGTTCATACTTTTCTCTCACCATCTCTAGTTTCCACTGACGTATATAATTTTTCGGAAAATAAAATTTATATTTTATAATTCCTATATATGTAGTGGCATGATTAAGAAACCAGCGGATTGGTAAATTAATAATACTTATTTGTTGAATATATTTTCTATATGTAGTTATTATTTTCATAATAGTTTTATGGCTCTGTAGCTAAACTAACTTTTTTAAATTAATTATCTCTCAACACAGGCTGACGGGATATCCCCAAAGGAATATATTTTTTGAGAAACTAAAGTTTTCTCAAATTATTCCAAATAAACCCACACACCAAACTCGTATGTAATATAATGATTTGAGATTATGATACTTTGAAGATTGTTATATTTCCTTCTTTATATTCTATTTGAAAAAATATTTCGTCCAACTTCCAATCTGGCTCTGATTCTTTATCCCAGACGATGTAGTCTATTGGATATTTTTTTAATTGGATTAAGAAGTCTTCTTTTAAAAATTCTTTATAACCTTCTATAATTTCATTTTTTATTTCCTCCGGAAAACAACCATAGCAACCAGCTCTAGCATGATATGTTTGGGAATAAATCCAACCTCCAGTAGCTTCTCGATTTTCATTTATATGGCCTTCTATATTTTCTTCTGTAATGCCTTTTAAGGATAGGTCAATATAATATGTATGTTGCAATCTATCCCTGTCCACTAAAAAATCTCCCATACCTGCAATCTGATATATATTTTTGTCAGTATAGACTGGGATCATGTTACCAATCACATCATTTGAAAAAACTGTTGCATCTTTTGGTAATGTTGTTTCTATTATTGTTATTAGATTTGAATATTTTTGTTTTGAAATATGAGTATCTCTTTGAATATTATAGGATGTCCTTTGTAAAAGAATCCCCGCTACAAAACTTACTACCACTATGATAGTTACAAAATAATGTCTTACTTTTTTTGATGCTAACCTTTCTGTGCAGGTTAGGAGTATATATAGAAGAGAGACACTAACAAAAGGTTGTATGAAATACCAATAGTAGTGATCTGGAATTGGTACTGTTTTGCCTGTAA
>Ga0066639_10004689_pt1 | contig 11637 bp, 6 predicted proteins | sample CryGeyCG2114_010_2_FD_59504 | JGI IMG/M metagenome (GOLD analysis project Ga0066639, IMG submission 59504) | Groundwater microbial communities from aquifer - Crystal Geyser CG10_big_fil_rev_8/21/14_0.10 | ecosystem: Environmental > Aquatic > Deep subsurface > Groundwater | place: USA: Utah... | reverse complement strand
CGTTGGCGATCGATAAACAATCATTTTCGTAGTCTCACTCGGCAAGTTTCGCCACCCGATTTCTATTTTTTTATTGATATGAGTTACCCAAAAACTTTCCGATGGTTCATCGGCAGTGCCGGATATTTGGCCCTCGGGAGTGTAGTAGATAGTACCGGTGGGAGCTTCTTCTCCGCTTGGGGCGGAGTTGTTTGGGGGAGATTCATCTCCACTTGGTTCGGTTGAGGTTGAGTTGTCGGTTGGTTGATCGCTTCCGGAGTCTATTGGAGTTTGACTGGAATCCTCGTTTTCTGTTGAGCTTGTTTGGTCGGTGCCGTTATTAGATGAGGGCGCAGTGAGGTTTTCGTCTTGAGTAATTAAAACATCGCCAGTTTCGTTTGTCGCTTCAAAACTATAGGTGAAACTACCATTTATCGACTGAGGTAGTTCAGTTGAGCCCGAAGGGCTAGAAACGATAATAACCTGAACTAATTTTCGTTTTCCTTCGGAGTCGTTTTGATATATTCGGATGCCCTTAACTTCTTCGGGAAGATTTTGCCATAAAATAAAAAGTGAGCCATCGTCTCGGGCGCAGATGATAATTGTTAATTTCCCATCCTCGAATTTTTCGATTGTCCGGGCGCACTCATCAAGAGTCAGTTGTTTTGGTGTCTCTCGATTTTGGCTCAAAAGAAAATAGGCGACAATACTAGCAATAATAATGATTATTACGCCAATGATGATAAATAGAATCGGGCTGGCTTTCCATTCTTTTTTATTAGGTGTGGGGTGGCGGGGATTTTTTTCGTACATCCAACTTACATCCATGTAATAATTTTATCCCGATATTGTTTTTAGGAGAAATAATAAGCCCTCGACAACTGGTGCCGAGGGCTTTGTGATTGAGGAGGATCAGGATTGGTTCAATTCGTTGCGTAGGGGATTCGGTGCCTCATGTTGAGCTCCCTCGAGGTTTCTCGAAGGTAGACAATACGTCTTCCAACCTCGCTTTTCAGGGCCGGAAAGCATATTTTTCCATTAGTTGGATTCTCGGTCGGAGAACCAAGAGCCACGATGGGATATTCCCCGGGGAGGTCAGAATACTCGCAGGCGATCGTGAGAAGTTCAATGACGTCAATGGGTCGCCCGCCCAATCTTGAGATTCTAACCAAGACTTCCTTCGGGGTAATCGTTTGATTGTCAGAAAAGCTGAAAGATTCCAGCACGAGGGGGTAGATTCCCGATCTCGTACGTTGTAAATTGGAGGTTAGAATCTGTGGGCCGAATAGGCGACCCTGACTCATGAGTTGGTTGATACTCACCCCCTGATTGGCCAAGATGACCAAACGACTTTTGGGGAAGCTCCTTCGGAGCATGTTGACCATCAATCTCTTCAGCTCGATGGTTAGGCCGACCCCGTCAGTAGTTACTGCCGGGATTAAAGTTTTCGGATCAATGTTGATCAGCGCGCCGGGAAGTGCCCTAAGTATCGTTGAGACTACTTCCATTGTTTGACCATCTGAGAAGGCTGTTCCATGACTACTCACGGCTGTTCCTCCTGCTTAGATGTTATTGGATATCCTCCCGAAATTTGGAAGGAATGGTTTCAAAAAAGCTGGTTAGATTATAGCACTAAAATTATTAATTTGTCAATGTTGGTGGATAGTGAGGATAACTTTTCAAAATTGTCGGGTTATAATTACAAAAACACGGAAGATTTTTTAATGTACTTATGAGAATAGAGAGAATATATGTTGGCGGCTGGTTTCAGCGAACCACTCTCCACCTTTCTGAAATCTACGATTTTTTGAAAGAAGCTAATTCGCCCCTGGATTTAGATCAGAAGAAGCTTACCACTCTTCGCGACGATCTTTTAATAGACTCTGTAGAACTTAAGGTTGATAATTTGGAATATATTGTTTTAGAAAGTTCCATTAGTATTGAGATTAAAATTTTTGAAGATGGCCTTATTGTCTTGAGCAAACTTCCGGATAAAGAGTTATCAAAAAGTGTTTTTGATCTTACTTCCTATTATGAAAAAAAACTTTCTCCGGCTATAAGCTATATTTTTTCCTTGGGGGCTCCGATTCCCAAGGAATTAGCTAACATTAAAACTATTTATCCATACTTTGTTGTTTTAAATAAGGCTAAAGTTAAAGATATTAAACATCTCCTGGAGGAGTTTAGCCAGGAGAAATATTTTGAGGTTAGAAAGAAAAGTTTTGAAGTTTATAGAGGTAATAAGTTGTACTTAATAAATAATCTATCTGAAAAATTTAGCGATATTGAAAAATTTATTCAGGAACAAATTTTTATCAGGGAGTTTAAGGGCCAGTTGCATAGATACCTTAATCTTCATCGAATTATCTGGGAAAAAATTGCCGACGTGAAAGAAAAGGGCAAAATACGAGGGAGTGAAGTGGGTAAATTTAATGATAAAATCGAAAGTTATGCCAAAACAATAAATCTGATTGATGCCAGGATAAATCAAATGGGGTCATATATTTCAACCAGGGCGTCGGTATTGAAAAGTGATCCGGCCATGGAGAAGTTCAGTGATGTCCTTCAATTTAAGCACGAGACTTTGGCCGATACTCTTTCGTATATTAAGGATATTTGGGGGATGACTGGAAATTATGTAAACTCTGCTCTTGATTTATTCTCATCCATTCAGGCAAAAAGCACTGAGGCTTCGGTGACTAACTTAACAATTATCACCTCTATGGGTGTTGGGGCGACTCTAATTGGACTTTTCGCTCAGGATGCGCCGGAGATTCAATTGTCCGGGGTAGTTTACTTTATTATTCTCGCTGTTATTGGTTATTCGGCAAACAAAATTATGCGTGTTATTGCCAGGAAAAGGACTTATCGAATTCAAGATACCGGAAATTGCCAGGGATATAAAATAATGGATATTTTGGTACCCCTCAAGGGAAGACTTTGGAACCGCTTTCTGTACGAGATTATAGGCATTTACAGGGTTCTCAGATCTCATCCCGGCTCCAAAAGTGTCCTGAAATAGGCGGTTCCAACGTCTTCCCATAAGTAGACCGAACGGGTAACGTTGGAACCATCACCCCTTTTTCCTGCCGGGAACGATCTCAATCCTATCCTTGTCCTTTTCGAACCTGATATGGTAGAAATCGAAAAAATCGCTCTGACCAAGAATGGCGCCCACGCCCTCTGATTCGGTGAAGGCTGCCTGCAGTTTGACTACTTCCGGAGCACCTTGAATCTGCATCTCTATCGAATGAACAAAGGCAGTGATTCCATTGCCGCCCGAGATGCCATGATACGTCTGCTCTCTACCGCTTCTGAGATCAAGGCCCAGTTCCCGGGCAATTGAGGCGTGGAATAACGAGCTGTCAGCACCTGAATCCACAAGGGCGAGTAATCGTATCTGCTTCTCACCGTTTAAGAGTCGAACCGGGATCAGCGGCCGGCTGATCCAGGGCTGGTTCGGATTTCTGAAGTTAGGCTGTTTGAGGTAATCGAATTTCATGCCGCAGGGACATAGGCACCTCTAAATGGCAGTACACGGAGAAGGATAACATCCTCATAGCCTTTTTCCTTCGCGTCGCGGCGTGCTACCGAGGCATCCGGGCCGCTGCCGACTACTCTATTCTCGGTATCAAGAATGGCGACCCATTGATCTTCGTATTTCTTTAGCTCTTCTTGAAGGGTTGTTTTTTCCATACCCCCATTCTAGCGCTCTTGAAGATAATCAGTCAACTCTGGGTGAGATATCAATACAAAATTCAGAAGAAGTCACTCATGCGCCCATCCGGAACGCGGGGCTTGACAGAGATTATGGGAAATATATGATGGTCGGAGGTACGGACGCGTAGCCCTTCCGCACCAGCACTTCAACTATCAGTTAGAGTGCTCGGCCTTAGGATCAGCTGGGTGGTCCGCTTTACTCCCTATCTTGACTTCGACGTTCAATAGCGTCAGACTGATCTGGATAGGTCTCAGAAAGCGAACCGCCCATACACTGAGGAAGCTGCGTAAGGTCTCAAAATTTAAAAACACTGGCATTCCTTTCTTGCTCACCATGCCCATACCACAGTGAGCGGAATGAGTTTCTGTTTTGAGACCCATAACCTTCGAAGAGGTTTCGAGTACAGCATTCCCCGCAACCAGCTACACTGCCGTCCGACCACATTCAATACGAGGCAGAGCCCCATGGGCCTGCCTCTTTTTCTCCCCATTTGGTGGATCGCAGTTTGATTATAGTGTGCTATTAAGAATCAGGCTCCGACAAAGCTACAAGAACTTCCTCAGAGGGGCAGTTCCAACACCTTCCCCAAAAAAATCCCATGGGTAACGTTAGAACCAACCTGCCAGATGTGACCGACTGCCAGTCTTGACGCGATAGGCCAATTGAATTAGAAGATGCCTCAAAAAGAGGTATACTTTTGGTGTGCCAAATGCTCTTTCCTCACGGGATCGAGGGGTGTCCGGAGGAGGACTGGCTCTACTATTGGATACGTGAGTTCTGGATTTGTCCGGCAAGTGGCCAATAACTCCGATTCATCTTTATTCTAGCAAATGTCTTGCTTCGAGATATGTTCTGTGCATTTATGAAACGGGACAAAACGCTATTACTAGTTGTCAACACAAGGGCATTCAAATCAAAATGATGGACTTCGATTTTAGGAAGATGTCGCCGAGATTAGGGGGACAACGAGAATCTTTTGAGGAGCTTTGTTGTCAGCTTGCAAGTCGTACGCTTCCGGAAGGGCCAACGTTTACACGGCTGCACGGATCCGGAGGGGACGGGGGTGTAGAGTGCTATGCAGATCTTCCGGATGGAACTCGAACTGGCTGGCAGGCGAAGTATGTTTTTGACATCGATGCGCTGATCACGCAAGCGGGAAGATCTCTGGACACGGCGCTAAAGGTCCACGAGAATCTCTCGCTGTATATAGTCTGCTTCCCATTCAACCTGACGGGACCGACCCGTCGTAAGGGAAAGAGCCAGAAGGAGAAATTCGACGCTTGGTGTAACACCAAGATTGAAGGGGCCAAGGGTGCGGGGCGCCAACTGAAGATCGAAGCTTGGCCAGCGCATAAGCTGCGCTCTCTACTGCTGGATCTTGATACGGCAGGAGGCATCCGAGAGTACTTCTTCAATCAGAAGATACTCTCGCGAGCTTGGTTCGCGCACCAATTTGAATCTGCGAGAGAAACTGCCGGCCCAAGATATACTCCAGAACTGAACGTGGAAACAGATCTGGGCAAGTGGTTTGCCTCTTTCGGCCGCACCCGTGCTTGGGTGCAGGGCGCGCAACAGGTTATCAGGGAGTGCCGAGAACCATATAAGCATTTCGCCAGGGCGGTCCAAAGTGAGAATCCCGGCAGTATGTCTCCCGCTTGGCCCGAAGACTTGCGTGAAGACGCACGATCTCTCAGTGCAGACATTGATTCCTTGATCCAACTGAGCGATGTACTTCTTCAGACAATTGAAGTCTCAGCATACAAAGAGTGTGTTGCAAGGACCGACTTGTTAATAGGTCGCCTGAATGAAATGGAATTATCTCTAGTCAGGGATCTTGAAGTCCGCCATAGGGACAGTTGGTCAGATTCACCTGGCTTCAGGCAATTCAACGCCGAATACATGGTATCATTTCCGGCGGCCAACCTGGATGTAACCCGCGAGATGGTTGCGGAACTGGAGAGATTTGGGAAGTGGCTCAGATCTCCTGCGGGACGCCTTGCCTTTCGGAGCACCTTTGTGCTTTCTGGAGTTGGTGGCTCCGGCAAGACTCACGGAGCGTGCGATGCGGCCTATCAGCGCCTGGACGACGAACTCCTGAGTTGCGTGGTTTTCGGCCACGAGTTCGGAGGAGAACCTGATCCATGGACTCGTATACTAGAGTCGCTCGAACTCCCCATCTCATTGGGCAGAGACGGCCTTCTTGATGCACTGGAATCGGCGGCAGAAGCTTCTGGTGCCCCACTTGTCATCTTTTTGGACGCGATCAACGAAACTAAGCCCCTCCGCTATTGGCATGATCGGCTTCCTGCTGTTGTGCAAGCCATACGGGAGCGCCCATATCTTCGTCTATGCGTTATCTGTAGAACTTCATATCTTCCTCATTGTCTACCTGACGGCCACGGGCTAGACATTGTCGAACACAGGGGGTTCGAAGGTATAGAACGTGAAGCCTGTAATCCCTTCTTCCAACATTACGGCCTGACTCCGCCACTAACACCGACGCTTCAGCCAGAGCTGGCTAATCCGCTCTACTTGCGCTTGGTATGTGAAACACTCAAGGCACAGGGGCTTCGGGAATTGCCATCTGGCTGGCACGGTATTGCGCCCACGATCCGAGCATTCCTTTCTGAGAAGGAGAAGCAATTCTCAGCTGAACACGAGACAGCCCTGGCGGCGGACATTGTGGGTGGCAGCCTGCGCGCCATCGCTCGCGCGGTTGCCGACTCGGGCGTTTCGGTCATTTCCCGGTCCCAGGCACAAAATGCTATTTCTCGAACGAGACCGCAAGCCGATGCACTGCCTGTTCTGGATTGGCTCGTGCATGCGGACCTCCTAACTGAGGATGCCCCTCTAACCCGTGACCAGCTAGGCACGGAGGGAGTTGTTCGGCCAGCGTTTGAGCGTCTGGGCGATTTTCTCATTGCCTCTGAGTTGCTCGATCAGGCAGAAGTATCGGGGCTCAAATGTGCATGCGAATCTGGGGGCTTGATCTGGACATTCGTGAACGGACCTGAGCGGTTGGCAAATGACGTCGAAGTTCTTGCCGCCCTGTCCGTCCTTCTTCCGGAGAAAAGTCCCCATCTAGAGCTACCCGAACTGACAGAAGATTATGAAACCAAGAACATTCTTACGAGGACAACTGTAAGGGCACTTCCTTGGCGGGATCCGGCCGCTATCACCGCCAAGACTTGTTCAGTAGCCAGGAATGCTCTGAAAATCCACGGATTCTCCGGGGAGGCCTTGGACGCACTCCTGTCGGTGACATGGCGAGCATCGGAAATAGACGCAATTTGGTTTCACAAATTCCTAGCACGATTTCCTCTTGCTCGGCGTGACGGATGGTGGTGTGGCTACCTGCATCAGAGTTTTGAAAATGACGGGACGGTGGCTCGGTTGATTGACGCGGCTTCTGAGTTGCCTCTCGACGAAATCACCTCAGATGTGGCTGAACGGTGGGCGACTGCGCTCTTGTGGTTTACTGCGGCGGCTGACAGAAGGGTGAAAGAGGAGGCAATGCGAGCAGCCACGGCTGTACTCGCTGGCAGGTCAGAGATCATTCTGTCGGTCATGAAACGCATGCTCGGTGTAGATGACAATGAAGTGCGCGAGCGTACGCTATTGAGTTGCTACGCCGTAATGATTGTGGCCCATGACGCAGTCGTCACAGCGAAAGCCACTGTTTACCTTCAGCAGGCTTTTACTGCTAATCCAAGGTCATTCGACAATGCATTGATCCGTGATCATATCAGATGCATTGCTGAATTGGCACGGGAGTTGAGTGCTGTGCCAGAGGGTTGTGATCCGGAATTAACGATGCGGCCCATCGGCACGCCTTGGCCTCTGCAGATTCCGTCTGATGCTGAAATCGAAGAATGGAGAAACTTGCCCTGGGAGGATCTGCCCAAGCTGGTTCGCAGTTGCCTTAGTGACGACTTCTTCACCTATTCCCTCCGTGCCCTCGATCCTTGGGTTGAGGCGGTCCCAAAGACCGACATGGCAAAGTGGATTCTTCAGAGAATTGTAAGAGGTTTTGACTACCATGATTCGGACTGTAAGCGATATGATGCTTATATGTTCGGCAAGTATGGAGGCGGCAGGGCGAAACCCGTGTGGGCAGAGAGGATCGGCAAGAAATACCAGTGGATAACGATGTATCAACTGGCCTCGCGTCTGCATGATCATGCTGAACGAAAGAGAGATTGCTGGGAACCTGAGCCCCTTTGCACGCCCCTGATATTGCTGGAGGAGCGCAAGCTCGACCCTACACTACCACCCAAGGCAGCGGCAGAAGAATCAAGATCAGATGTCTGGTGGATTACTCCATCTGTTGATTTTCGAAGCAGTACAGCGCTGACTGATGAAAAATGGGTTGAAAGGAAGGATGATATTCCGTTGATGGAAGATCTTCTGTCCGTGGTGGAGCACGGAGATCTCCGTCGGCAGCTGCTTGTCTCCCACCCGAAATGGAACTCGTTCAATGAAGAATATGATAGAGATGAACCGTACCGTCAGCTCTGGATGCATATTCAGAGCTACTTGGTCCCCAAGAAAGATGTGGAGGCAGCGTATAAATCTCTACATCGTCGGAATCTATTTGGAGAATGGATGCCTAGGGGGGCCTCTTGGTTGTATGGTTTCGCTGGTGAATACCCGTGGGGGACAGCCTTCAATACAGAACCAGAGTCTTGGCATGGTCGGGGTAGCTTCGAGAATGAGCTTCCCGTTACGTTCTCACCAACATGGAACTCACTTACTGTGGAGTGGGAATACGACCCCACACACCAGGAGAACTTCCAGTTGCTGGTACCTAGTCGGGATTTCTTTTCCCCGAGTGACTTGTGGTGGAACGGCCTAACAGGTTTCAAGGTCTTGGACGGAAGGACGGTATTTGAAGACCCTTCGGCCTCCGAAGGAGGGCCCTCTGCGCTCATGGCCGATGCTGATGATCTTCTTGAGCGACTTAATAAGCTCGGATCTCGTCTGATCTGGACCTTGTTGGGCGAGAAATTAATCTTGGGTGGCCGTGACATGTTCGAAAGGAGGCCGCAGCGTCTCTTCTGTCAGGTTGCAGTCCTCAAAGAAGATGGATCGATTCAGTTTGGAGACCGTGCCTTCTTTGATGACTATGATCAAGATACAGGGCCGGCAGAGAACCAACCTTGATGGAGAAGAGGCGTAGGGGTATTATGCACTTAAAAGGCGGGGGACAGGAACTAGATGTTTGCCATGATCAAGTTCTACAATAGACACAAAGTACTAACCTGGGCCATAGGTATCCTGCTAGTCGTCACTCTGGCAAGTGCAGCTGGTGACAGTACTCCCGCTCCCTCCACTCAGGAAGCCAACGTTAGCAACCAGATACTCACAGCTCCACCGCAGCAACCCAGCACTGCCACAGAAGAAGGTCCTGATATTAAGACGCAGCAGGCACCGGCACCCGCAACTACCGAAAATGTCCAGCCAGCTCAGCCATCAGATAGCCTATCAAACGATAATTACTATATAAACGTCGACGGTAACACGGTCCATTCACCAGCTTATTCAGAGACAGGCCAGGTGCCCGCCGGGGCAACCGCTCAGTGCCGGGATGGTACCTATAGTTTCAGTCAACACCGGCAGGGAACCTGCTCTCATCATGGGGGAGTGATTAGGTGGTTGTACTGACTCCGTGAAGAACCCGAGTTTGCTAGAAGCTCAAGCAGGACTAAGTTTCTTCTTTGCGGCTAGATTTAGGTCAACTCTGCCACACCCGCACCTCAGTGCTACGGGCTCTTTCTGAGTGTCCGTTAGGAGTTTTAAGATAGCGCCACACTCAGCACAGCGAAAAAGGCCAAAAAGGTCTCTCCACGCATCCACCACTGGAGAAAAGTCGTTCGGATGAAATTCCTCCCAACGAGTGAAGTGGACGTTTTTGTTTATTGCCCACTGTTCAATGTTCGATCTCACAATGATCTGTTTGGCTACTGTCTCAAGCTCCTCCAACTTTTCGGTGCGCCCCTTGTGTTGCCAAGACTGGGCCGCAGCCTTTGCTTTCCTAAAAATTTTCTTGTATTCACTAATGGCTCCCGGTGCAAAATCTGAGAGATCATATCGGCCGTCCGCTCGATATCTCACCTTGGCTTGCAGGGCATCGCAAACGAATTCAAAGAATTGTTCTGATCCTCTTCTCAACTGGTGAGCTGCACTCGGAACCTCGCCGATAACCAAGTCGTGCTCAATCTTGCCCCAGATGTCAGATTCCGTGATGAAAAGTGGGCCTGTCTCGATAGTCCAACGCGAGAATTCCATGCTATTACTATGCTTAACAACGCCGCTGATCTCAAGTTCACGGGCCCACGTTCTGTCATGTGTAGTGATCAAAAATTGCCGATCTGGGAACTTCTCCTTCAGCAAGTCGCAGATCTTCCGCCTATGAGCCGAGTCTACCGACATAACCACATCGTCTAGTATTGTGAGGTCTATGAGGTCCTCGGTGAGTCGTTCTGCGAGTGCTAAATAAAGACAGATTCCCATAGTGTCTTGGTGACCTTCACTGTGTAGGGCCAGAGGTGGAAACTGACCTCGGCTATGAAAGTCCACTTTTAAGGTCAGCCCCGCACCATCAGGGCGCAGAGAACTCTTAAACTCCGACTCGTCCTCTGCGTGGATGACCTTGTATAGCTCGATAAATCGATTCTCTATATTCTCATATAAGCCCGACAGTACCGTGTCGCGTGCTTCCTCATAGGTTTCAATCAGGATCTTACTGAGTTCATCGAATCGAGTTGCCGACCTACATGCTTTGATCGATGAATTGTACTGGATCAGGTTCTCTTTAAGTTGGGTAAGGGTATCCCAAGCCGTTTGCTCTGGGCCAATGTCAGGGAATTCCTCGTCCAACTTCGTCAACAAATCGTCGAGTAGTGTCTCCCAATTATCGGGAGCTAGTAAGTTCTCCGTTTCATCTTTTGATAAGTCTATGGGGTACTTCTCCAATGGCGAATCGAGCGTGGCGCTGAGTTCTCGCAGAGACGCGGTCCAATCGAGAACCACACTCTTGTCTGCTTTGGATTTCAGCTTATCGATTGAAGATGATAGGTCTTTCAGAAAGGCAGTGATTATCTCTATAGGGGACTTCAGTTTAACGCATAGATCGTCGATTTCCTTGATCTTCTTCGAAATGTCTCTTGCTGAATCTAGATGCTTTTCTATATGGGATCTCAAATCGTTAGCGGGCCATACCGTTCCGCAGAGCGGGCACTTTCCATCCTCGCCGATTAGGTCGACTCCCAGCTCATATAATTTGATCTTGCGGATTTCATCAAGATCTTTTTGGTTCCTTATTGCTGCCGAAATAACTGTACGCAAATCCTGTTCAACAGAGGCGATACTTCCATCAGTGAGAAGGCGGACGATCTTATCGAATCGTTGCCTAAGTAGCTTTGGGTTTGTTATTTGCCCTTCAGGAGATGTCGCGGGTGAACCAAGGTCAGTCTTCAGATTGTCAGAAGTAATTAACTTCAGTGCCGCTCCCTTTAAGACAGATCTCTGCTTATTGACAGCGTCACGAATTAACTCGGGCGAAATGTTGATAATGTTGAGCGTAGTCTTTATGGCACTCTCCGTAGAGAGCTGAGTGGATAAAGATGATCTAAGATCTGCCTTGGCGCTTGACTGAGCTTTGACTAGGGCTTTCCGAATTGCTTCAACGTCACCGAGACTTAACAACGACTGAACATACGCCGCTCGCTTCCCGGATTCCGCAGCGACGAATCCTAGTATCTGTCTGCGCGAGAGGACATGCTGTCCTTTTGAAGCTGCTTCAAGTACTGGTTGTAGTGCATCCCGAGCTTCTGGCGGAAAAACTAGACGCGTCGGAGTTGCCATTGTTCTCGCAAGCTCTATAGGGCTCTTATGGCCCGGGATTACAACGCTCGCCTTTACGATTGCTTCTCCCG
>Ga0066639_10004687_pt1 | contig 11640 bp, 9 predicted proteins | sample CryGeyCG2114_010_2_FD_59504 | JGI IMG/M metagenome (GOLD analysis project Ga0066639, IMG submission 59504) | Groundwater microbial communities from aquifer - Crystal Geyser CG10_big_fil_rev_8/21/14_0.10 | ecosystem: Environmental > Aquatic > Deep subsurface > Groundwater | place: USA: Utah... | reverse complement strand
ACTACAATATCTATTCTTACCTGACACCCGAATCCTTTACACTTTTGGTTGGGACGACCATCTCTACAGACTTATTGGTGTCTTTTTTGATCCAGGTTTTACAGGATTAATGTTTGTATTGGGCTTTATTCTGATTAGTTTTCGAAAAAAACTCCAATGGCTCAGACCCCTATTTATCATAGGAACGATGCTGACCTACTCTAGGGCCTCTATAGTGGCTCTTGTTGTGGCTATCGTGCTAACAGCTGTTCCAGAAAAAAAATACCTTAGTATGTTACAAGCTTTGATTCTTGTGGGGTTTATCTTTATAAGTTTACCCACTACGGCAGGGGAAGGCGTAAACTTGGCTAGAACTTATTCAGTTGAATCTAGGATCAGCAGTAGTCTGTCTGGTGTCGATATTTTTAAATCAAGTCCAATCTACGGAATTGGTTTTAACAACTATCGAAATCTATTAGGAGGTCAGAAGGTTATTCCATCTCACACAAGTGCTCCAGATAATAGTTATGTGTTTTTGTTAGCGACGACGGGGATTATTGGTTTAGTCTTATTTGTGGGAGGCTTGTTTCGTTTTGCCCAGATAGGTTGGAAGAGTGATCCTGTCTTAAGTATTTCGATAGCAACGATTTCGCTACACTCGTTGTTTAACAACTCATGGTTTTACGTCTTCGTTTTAATTTGGTTTTGGTTGCTACTGGCAAGTACAAAAGTTAAAAAAGAGTAGCCTAATTACTGTAGTTAAGTGTAACTGTTTCCGTAGTGACGTTTCCAGCAAGATCTACAGCACGTACTTCAATAGTATTCTCACCTGGTTCAAGGCGAACTTTTTGGTTGAATTCACCGTCACTATTGGCAAAGGTAATTCTTTCAGCTACATAAATTTGTGAATCCTCGTCTACAGTTCCACTAAACGTAACCATTCTCTCTACTTCGGTATAAAAGGAATCGCCATCAGCTGGTTTATCCAGGGTAATAATCGGAGCTTGGTTATCAAAAAGAACTGTAATAACTTCAGATGGGGTGCTTTCATTTCGAGAGGTATCCACTGATATAACAGAAAATTCGTTTGAACCAGGGGAGAGTTGAATTGATTCAAAGGTGAATTCGCTAGAATCACTTACTTGAACACTGGTAATTTCTTCAGCACCATTAAAGAGTTTTACTGTCGAGTCAGCTTCTCCGTATCCTTTAATATCTATCTTTGAGCTAGAAGTCGCCTCGTAAGGAATACTTAGTTGTGGAGTGTAGGGGGGAATGGTATCTCCTGAGGTTATTGGATCATTTGAAGATCCTAATTCTCCCAGAAAACTGGCCATACGGATTATTGCTGGTATGCCCCAAATTACGATAGCTACCACAAAGAAGCCTGTTATTACAAAGAGTAAGAGGCTTTGTTTCATTATTCTCTGGCTTTCTTTTTTTGCCAGTCGAGATCGATATTTTCTTGCCATGCTTTAAGTATACAGACTATATCGTAAAGAGTAGAGAGGTGCAAATACATTAATTGAGCCTGCGGTCGGGATCGAACCGACGACCTGCGGTTTACGATACCGCTGCTCTACCAACTGAGCTACACAGGCCAGAATGCTATTTTACTTGAATTACTCTTGATAGCAAAAGTCGGCATATGAGGATTATTACTTAAAGTAAGGTATGCCCCACCATTGAGACGGGTCGACAAATCTAAAATCCTTATTGAGTGAGTTGAGTTGTTTCATGTCTTTTTCTTCGAGCTCAAAGTCATAGACGTCAATATTTTCTGCTATTCTGTTAGTATTGGTACTTTTGGGTATGACTATTAAGTCTCTTTGGTGTGACCAACGAATCAAAATCTGGGCAGGGGTTTTACCATAAGCTTTGGCAATTCTCGTTACGAGTTTATCCTCAAGGGGCCTAGGTGACTTGTCGTTAATTGATCCCAGAGGTGAATATGCAGTTACTTGGACATCAAGTTTTTGGCAAAACTCGACAAGAGCTTCTTGAGTATTGTAGGGGTGGATTTCAATCTGATTGACCACTGGTTTTATTTGGGAAGAAGTAACTAAATCTAGTAGCATTGGTGCTGTAAAGTTTGAGACGCCAATGCTTCTAACTAAACCGTTTTCTACCAGCTTTTCCATTGCTTGCCAGGTTTGGTAAAGGGAAACCTTTTCTGTTTTGATAATACCGTTATCTCCCATGGGGTCAGACTCGGTGGAGGGTTGAAAGGCAATGCCCCAGTGTATTAGGTATAAGTCGAGATATTCTAGGTTTAAATCGGCTAAAGTTTGTTTGCAAGCAGCTTCTACATTGTCTGGATGGTGTTGGGTATTCCAGAGTTTACTGGTAACAAAGGTGTCTTGTCGTTTCTTGTCAGATCTAAATACTTTTTTAAAGGCAGTGCCAATTTCCTTTTCGTTACCATAGATGGCCGCGCAGTCAATATGTTGATACCTGCTTTCAAGCAAAGCATATTCAACTGCCTTTGCAACTTCACCTTGTTCAGATCTCCAAGTTCCTAGCCCTATTGAAGGAATTGTGAGTTTGTTGTTTAGTATTAAAGATTTCATTTTTGTCCTAAATAATTTATAGCAGTTTAATCATTCTATAGTCTGAGCGGCCAACGGGACTCGAACCCGTGTCTCCAGCTTGGGAAGCTAGCATTGTAACCCCTCAACTATGGCCGCATTTTTTGTCAGACGGGGGAATGATACATACTACCATTACCTGCCCGCTTAAGATTCCGATTTATTAAACGGCGTATAAGTAGTCTTAATAAATTCGTGAATCTAATATGGGTACTAATCCCGCGAGATAATTGTCATTATAGCGCTAACAAATTTAGGTGGGAATAATAAGTAAGGTCCCTTGGGGAATAATGTCGGGGTTTGAGAGCTGATCTTGATTTGCTTTCCAAATATCCGTCCAGCGGTAGCCATCGTTGTATACCTCTTGAGCTATTTTCCAAAGATAGTCTCCTGGTTGAACAGTATATTCCGTTTGTAGAGCTTTGGTAGTTTCTTGTCCGAGTTCATCTCTTGTTGAAGTGACTACTTCTTGAGTAATTTCCGACTGATCTGTAATATCTGATTCTCGAGGAATATCTAGTTCTTGTCCTTCTACAAGAAGATTTGGATTCTCAAGATTATTTGCTTGAGCAATTTCAACCCACTTATAACCGTCGTCATAGTTGTCTTGAGCTATACTCCAGAGCGTCTCATTTGACTTTACAGTGTATTTAGATGTGGCTGCTGAGGATGTTTGCCCAATTGTGGCTTCTGACTCTTGTGTCTGGATTGAGGAGTCTTTGGGTGTTGGTGTAGTTTCTTTGTTTTGAGAGAAATATGTGAAGAACAGAAACGCTACTATCAGGAGAACTATCCCCCCAATTATGGTACTGACCATATTCTCGTTTAGCTCAAGTTTTCGAATTATTCTTTGAAGTGCGTCTTCCATAGCGTGCCCAGTATTTGTAAGGGGGCAGAGATACCCGCAGAATACAATTCTTCTTTGTATGTGTCAACTAGAAGTGGTGTTTAGTATTTTTAGTTATTATTAAGGACTAGCATTTCTTGACTTGGTGCGCTAAAATCCTTAAACATAATTCACGATATTTCATTCATTTGTTTTCAAACATTAATGATCTAATTCGAGTATTATTGTGGGGGTGTAGCTCCCTCCTTCGCCCAGGCTTCGAGCGGACGAGAATTCTGTGATTAGTAGATAATCTAGATAATAAGCATTGAAATCTTTGTAGATAATTTGGGGGTGTAGCTCAGCTGGTTAGAGCGCTTCCCTGTCAAGGAAGAGGTCGCCGGTTCGAGCCCGGTCACTCCCGCAAAAATAAAAGACACTCCCGTGAGTGTCTTTTTTATAGTTCGTGTCGTGGTTTCTAAGAACTTATAGTTCTCTACTTGACCTAGTTTCCTTTGTGGTAGCATTTATGTATGCCAAATAAAATTTCAAACGACGAGATTGCCAAGCTCTTGAGGGAGTTAGCTGCGGTGTTGGAAGCACTTGGAGACAATGTTTTTAAGATCCGTGCTTACAAAAACGCGGCTGATGTGGTCGAGTTTTTGGATGAACCCTTAGTCTCAATCTGGGAAAAAGGTGATCTTGAGAAAGTTCAAGGCATTGGCAAGGCAATTGCAGAGAAACTGGGAGACATCTTTGCCACAGGCAGATCAGAAGAAGTGGAACAGATTAAATCTCGAGTCTCACCTGCCATGTTTACCTTGCTACCGATAGAAGGACTTGGACCCAAAAAAGCCTACCGTCTTACCGAAGAATTTAAACTCACCAATGCAAACACCGTTCTTGAAGATCTTCAAAAGATTATTCAAGACGACAAGATATCAAAACTTGAAGGTTTTGGCGCTAAATCCCAAGAAGTAATTAGAAAAGCACTCGAAAATTATTCTCCAGATCAAGAGAAACGAATGAGAATTGATCAAGCCGACATTATTGCTGATGAAATCGTACAATACTTGAAGCAATGCTCGGCAATAGAACAAGTTTCTCCTTTAGGCAGTTTAAGAAGGCGCAAATCTACCATTGGTGATATCGATCTAGGCGTTTCGACTGAAGATCCTAAAGCCGTTATAGATCATGTCGAGGCGTACAACAAAGTAAAACAAATTTTAGTTTCAGGCGGTGAACTCGTTAGATTTATCCATATATCCGGAGAAAATGTCGATGTCAAAATAGTTCAACCAAAAATGTGGGGTTCACTGCTACAACACTTTACAGGCTCAAAGCAACACAACGTAGCACTCAGAGAACGGGCTTTGTCAATGGGGCTATCTTTGTCTGAACACGGTATTAAAAAAGTAGATAAACCTCAAGCTTCTTTATCAGACAAGGAAAAATCTCAACAGAAACTACAAACCTACAAAGAGGAACAATCCTTCTACAAGGCTTTAGACTTAGATTGGGTGCCTCCTGAATTGAGAGAGAATACTGGTGAAATAGAATTAGCCGATAGTTCTAAACTACCAGTACTTATAACCCTTGCTGACATTCGGGGAGATTTCCATACCCACACAAATTATGAGTGGGCTTCGAGTCATGACTATGGACAGAACAGCCCAGAAGATCTAATAAAAAAAGGTATAGGTTTAGGCTATGAATATATTGGAATCGGCGACCACAATCCAAGTGCTTCAGGTCAAAGCCCTAAAATGATTACTAAAAGTATTCAAGATAGAGTACAAAATATAAACAACACTGCTGAAAATTATAAAAGCACAATTAAAGTGTTCAATACTCTAGAGGTAGATATAAAACCTGATGGGGAGCTGGCTCTAAACCGAGAAGCCTGTGAGCTGCTTGATTTTGTCATAGTCTCGGTTCATTCAAGTATGCAGCTGGATAAAAAGACGATGACAAAAAGAGTTTTAAAAGCGCTTCAATATCCAAATGTAAAAATAATTGGTCACCCCACAGCCAGACTTATTAACAAGCGATTAGGGTTTGAATTGGAGTGGAAAGAAATCTTTGAAGCTTGCCGTGAAAAAAACATTGCCTTAGAAATAAATGCCAATCCTAATAGGCTCGATTTAAATGAGACGCTAGTTAAACAAGCTATAGAAGCAAAGGTCAAACTAGTTATCAATACGGATACTCATGCCGTTGAGAACATGGATTATATGAGATATGGAATCGATGTCGCCCGCCGAGGTTGGGCAACCAAAGAATCAATCGTAAATACTTGGGAGACTTCCGACTTGCTTAAATGGTTGAAGCTGTAAGCTCACCAGTGTTTTGTATCTTTATCAACCCAATCTTTTCTAGCTGAGATACATTTCTTTCAAGCCTCATCTGCGCTATAATGACCTAAATTAGTTTATGGAGGTTTTCATGCCAATTTTACTTATTATAGGAATACTCGCACTGGCCATAGCTGGATATGTTATTGGCCAATACAATTTTTTCCAAAGCACTAAAGCCAGAATTAAAGCTTCAATCCAAGAAATCGGAAACCAACTCAAACGACAAGCCAGTTTAATTCCAAATCTTGAAAGTTCAGTTAAGGGTTATTTAAAGCAAGAAAAAGATATCTTTAAAATGCTTACCGATGCGCGGAAACAAGTTCAGTCAGCTGCAGACTCAGGTTCTATGGAAGAAATGGGTAAAGCTTCTGACCAGCTTCAAGCTCTTATTCCTCGACTTCAGATTGCTGTTGAAGACAATCCAGATATTAAATCCGACAATGTAGTCACTAAACTAATGAACGAACTCCGTGATACTTCTGACAAAGTAATGTATGCACGCAGAACCGTTATCGACTTAGCTGCTGACTACAACGTTCGTTTAGTCTCGTTTCCATCAAACCTAGTTGCCAATGTCTTTGGCTTCAAAGAACAAAAGGGACTTGATACTCCAGTCGAAGGAGAGCACGTTTCTGTCTCATCTGAAGAAACTAAAGATGTCAAAGTAGACTTGGGGTAGTCCTAATTGGTTTAGTTAATACGTTAATTAGTTGATTGGTTAATAAGAAGAGGTAGCCTGTCTTAATTAATCTCTGCTGATCGTTTCCTTTTAATAGAGACTACGAACTTCATTTTGTCGGGGCTAAGACTAAAGCGGTTCGGCAGGGTAAATATATTTGGATGCTTTGTTGGCGATTGTGTTCGGCTATTTTTTCAACAATGTACTTTTGATCTTCACTTACTCGGCCAAAGCCACCAAAGGTAGTACTGTCACTGTTCAAAACTATTGAATAGTCTTTCAAATCAGGCACACCGACTCTCAAATCGGAGTATGAGTCTGAAGGATGAAAATTAAAGACAAAGACCAAGGGGCCGCGTCGGTAGACCAAGAGTTTACGTTGTTCGTGACTGCCAATATATTCAATAAAGGTATCATTTAAGAGACTAAAGCTTGTATCTAACCCTTGCATAGCTTTGTCGAACTCATGTAAACCCATGTATCTTAGTTTAGGATTATCTACCAAAGACCATTGTCTTCGTGCGTAATAGTGTGAAAAGCCATTACCTTCTCTAGGAAAATCTATCCATTCTGGATGCCCAAACTCATTGCCCATAAAGTTCAGCCAGGCTTCGCCTCCAAGAGAAAAGGTTAGTAGGCGAATTAACTTGTGTAACGCAATACCGCGGTCGACTAGTGGACTCTGTGAGTCTTTAGACATCTGATCATACATTTCCTTATCCATGAGTCGGAAGGCAATAGTTTTATCACCCACGAGGGCTTGATCATGAGACTCTGCGTAGGCAACATACTTTTCTTGATTTCTTCTTTCGAGCATGCGAGTGAACAAACCTTTCATAGACCAAGATTCATCATTCTTATGTTTCAAAGTCGCAATCCACGAATCGGGAATGCCCATTGCTAGTCTGTAGTCAAAGCCTATACCTCCATCAGACACAGCAGAAGTAACTCCTGGCATTCCTGAAACATCTTCGGCGATGGTGATAACCTCTGGTTTAGATTGATGTAGCATGAGATTTGCTAGTTGAAGATATACCAAAGCATCAAGATTTACATTTCCATCAAAGTAATTATCATAGTGGTCAAAGTCACGATTGAGTCCATGGTCATGGTAGAGCATGCTAGTCACGCCATCAAAACGAAAGCCATCAAAGTTATACTCATCTATCCAGAACTTTAGGTTAGACAGAAGAAACTGCAAAACTTCAAGTTTTCCATAATCGAACAGCTTGGTATCCCAGGCAGGATGATTACCTGAATTGCCTGGAGGAGAGTATTGGTAGTCGGTGCCATCGAATTCATTAATCCCATCATAAGTATTTTTCACAAAATGACTATGGACGACATCCATAAAGACCAAAAGATCCATCTTGTGGGCAGTATCGATTAATCGTATTAAATCCTTTGGAGAACCAAAGTAATGGCTCACAGCAAAAAAGTTACTTACCTGGTAACCAAAACTGCCGTAGTATGGATGTTGAGCTATCCCCATAATTTGAATAGCGTTATAACCAAGATTTTTGATACGAGGTAAAACTTGATCAGTAAACTCCTCAAAAGTTCCAACTTTGGCTTCTTCTTGGGCGATTCCAACGTGAGTCTCATAAATTTTGAGTCCATTTTTAAGTGTAGGAGCTGGCAAAAACTTATGTTTTGTTTCGGCTTGATACAAACCAACAAATGACTTTGAGTACTCGTCAAAAATAACTTGCTTTATATATGCTGGAATTTTATCTACATTACCTTTATTGTGTGCCACTTGGACCTTTACTTTAGACTCAGTACCCAGAGTATCTTCAGGTAGAAAGACGCTCCAAACTCCTTTACTATCTTTAGTAAGTTTATGTGTTTGAGGATCCCAATTATTAAAGTCACCAATTAAAGAAAGTCCAAGTGCTTTTGGAGCCCACTCTCTATACCAAATACCTTTCTGGCCACCACTCGTCCCAAGATTAAAACCAAAGTACGTATAAGCATTAGCAAAGTTTTGAAGTGATTTATTGGAGTCAATAATTTCTTGAAGTTTAGACTGCAAGACAGCGTGGCGATTTTTGAGGTCTTGGCGATATGGCTCTAGCCAGACGTCAGTATCAATCAGCCCAGCACCATCTGTTTTAAAGATTGATTCTAGAGTTTTCTTTTTCATTAGTTTGTGGGAGTCAATTTATAAATTTTGTCATCTCCAGTTCGACTATCACCTCGACCATCTTGATTGCTTGTTGTGAAGTAAATAAGACCATCTGGTCCTTGGACAACATCTCGAATTCTTCCAACATTTATAGAAAGTTTTTCATAAGAAATAATCTGAGTGGGGTCTACTTCATCCAAAACTATTCGAACTATCCCTTCACCCCTGAGAGCTCCAAAGAAGAGATTGTTTTGGAATTGAGGATAGATACTTCCAGAATAAACTAATACAGATCCAGGAGCTTCTGCCGGAGTAAAAGTAAGGAGCGGATCTACCAGACCTTCAGCGGACTCAGTGTGGGAAACTAACGGCCAACCGTAATTTTCTCCAGCACGTATAAGATTTACCTCGTCGCCACCACCTGGGCCATCGTTTCCTGAAGGACCGTGCTCTGTTTCAAACAAATCGCCTGTAACTGGGTGCCAGCTGATACCTTGGGGGTTGCGGTGACCATAGGAATAGACGGGAGAATTCTCAAAAGGGTTATCTTCAGGAATTGAACCGTCGAGATTTAGCCGCAAAATCTTACCTCCGAGCGAACCGAGATCTTGAGCGATAGTTTTGTTTGTCGCATCACCGGTGGTGATATAGAGCTTGCTGTCTGGCCCAATACCTAAACGACAACCAGCATGGAATCGAGCCGCAGGTATGTCTTGGATAAGCGTGTCTAGAATTTCAGCAGAGTTACCATTGTCTTTTATCCTAACGACTTTATCTCGCAAACCCTGATCTGAATCATAGGCATAGCAGGCATAGAAAAATTTATTTGTTTCATAATCTGGATCTAAAACTAATCCCATCAGTCCAGCTTCAGCAACTGGAGAAACTTCTGTTATTTCGAGTAAAGTTTTAGTTGAGTCGATTTCGGGTTCGACTATACTAATAGTCCCGGGTCTTTGAGATACGAGGATCCTATTTTCCGAAGTAAAGGCAAGACTCCAAGGCACGGTTAGGTTTTCGGCGACTATCTCTAGTTCGTAATCCACAAGCTCAACCGTCTTAGTTTCTGTTGAAGTTTTGCTATCAGAAGGTCCTTGATCCTTGAGGATATAACGTTCCCCTGGCTGTAAATTTGAATCAGACAGGCTGCCTCTTTGGTATGCAATGAATCCAACAACTACCATAAGTAGAAGCATAGAAACAAAAAATAGCAGAAGATATTTTTTCATTGTAAATTAAGTATACAGTACTTCGCCCTTGGCACTCATATTGACACTCTGCTAGGTGGGTGCTAAGCTAATCGTATGTTAAATATTTACGAGCAAGTTTCTCTCAATAAACGCAAAAGTTTATTGATAATTTTTGGATTTATTGCCTTTGTGAGTTTTTTTTCGTGGGTGATGTCACAAGTTTTTGAGACAGGCTTGGGGTTTGTCGGAATTGCTTTGATTTTCTCCGGAGTAATGAGTTTTGCCTCGTATTACTATTCTGACAGAATTGTCTTAGCAATGTCAGGCGCAAGACCCGCAGACCGAGAAAGAGATTTCGATTTTTACACAGTAACAGAAAACTTAGCTATGGCTGCCCGTCTACCTATGCCAAAGCTCTATGTTATCGAAGATACGGCCATGAATGCCTTTGCGACGGGCCGTGATCCCGATCATGCCGTCGTCGTTGCAACAACGGGAATCCTTGGCCGATTAGATAGAACTGAGTTAGAAGGTGTGGTTGCCCACGAACTTTCTCATGTAAAAAACTTTGATATTCGTGTCATGTCTTTAGTTACCATCTTAGTGGGAGTTGTAACATTGCTGGCTGACTGGTTTTTAAGAATGAGTTTCTGGGGATTCGGTGGTCGTAAAGGTGATCGAGACTCAGGAGGAAACACAGCACTTTTTATGGTTATTGGATTTGCCTTGGCTCTTTTGTCCCCAATTGTAGCTACCCTTATAAAGCTAGCTGTATCACGAAGTAGAGAGTACTTAGCAGATGCTTCTGCTGTCTCCATTACAAAATATCCGGAAGGTTTAGCTAGAGCTTTGGAAAAACTGTCTCGAGATAAAGAACCTCTGGAAGCTGCCAACAAAGCCACCGCCCATATGTACATTGTCAATCCTCTAAGCAATTTAAGTAAAGCCGGAGCCGTAGGCTTGTTTGCCGGTATGTTTAGTACCCATCCGCCAATTGAAGAGCGCATCAAAAGATTGAGAGAGATGAGGTAACGAGGTGACTGAAATAAGAGAGGATAAAAAACCTATAACCAACTATCCTTATGAAAAGGCACGTGATTCAGTAGGAAATAGTGATAATTGTGACAGTCAAGAGGACACTACTCAGTATATTGGAGGTATTCCTTCAGTGGCTTTTGTACTGACCGATGAGGAAAAAACTGAACAAATAAAAGGACTGTCGGGTAGGGAATTATTGGTGACTACATCTCCCTTTGAAATTGTTATTAAAGACAGACTAAATCCAATGTTGCATTTTACTCGAGCCGATTACGATGAAACTGATAACTCTATAAATGCTTCAATCTTTACTGCTGGATTTAATGGGGATCCTAGGGAAAAACATCCGGACCTCCACGCGACTAAATTTTTGAGTACAGTTTATAAACTCTTTAGAGATAAGTATGGGGAAATAAAAGCAATAAATGGTTCTTGGTATCCAGATTCTAGATCTGGAATGTCTGTTAATTATGATAGCTTTATCAACTACATACGAGAAGAAAAAGAGCGAATTGATTTTGATCAGCTAGATGAACCTATGAAAGATAGTGAAGAGAAAAGGATCAAAGCTGAAGCTGCCAAACAAACATGGACTGGAAGGTTTGCAAACTCTTTAGGTTATACAGAAGTAGAATTTAAATATGAAAATAATCCAAATGGAATTTATTGCAAATTTAAAAAACCTCAAAGTTGAAAATTAGTATCATTTAATTTTGGAGTGAAAAACAATGTTCGATCCAAGAAAATTAACATACAAAGCTCAAGAGGTTTTAGCTAGTGCAGCCCAGCTTGCCAATGATGCCAAAAACCCATCGTTGGAACCTGCACACATCTTATATTCACTGTTAACCAGTG
>Ga0066639_10004683_pt1 | contig 11646 bp, 5 predicted proteins | sample CryGeyCG2114_010_2_FD_59504 | JGI IMG/M metagenome (GOLD analysis project Ga0066639, IMG submission 59504) | Groundwater microbial communities from aquifer - Crystal Geyser CG10_big_fil_rev_8/21/14_0.10 | ecosystem: Environmental > Aquatic > Deep subsurface > Groundwater | place: USA: Utah... | reverse complement strand
CCACATGTCGCAAATAGATATTTCAAATATCGTTGGATGCTCTCGCTTTAAAATTGGCCGCGCTGAAAATGGCAAGGCCGAGCTTTCGACTCGGGATTGGTGGCAACTGATCACTTATTTTAATCTCGACTTTGATTGCTTTTACCGCGGAGTTATTTCACAAAATAACGAGCATGATGTCCAAATATTCAACCTCCCCCAAAGGTACTTTAATGACTCATACTCAGGTGGTCGAGCAATCCAATTTCATATGGGCAATTTCAAAAAATATTTTGGGGAAAAGGCCTTTGAAGAATTCTGTACAGCAGAAAAAATTAACCCCCTGTACTTAATGAACATAAATAACACCATCAATATTAATTTTAATCTTAAATTAATACAGAAAATGTCCATGGCGGGCTTCTTGGACACAGAAAATAAGATAAAAAACTACACCGCTCTTGGCCTAAACTCTAAAGAGCACCGCTATCGTCTAGAAGGGCTTTTTGAAGGGCCTAACGGCGTCGAAAAAATTGCTAAAATTGTCCAGAATGCCGACCTCTTCGAAAAAAATCATGATTATATTTTGGAATATTTTTCTAGCGATAAAAAGCAAGTGACTGTTTCCTTCGCCCCTAAAGAGCATGTCGATCTGCGTTTATATCGCGACGACCCCTTTTTGAAGGGATTTACCAACTGCTTTGTTGAAAAGTATTTCACCCTTTTGGCCGATAAACCGCTTAAGGTAGAGAAAATTGCTTCCTTTGGCAGAGGCGAGCGTTATTCAACCTACACATTTCAGGATGTGGGACAATGAATAATTATCCACAAGTCGAAAGTTTTCAGTTGAAGCAAGCACTCAGTGGCGTCAAAGAATTTTTACAACTAGATGACGAGTCCATGATGGATCTTCTCGGTCTATCCCAAAACAAGTACAACTACTATAAGACCTGTTTAGACAAGGTCCCCTTAAGTAGCAGCCTTCATCTCGCAGATAGACTCGGACTTAATATTGAGTCGCTAATCACTAATAATTTTTGCTACCAAACCGCGCAAAATTTTTACGCTGGAAAACTGGATTCCATTCCGCTCAAATACCAGAGTTATGACTCAAGTAAAATGCGAACGGTCTCTAATATTTTTGACTTCATTAAGGATGAATACGGAAAAGCCCGCGCTCTTAGCATTGCCCACAAGCTGCAAATTAGCCAGCCGTTACTTGAGCAATCAGAACAAAGAATAAGCGGCATTATATTGATGGATATTTATCAAGAGCTTATTAATTTAAAATGCCCCTTGAGTAAATTTTACGACCTCGGAACGCGAGCGGCTGAAAAATACAAACAGTTTTTTCTAGAGAAATATATATCAAAAGATGATTCCCCTGCAAAGGTTTATATCGGAGCCATAGAAGGATTAGCTCAAATTGTTGAAAAAAATCTACTTTACCAAATCGAAAGAATTAATGGAAAAAATCTAATTTTTAGTGCTCAAACAAGAACAGAAACTAGAGAGATGTTGAAAATTTCAAACTTTGGAAGCCTTCCTCATTGCTATAATATCATGGGTTGGTATTCTGAGTTTCTTACATATACAGGTCAACATCAGGCAGAAATCACGAAGCTTTCTTGCGTGCACCAGGGAGATAGTAAATGTCTTTATCGCGTTGACTACTCCCATCATCACCAATAATAATGCGACTGTCCCATTCATTTTTATGCAAATGAATAATTTCCTTTCCCTCTTCACTTACACTGTTCACCACCATAACCAGATACTCGTTGTTCACATACTGTGGAAGAACAACAGGAAATAATTTAAGATTGGAAAGTTGCAATGGCTCATATCCCATTTTTTCAAGAAGCTCATTGGATTTAACTTTTAAACGTGCAATGCACATTGAGTTTTCAATACCAAAATCCGTGTGAAATCGAGCCATCATACACAGGAACATACTTTTGGCCCGAAGCCTTAATTCATGATCACCCTGGAATGGATCGAGAGCGAGCGAAGCTGTGTAGCCTACGTTGCCAACTCGGCTCTCCGAATCACTAATAAATTTTGTCACTGCCCGAATATGCAGCTCTGATTTTGAGCCTTGTATAATTGCATTTGCATTAAAAGGACGATTCCATTCCTGACAACGTTTTTTAGTTAAACCTTTAAATGCAATGAGAGGGGAAAAAATATTTCGCTCCACTAAGCAAACAATGAGGTGGGTTGCATAGATATCACTTTCATCAACAGATAAATACTTATCTTCAGCAGTTCTGTAAGCATTGAGCTTTAGACTTATAAGCTTGGCATAAATGTCTCGCACAAATGGATCATTCATATGATAAGCAGGGCAATCTAGAACCATCATTTTTAACTTCGCCACATTTAACCTCTTGAAATAAGTATTCCTAGGTGACTATTCGGAAATAATGTTGAAGAAATTAGAAATTAATATGGAATATTCATTACGAAATATCTCATTTTAAGTTTGAATAATTCCGAACAGGAAAAATGACGATCGTTATCTCCAAGGAGAATTTAATTGAAATCAGCAAAAAAATACGTTCTTGATCACAATGATGAGGGCAAACGTCTAGAAACACAGGCCACTTTTGATAATTATTCTTTAGATAAAGAATTTTCGGCACTTGAAATCAAAAGTCATAGCATAGTGCTTGATGCCGGCTGCGGAACTGGCTTAGTGTCTCGTTTTGTGTGCGACAAATTTTCACTCAAAAAGATTGATGCATGTGATTTTTCGGATATGCGAATTCATCAAGCAAAAGAATATTCCAAGCAACAGGGATATCAGGCGATTGAATATTTTCAAAGCGATTTAGAGTGCATTAATAAAACTGACAAGTACTATGATGCAATCGTTAGTCGCTATGTATACGAACACTTACAAGATCCACTTAAAGTTTCACATGAGCTTTTTAGGCTACTTAAAAATAATGGTCAGATTTATATTGTTGATTTGGATGGTATCTTTATTAACCTTTTCACTGATAACCAAATCCTTAATCAGCTCATAGATGAACTTAAAAAAGGGCTTTCCTTTGATCTTGAGATCGGAAGAAAAATTCCCAGTTACTTAAAAAGAGCAGGCTTTAAAAATATTAGCTGGGATGTGCATATTTGCAAATTCCAAGGACAAGATCTCCATCAAGAATATGCAAATACAAAAGATCGTTTCATTTTTGCACGCCCAACTTTTGAAAATATTTTAGGCAGTAAAAAATTTGAAATCTTCGCAGCTCTCTATCTTGAGGAGATGCAAAAACCTCACAACGTGCTTTTTCACAATAAATTTATAGTGAAGGCAACTAAATAGCCCTTAGCTCTTTTTCAAAACGCCGGGCATGCCATCTTTCAAGCTGATCAGAAATTTCCTTTTCTACATCTGCCAAGGCAGTTAGGAAATTTTCATTTAAAGCGAAGGACTCATAGGTTCCTTGAAAACTAACAATTGTGAGATTAAGTGCCCATTCGCTGCGAATTTTTTTGATATCAATTAGCGCGTGGGATTTGTCGGGAAATTTCTCCAAGATGAGGCCCAATCTAGGCGCTAGAGTCTTTCGGTACTCCTGACTAAAAGATTCGTTGAGGTCTGCTGGCAATAGAATCTTAAAGCTGTCTGAATGTGTGTGCATTGAAAAAGGTCCTCCTTAAATAAAGGCCATCGGGAGTGATAGCCTGACTAAGTAGCCTACATCAATTAAAATAATTTACAAGAAATAGTGAGAAAATGTTGGAAAAAAGGGGCCTTCATGTGCCCCTTTTAAGTGGTTAAGATTACTTAGATATTGGCCCAGCAGCGAAACACCCCATTACCAAATGTTCCTTGAATGTACTGGATGGCATCAAAAGGGATTTCATCACCGTCGCCGCCAGCGGTCTTGTCTAGAATATCGCAAGTCGTGGTATTGCACGGTTTATTGTACATAATGATATCTGTCGGATTGAAATATATGGTCACGGTTGGATCAAAGCCATAAGGGGCAAAAATAGGAGCGATATCTGTCGCCGGATCGGCCAACCAGTGCGGAGCTTGAGGCGGATTGTAATCGGAGTAGGTGGTGAAATTTACAGAATCAGGGTCTGATTTAATAAAATTCCACACGTTAGTGTCAATAAGCTTCTTGGTTTTATTAACAGAAGAACCACCATTGTTAAGCACGTATTTAGTGGCAGCACAGGCAGTTAAGGCAGCCGCTTTTAGTCCAAAGCCAGGCGTCAGGGCGCGATCAACAAGCGCGCCCATAGAATGGTTATAAACGGCGGTACCGGGAGGAACAACAATTTTTAGAGTACCAAGGCCAAGACTTTCCGACAGATAATTGACTGTGCCCTTAGTACGCTTGGCGACTACCTTAAAGTAGTAATACTTTTTCTGGGTCAGTCCAGTGAAAGTTACACTTGTTGTTCCAGAAGGGACATCCAAATATGGAGCCGTTGTAGTGTGAACATTAACTAAGGTAGAACTAGTGGTCGACTGAAAAATTCGATAGCCAGTGATGGCTCCCCAGGCAGGGTCGTCACCAGTGAAAGCTCCCCAGCTAAAATTAACAACCCCATTACTAAGTGCTGTGACGTTGGAATAACTAGAAGCAGGAGTAGAGTAATTCGGCTCCATAAAACCATTTAGGTGAAAATAAATAAAATCAGAGCTGGAGCGCTTATTGTTCCAAAACTCTAGACCTACAATATTTTCGTCAATCTTAATGTTCTTTCCTGTATACTTTTCAGTTGAATGGTATTCAAAATCCACAAAACACTTCTTTGGGGCAGATGTCGTGGCATTAAATCCCTTCTCATTGGCAGGAATTCCTGGATTAAACTCGTCGTCGCCATAAAAACAACCGCGAGAAGCATAGATCTTAGTGTCGTTTAAATCATACACAAGTACCGGATCTCCCACTGGAGCAGGTACCATTTTTAAAAATGAGGCCTTCAAATTAGAAGTGTTACGAACTTCCACTCCCCAAATCTTGCCCATCTTAGGATAGGTGGTTTGCTTGATATGGGTTGGATCCGAGAAATTTCCATAGTAGAGACCATAGCTCGAATAGATTATGCCACCTGTGTCTGCCACCTGCAAGGTTGACTGACCTGGGACATCAAGCTTGGCAGGATCAAGAGCATCCAGCTGAATTCTAAATGCCTTGGAAATATACTGGTTGCTGGCAATTTCATAATTGTAATGAACATAAACTACTTGCGTTACTGGCGTTACGGCTGCGGCCTGAAATATTATGTCAAAGGTACAGCTAGCTCCTGGTGTCAGCGTGGCACAAGTTCCGGCATCCATCAAAGTGTAGCCCGAACCTGCATTAACTGCAGTAAGGCCTCCCATCGCCGGTTTAATAAATAAGCTGCCATTATTAATCGTGACTGTGCCCGACGTATTAGTTAATCGATATTGTTTCTTGGCATATACGGCGCTGCCTTTAACCGCTTGATAAAGATCATTGAAACCAGTGTCATAATCATTAAATTTTAATGGGACAGCGGCAGGCGGAGTAGCACTTAGGACTTCCGAAGTTATGGGATCAACATAGGTCACATCATAATCCTGAGTAGTCACTGATATATCAGCATAGGTTCCGGCAGCAATACCTTCGCCCATCAAGTGGATAAGAAGGCTTCGGGTTAGGTAACCATCAAAAAAATCAACATGGTAATCAGTGCTAAATATTCCTGGGCCATCTGGCGTAAAAGAAAAATTTAAAGTTAGTGCGCCACCATCATTAAAGTTCCATGGGTACGAAGCAACATTTGGAACAGTTGAAACCAGGGCGATCTGGGCAATACCCCCAGTGAATCCCTGCGCACTCACCACCGCGCGAGAGGCACCATCGTTGGTAATTTTAAATGAAAAAGGATAGCTTGTACCGTTGACAGGAAATGTCCCGGCATGAACGGTGTACTCGTCTGCAGGATTAACCAATGGGCCGACGTGAGTAATTGAAGCCGTTTGATTCACGACAGGCGGAAGACCTGTTGTCTGATTGATCCACAGTGCTGGTTGGCTAAATCCCGTATTTTCAGGAGCAGAGGTACACCCGGCAATAACTGGCATACTATAGCTGGCCCTTTGAATAATGGCCGATTCAACTGGCAAAGGCTCTTGAACAAAAAGCTTGGCCACCCAGTTAAATTCTATGTGGACTGAATAATCCGACATAATTTTATAAAAGCCATAATTATTGTCGTAGCCTCCACCCAATGGTCCAAGGCCTGAATCTCCATCGTAATATTGAAAGGTAATGTTATCCGTGCCGTTAACTTCACTAAATTCCCAGCGATCATTTCCTGCCGCGGGTGGGTTAAAATAGCGCATCTCCTCACCTGAAAATGGCCTGGCGACATCATTATAATCCCAATCGCGACGACAGTTTTGCATTTTCATTTCAACTGTCATGGCACAGTTCTCTCCCGGAGCCAAATCGCCTAAGGGCGGGAACGGGTTATCGAGATGGTCATAGGTAAAATCCGTAATTGGGAGACAATCTTTAGTCACGCCAGCGCCTGGAGGATCAGCAATGATCTTAAAGGGATAATAGCTATTGCTGTTGACTAAATTTTTAGTAGCATCAATATTAATATAAGGAATTGTTCCTGTACCAACATTTTTAAGAATAACCTTATGCTTAGTGGTTGTCCCGGAAGTTTTAATACCCATGTCACCAGCTGAAGGATTGGTATCCTGCCATACCAGAAAGCCTTTGGTCACAAGAACTGCCGTGATACGGTTTTCAATCTGCCGATCCACTCTTAAAGTTCCATCATCCTCATAAGTAGTGGAATCTTGATAATTAAATATAAACCGCTTGTACCGGTTAGGACCTTGAACGCCGTTGGGATCAACATCAAACATCAAGCGATCCTGTAGAAGCTCATTGCTATAAAATAGAGGCAAGATGCTACCACTTAAATCGCAAAACTCGTTCGGCCCAAGAATATCGCAATTAGATGTAATGCCACTGTAAAATGTTTCATAAGGAACATCTGATTGAGAAAGTAAATTGCCAGGCAAAGACCCCACTGCTTGAGCCGGTGTTTGGCCATCAAGAATTGAAGTCATATCGACATTGGAACTCCCAATATTTCTCACCCTGATGGCAATTGGCGTTTTATAGGCTGGACTTGTTATTAGAGCTATTCGGCCAATATCAAAAAATCCAACACTTGGGTCCGCGCTCAGGTTAGTCTGGTCAATCGAGTCAAATTTAAAGTACTCAAGTTGTAATTTACCTGCCGCCAAAGAATTGGCCATAAGGGTAAACATGTCCTTATTGATAATCGTTACATTGCCTTTCCAACGGCTATCATACTTAAAAGTCATTTTTGTTCCATCAAAATTTCGGTCTACCTGATAGGCAACTGATGGCCAAAAAGTCACTTGAAAAACACACGATTCACCAGCTATAGCGCCACGAATACCAGGCACCTCAACTTCCATACAACCCGATACGTCCTTGACCTGAAATGGCCAATCTTCAAGCGTCACCGGAGTGGTAAATGTAGGATCACGGCAATCCATATTATCACCGGCCACCAGTGGCTTCTTGCAAACGGCCATGACTGTATCTACAGCATCTTTAAAAATAATCTCTAAAGGAATACCTTCTTTGTAACCCTTGTTGATAATTTTCAAGGTTTTCGTTTCATGATTTCCGACAACGATATCAGGAGTAAATTGATGGACAAGCACATTGGCCTCAAACACACCCTGTATCTTAGTCGCCTTAAAAAGAAAGGTAGCATTCAGACTTCCCACCGCGACTTTTCCATCTTTTACGTAAGTCAATGTTAGTGTACCGTTATAATCCGTTTCAGGGTCAAATTCGTTATTATTAAGCGGAGCATAAGAAACAATGACCTGACATTGGCCTAAAGGCTTTAAGTCGGTAGGACAGTTATGTGATTGCACTACGAAGCCGGGGCTGGCCAGAACGGGATTCGAACCGGCAATCAAATTGACATCCAAATTTCTAGCGGTCATCCCTCCACGATTTTCTATCACTAAAGTTTGATAGCGCAATATTGGTTCTGTTTGTTCTAAAACACCATAATTATAAAATGAAATCTCGTCGGGAAAAATCAAAGATGCCGCTTCCCCTACCCAAACTTTCATGGTTTTTGTGATGGAAACTTTATCCACAAAATTGTTGTAAAATAATGTAAAACTCTGCCTAAAGTCACCTGAGCGGGAGGGATTGAATGTGAGCATTATAGTACATTCATTGGCGGGTTTAAGAGTTGCCGTACAGGTTCCTCCCCCTCCCGGAAACTTTGGCAAGCCGTCACCATCAGTCGTCGCGAATGTCATTCCGGCAGTGGAATTCTCGTCGAGCGTTAAATTCAAATTTGTCAGATTGAATCTGGAATTATTTTTAACCTTGAGGGTGATAAAAGACGGCTCACTGCCAGTCAATATCTCTCCTAAGTCCAAACCTCCGACAACTTCATAAGTAACAGGCTCAAAGATACCATCGGTGTTAATTTCAACAGTTTTTTCCCCTTGTTTGGGAACACAAGCCGCCAAAATTAACCCCAAAATCATGGCCTTTACAATTTTCTTTAACAACACACGTACCTCGTTTGTTTTGGCCTTATTCTATATTTATCTTCAGTGCGCATCGGGCGCCACGAGTGAATGTATTCTCCTGACTTCCTTGAGTCGTCCCCTCCATCATTGAGTAATATCGTCCCGAATCCGTGGTATAAACATCTCCCCCTACAACTGTGTACATAGGGTTATTTCTAGCAACAGACCAATAGGTGCGCGAGCCTGATACAATGTCGGCAACACCATCAGCGTGGGTCCATTCCCAGGTATCATCTGCCGGATCTCCAACCGATGCTCCTGGTGATACCGCTGAGATATAATCAAAAGGCTGATTAAGAGCATTCGGAGATGTATACTCTAGATAAGTCGATAATTCTCCCAGACCACGATTATGGGCATCGCCATTATTAATGGGAAAATCGGCAATATCAAAGTCGCCTGGAATAAGTCCAAACTTCAATACCATCTCAGCTGTTGTGAAAAGCTTATTATCGTTAGTCGCAGCAACCGGAGTAGCATAAGGTGGACAGGCCGGATCAGTACACTCAAGCACCATTCCCAAAGCTACAGAAAAGTACTTGCCTCGCCGATTGTCTGCTCCACCCGGGAGCTTAATCTGTACCGCATCGACAAGTCCAATGGGTGGTCCGAGATTACCGGCAGCAGAGGTAATACCCTGGCCAAAATCGAGGAAATATCCGTCACCATTGCGTGAATCCAAAATAGCATCCTGATCAAATGCCTTTGAGGCCTCAACGATAGTAGGTTCATATCCTCCACCAGCTGCAAAAATAGAATTGATAAGATTTCCTTGTGCGTAGTTACCACCTCTTGCGCCACCCCATTCTACGACCGAGCACGTACCTGTATTAGGGAAGGGTAGGTCCCAGGCAATCAGAGTTAGTGAGTTATAAAGGGTATTGACTAGATTTCGATTTCCACCTGTAAAAGTACCATTAACAGGACCTGGAACTGGCCCGGTCGGCCCTGCCCCCTCTGAAGTTACATATAAGGAGATAGAAGTCGCTTGCGCCGCTGATGGCCCAAGATACATTTGCTCACCAGTGAAGTCGCAAAAATATTGTTCACTAACGTGCTCCATCATATTTCCAACCAAATCTTGAATACCAAATTTACTGACGCATTTTTGCGTATTGATATCCAGCGCCCCTGGATCGTTTGGACTGGACCCCGTCAACAAATAAGGTCTTTGTTGTCTATCAGTAAATTTTGGTGTTATGTCTGTATCCCAACCCACTAATGAATCACCCCAAATACCTGTCAGTTTATTCAGTCCATTACAACCTTGTGAATCGTCATGTAATCCCGAGTTGTCAATTCGAGTATGGTTATAGGTTCCCTTTTCAATATCAGTTACCATCACCTCGTCATAAGTATCAACATTAGGAACGCCTGTATTAGCGTCGACTTCAGGCCAAGCTGCGGCCACATTAAATTCCTTCTTACGCATAAGACGTTTTGAGGTAGGAGTACTGAGCTGATAAAATGTACTGGTAGTATCACTATAAGTTCCCAGCTCGACTTTATACAGGCCACATATATTGTGAAAATCTTCCTGCGATAAATTGGCCAGCGGTGGCAATTTTGCATTATTGCTCGTAACAATTTTTGCTAGCGGAGTGACATTTTTATCATAGCGGGTGGTATTTGGAGGCAAGGTACTGCTGGCAGTACCACTATCATACAACTCCGGATCAGCCAAAATTTGATTAACTGTTTTATCAATCAAAGTCTTGTAAACTACAGGGTCTACAGTATTATCATAAACAATATTGTTCCTTACCAGACGACTAACCGGAACCCAACGAGCAGTGTGGTTGCCAGCGCCAGAAAAGTTTTGAATAGGTAAATTAACATAACAGCTTCCGCCAGACCAAGGCCCGACGTTATTGGAGTTGGTTCTCAGCCAGCCTTGTGGCTTAGCCGGCTTGGTCGATCCCGGCCATTCTCTTTGCATGTAGCCGCCAGTACGATCACGATTCCAATAAACGGCAGCGTATTCTGACTGCACCAACTTTTTTTGAAATTCGTATCCGTCATCTGCTGTGCCACTAGGTGCTCCCACATTGTAGTTGGGAACATCGGCGGCATCCTGGACTCCATAATAAGAATCCTGGGCACTTCCTTGACAGTTGTAAGCGCCCCCGAGAGAGCCAGGAAATGTATAGGCATATTTTGATGTTTTAGTGTCGTCTACACATTTGTAATAGGCCAAGCTAGCGCTAAAGCGTCCATAACAGTCCCCTTGACGAGCCTTTTTGAAAGTAGTGCTAAGCTGAAAATTTCCGGGGCCTGGGTGACCTGCCATGGGTTCATATTCGCCAACCCCCGGCCAGGAATCAACTCCAACACAACCTTTAAAATTTGCGCCGGGAGAAGTATCGATATAAGTTCCGGTCAAACCTTGAAATGTTGCCAAATTGGACGGATCATAATCACTTTTAGATGGATTGACATTCGAGCCGCGCGAGAAATTACATCCTAATTCAAAGCGGTCAACCAAAAGGTCTCCACCCAAATCATAAACCATTTTATCAGCTTCCCACGGAGTGGTAAGGCCTGACGCCCCAACGCCACGGAAGTTACAGGAATAATGCGCGCCGGGAGTTTTATTAATCGCCCGATTCATTTCGTTACAAATAGTTCTATTGGCCATGCGACGATGAACGAGTGCCATATTTGGAGGAGGCAAAGTTACTTTGATAATATTTTCAGAATCTGAGTATGCCAGAGGGGTACCATTAAAAATGGGAACTATTTTGTACCAATATACGCGACCTCTCTCAATTTCACTGGTCGTTTTGGCAAACTTAACTGAATAATCAGTAAAACTGACTATATCTTCCGGCGTCGTTGCAACATTATTGCGAGGTCGTCTATTAACAACATTGGCCCTGACTGGCCCTCCGTTATTAGTACTTTGAAAGGCATAAGACTTATTAGTTAATTCTTTCCATGTAATCTTATTATCATCCGATCTGTAAACCTTGTAACCATAAGTTCTATATTTCTTGACTGGCGCAGTCCAAGTACCTCCACCTGCAATACAACTTGTTTCGCTTATACCAGAGCCA
>Ga0066639_10004680_pt1 | contig 11654 bp, 12 predicted proteins | sample CryGeyCG2114_010_2_FD_59504 | JGI IMG/M metagenome (GOLD analysis project Ga0066639, IMG submission 59504) | Groundwater microbial communities from aquifer - Crystal Geyser CG10_big_fil_rev_8/21/14_0.10 | ecosystem: Environmental > Aquatic > Deep subsurface > Groundwater | place: USA: Utah... | reverse complement strand
TAATTTTACCTTACTACCTGCTGTACCAAATTGTTCGCAACCTAATTAATTTGAATGGCTGAAACATCCGTTAGAAAATCGGGTCACACGGCGGTCTGCCCCACCTGCGAGGGGAACGGAGTTTTAATTGATAAAAACATGACTCGCACCGAATGCCCCGCCTGCCATGGCCACGGCGTGACCAAACAAATTGATGAGCATGTTTTCGTCGCTCACCTGCCCAACAACATTACCTACGGTGAAACAGCTCGCGGTCAACTCTGGTCAAAAATTGTACCGTGGCTCGCTTTTATTGGTTTGACTTTATTAATTATCTCCACTACACACATTCTGGCTAATCCGTCCGGCGTTTCAACTAATTTGCCCAGCACTCCGACTAACGGCTTTCCGAGCAGTATTTTGGCTGAAGCAGAACCTCGCTTAGGCACTATTGCCCAATTCACCCAACCAACAGACATTTACCATCTGCTCTTTTGGACCATCATTCTTTTAACCCTTTACGCCATCTTTTTACGCGTAGAGAGCATGACCCCGCCTCACTCGTTAAGCGATATTCGTGAAAAGAACGAGAAGAAGAGACGCCAACTACACACGGAAGATGACGGATCCATAGACATTATTCCTTACTTCACCAAAAACGCCCTGCTGGCCATAGACCAAGCCTTAATTTTGACGGAGCGGTTGCAGAGCAGTCGGCTGACAGTTGACATCTTTCTAGCCTCCCTGCTTTGCTCGGGCAAAACCGCCTTGATAATTAACCGGTTAGAGTTAAACGCGGAGCAAACCTGTAAGAATGTTTTAGAAGGATTAGGCAAAGCCAGAAGCCAAGACCGTTACATTATTATTTCGTCTGAAGTACGAGAGATAATAATGGATGCCTTCGTGGAAGCCTTTAATAACGGTTTCAACAGCGTGGACGTGGAAGACTTTCTACTGGCCATGGTTAATAACAAAGGCCCGTGGCAGGAGAAGTTAGATTCACTTGGCTTAAAATATGAAAAAGTTAGAAGCGTGGCTTTCTGGCTGAACGAAGAGTTAGAGAGTATTCGTCGTTGGCAGTTTTGGCGGGAGCGAGGCCGTCGTCGGCCGAGCGGATATATGAACCGCGCTTGGACCGCTCTACCCACTCCCTTTTTAGACAGCCACAGTCGCGACTTCACCAAGCTGGCCGCTTTGGGTAATCTGCCCATTGTTAAAGTACGCGATAAAGAGATTGAACAGGTCATTCGCATCTTGTCAGCGGGTGAAAAAAACAACGCCTTAATTGTCGGTGAGCCGGGTGTGGGCAAAACATCAATCATTGGAGCGGTCGCCGCCCGCATGGTAGAAGAAGACGTACCCGAACCTCTAAAAGATAAACGTTTAATTGAGTTAGATTTGTCCGCTTTGGTCAGCGGGGGTCGGGACGAGAAAACAAACTTAGATAAAATTTTGCAAGAGGTAAAAATTGCGGGCAACGTTATTTTGTTTATCGGTCATATTGAATCCTTAGTCACTAAAGAAGGAGGATTAACGGGCGCCGCCCTGCTAGAATCGTCCTCTAAATCTAGTCAGCTCCAAATTATTGGCACCTCTACTTTTGCCAATTACCACCGCTATATTGAGTCCAACGGAACCTTCGCCAACAGTTTTCAGCGGGTAGTCATTGAAGAGGTTAACGACGCAGACGCCATCACTATTTTGGAGCAAGAATCACCCATTATTCAGAGCAAATACAAAATTTTATTGACCTACCCCGCCATTGAAGCGGCAGTGGTGCTGTCTCGCAAAATTATTCCTGATAAAATGCTACCCGACAAAGCGATAGAAGTTATTTCTGACGCCGCTCAGAGAGCCTCTAAAGAGAAGAAGAAGTTTGTCAGTAAAGAAGACGTACAAGCCGTTCTGTCAGAGCGTAGTAACGTGCCCGTGCAAGAATTGACCGAGAACGAACGGGCAAAGCTCATTGATCTTGACGAAAAAATGAAAGAGAGAGTTATTGGTCAAGATGAAGCGGTTGACCGCATCGCCGAATCTTTACGCCGAGCAATGGCCGGCTTGAAGGATGAAGACAAACCAATTGGCTCTTTCTTATTTGTCGGCCCCACGGGAGTTGGTAAAACAGAAGCCGCCCGCACGCTGGCGGGCAGTTACTTCGGCAACCGAAAGAACATGATTCGCATTGATATGTCTGAATATCAAGACAATAAAGCTATTTATCGTTTAATTGGCGCACCCGCCACTTCCGCCTCCGAATTTACAGAAGGTGGATCTTTAACCAAGGCGGTGCGAGAGAAACCTTACTCCATTATTCTGCTAGATGAAATTGAGAAAGGTCACCCCGATGTTTTGAACCTCTTTTTACAAATGCTAGATGACGGTCGCCTAACCGAAAACACCGGTCGCACCGTTTCGTTTGCGCACACTATTATTATTGCCACCTCTAACGCGGGCGCCGCCGACTTGGTTAAGGCCATTGAGGGCGGCGCCACTAACGACGAAATCAACAAGTTAGCTATTCAATCCTTAACCCAAACGTTTAAGCCCGAGTTTGTTAACCGTTTTGACGCCACCGTCGTCTTCAAACCGCTCACCGCAGACAACGTACAGACCATTGCTACCATTATGTTAAACGAGTTAACAAACAAGCTAAAAGAACAAGGAGTAGAAGCCATCTTCGCCAACGACGTCATTGCTTACGTCTCCAAAGTTGGTTTTGACCCTAAGTTCGGCGCCCGTCCCCTCAAAAGAGCTATTGCAGACAAAGTAGAAACCAAACTTGCCGATTTATTATTAAGCCAGCAGATTGACAAAACACAAAAGCTAGTCATTGATGCCCAAATGTTGGGGCTTAAAATGTGATAGTCTTATAGGGAATAACAAATAAAGTTTTTTATGAAAGCAAAAGGGGCAAAAAAAGGGTTCACAATAATTGAGCTATTGGTAGTAATGGCCATAATTGCCATTTTAGCGGCCGCCGCTTTGATTGGACTTTCCCGTCAACAGGCTAAAGCCCGAGACACCAGCAGAATAAGCGACATTTCTAAAATAAGAACTTATTTAGCAGACTATATTTCAGAAAAGAATGAACCTAAAACAACCACAGAATATGGTGGCACCGATAGTGGCAATTGGGACTATTCAAGCCAAACCGGTGGTGTAAAAGTGGCAAATCCTGAATTTTTGAAATTTTTAACGGCGGAAGGTTACGCAGCGGAAATACCAAAAGACCCAATTAACGACGGCACTGGTGATGTTCATTACGGTGGAACAGGCTACGCTTATGCTTACTACTACTACAAAGACGCCCCTTCTCAAGATATAAACGGATACAAGACATATCAATTAAATTACAAGCGTGAAATTGATGGTGGTATAGCAACAGACGTTGAGGCTGTCATCAGGCGATAATGAAAAAAGGATTCACTATTGTTGAGTTAATTGTGGTAATGGGAATAATCGGTCTTTTAGCCGCCGCCGCCGTAGTTAGTTATTCCTCACAACAAGCCTCCGCTCGCGACACCCGTCGCTTTGAAGATGTCAGAAAAATATCTGATTCTTTAGAGTTCTACTATGAAGACAATGGTAAGTATGCCAGCGCCAAAACACACGCCAAAGACACAAGTATAGGCACGTCAAACACCGTCGCCACAGACTGGGCCACCAACAGCGACCTACGAGGCATAGTCTCTGCCGGTTATATAGATTCCCTGCCCATAGACCCCATTAACAGCGCCGATTATTACTACCAGTTCGTCTTAGAAAACAATCTGCAAGGATACCTAATAGAGGCTGTTCGCTTAGAAAAGAAACCGGGCAATGCCAACGGAGGTGCCACCTTCACCCTTAAAAGCAGTTCACCCACTTTATGAAAAAAGGATTCTCTTTAATTGAAATCATCGTCTCACTGGGCATTATCGCTATCATAGCGACTGCCGCTACTTTGAATTTCACCAATCAACGCGTCAAAAGTCGTGAAGCACGTCGCATTCAAGATGTGGGTACTATTGCCAGCGCTTTACGCTCTTACGAAGCTTCAGGCCAAGATTTACCCATATCACCCAACAATAACCAAAAGGTTGACTCGGGTGTTTTGACTCCTGTTGTCACCGCTGGGTTTTTGAACGAAATTCCTAAAGACCCACTACCGGGAGGCAGTGACGGCGTCCACCTTTTTTGTGAAAACTACATGTACGGAAGTAGGTTTACATCTACCCAAACCCTCGGTACAAACACAATCGGAACCAGATCATTCTTCGTCGCCTTCGGCTCTGAAGTCTCAACCACCTCCAGCACCAACGAGCATCCGTACAGCAACGCCATTTATCTGCAAGCTAACAATAAATTTTGCAATGGAACCCGCTCACTGGGCATAGTTATGGGAGATCGTCTCTAATGAATAAAGGATTCTCTTTAATTGAAATTTTAGTAGCCATCACCATTGTGGCTCTTTTGAGCGTGACCGCTACGTTAGGCTTTGCCCAACAACAAAAAACAGGGCGAGACACTTCGCGCATCACAGATATCGGCAACCTGTCTATTGCAGTTGAAGGTTATCGTGGCGCCAATAATACCTACCCCCTCAAAGATAGCCAATATCACAACACAAACGATTTAATTGTTTTAGAGAATCAAGGATTTATTAACAAGCTACCCGCTGACCCTAAACCGGGCTTAGGCACCGCTCAGTTTGATCCGCCAATTTGCGCTAACTACGTTTATGCCTCGCCTACCAGTTGGGACGGTGGTCGCCAATACGCCTTCTGGTTTGGCGCCGAATTAGAAGCGAAAAACGGCAAACATCCTCTCAATCAGACCGTTTCTCAGCTGACTGACAACAGCTGTACTACTAAAAGACAGACTGCACGGGTCGTTGGGCCTAAATAGGCGTCCAGAAATCTACACAAATTCAAAACAACGCTCGGTTCTTGCTACGAGAGCCTTTTTTTGTTAGGTTGATTACAGCATGAGTGAAACTTCTTCCCACGAAACACAGCCTAATAGCACTACTCCACCCAACACAGTGGAGCAACTTTCTGATAGCCCCGAAATTCCCCGCGCTAAGGTCAACCAGAAACAACAAGCCATTGAAAAAATTAAGCAGGCCGACAAAATTTTAATTACCGCACACCAAAACCCTGACGGAGACGCTTTGGGCAGCTGCTTGGCCCTGCAACATGTTCTTAATCGCTTAGGGAAACACTCCACGGTAGCCTTATCTGGAAAATTAGATAAAACATTTGACTATCTGAACAATTTCAACAGTGTTTTGCAAACTATCAAATCTCAACCCGAATTCATGATTGTGTTAGACGAAAACGAAGCCAAAGCCAAAAATGTGGAAGTGCGCCGATTAGAAAACAACAAAGTCGCCCTTGTGTTGACCGCTGAAAATGGTCGCTTCACACCTGAACGCATCAGCTTCCAAGAAGGAAGTTACCCTTACGATTTAATTGTCGTACTAGATTGTCCCAACTTAGAACAAGTCGGCGAACTGTACGAAGAGAATAAAGACTTTTTTAGTAATGTAGAAATAGTTTCTATTGACCATCACCTAAACCACAGTGGTTACGGCACGGTCAACGTTTCAGAAGATAAAGCGGCGGCCACCGCCGAAATTATTGTGTCTATCATTGAAGCGTTGGGCCAGAACAACGGTCGGTCTGTCAACTTTATAGACGAACACGTCGCCACCGCCCTCTTGACCGGTTTGATGACAGATACGGGAAGTTTCCAAAATAGTAACACCACTCCCAAATCTTTAACGGTAGCCGCTCAAATGTACGCCTCCGGCGCCGACCACGCGCAAATTGTCAACCGCGTTTTTAACACTCGGCCCATCTCACAACTTAGACTTTGGGGTAAGGCCCTAGCTCACTTGAAAGAAGATAAACCTCTGCGTTTCGCTTGGGCCACTTTGAATAAAGCAGATTTTGTCGCCTCCCAAGCTGAAGAAGATCAAACCTCCGGCCTCATTGATACCTTAATTAAAACCACTTCTGAAACTGATTTCGTCGTTCTTTTGAGCGAAAGAAAAGGTGGAGTACATGGCTCTTTGCGAAGCATTAAGCCCGGCTTTGATGTAGAGAGCTTGGCTAAACTTTTCAACGGAGGCGGACACAAACAAGCAGCCGCTTTCTTTGTGCCCAACGCCACTATCGCCGAATATGAACAACGGCTCATTAACACCTTGCGCAACGCCCAGAGAGAGCGTATAAATAAATAGGGCTTGCTAATGAGTCCTTAATTTGTTACTATCAACTTTGATTAACTATGCCAACCATAAAGAAAACAACCAAAACAAAAACGGAGAAGCCCGAGACTAAAACTCCGGCTGAAACAGTCGAGCCGGCTGAAAAAAATTCCCCTGCCGCCACCTCTGTTAGCAAGCCTTTAAAGCAAGGTCGCCGCAAACTGGTTAAAGAGTCACAAGCACACGAAGATGACACAGGTTCCACAGATGTGCAAATTGCTCTTTTGACCGGCAAAATTAACGATCTAGCCAAACACTTGAAAGATCATCCTAAAGACCATGACTCTCGTCAAGGTCTGTTAAAGATGGTTGGTCGTCGTCGCCGATTAATGAATTTCTTAAGAAACGGAGACGAGAACAAATATCAAGCCTTAGTTTCTGAACTGAAATTAAGAAAGTAAATTAAAAACCTAAAAGTAACGCCCATATTGGGGGGTTGATTGAGGGGATGCCGAAGTTTCACTAATTTTTTAGTGAATTATCGAGATCCTCGCATTACCCCTGGGCCATTTCATATGAATCAAGACCAAACCTGGACAACCCATGTCGGTAAGCAAGAGATAACTTTCAAAAGTGGTAAGTTGGCTGAACAAGCCGGTGCCGCCATTACCGCTACAGCTGGCGAAACTGTTGTTTTAGCCACCGCCACCATTGCTCCTGAAGCCAAAGAAGGATTAGACTATCTGCCTTTTTTAGTTGACTTTGAAGAGAAGTTTTACGCCGCGGGCAAAATTAACGGCAGTCGTTTTATTAAAAGAGAAGGTCGCCCATCTGAAAATGCTGTTTTGACCTCCCGCTTAATTGACCGCCCTCTGCGACCATTGTTCCCTAAAACTTTCCGTCGTGATATTCAAGTTATTGTCACTGTTTTGTCTTTAGATAATGAAAACGACCCCGATGTCTTAGCCATCAACGCCGCCTCCGCCGCTTTAATGAAAGCCACCGGCTCCCCTTTCAAAGGGCCCGTCGGCGCCGTACGAGTCGGCCGTTTAGACGGTCAGTTTGTCGCTAATCCTACTAAAACAGAAATGCTCAAATCTGACTTAGACCTTATTGTCGCGGGCACCCGTGAGCGCATTATGATGGTAGAAGCCGGCGCCAACGAAGTAGCCGATCAAGACGTTTTTGAGGCCATGAAGTTTGCTTTGCAATCCATTCAGTCTTGTTTAGAGACACAAGAACAGATGCGTAGCGACAATGTGGTAGAGACATCTTTAGAAGAGAATGTGGCCGCCGCCGCTTTAGAATTGGTCAAGAGTAAATATCACAGCGATATTCAAGCTGTCTCTAAAAACACCAACCGCAATGAGCGAGATCACGAGCTTTTCGTCTTGAAGAGCAAAATTCTGGAAGAGCTAGAAGGCGAAATGAAACAAATTGATATCGCCCAAGCGGTAGAAACACTTTATTTAAAGAGCGTGCGAAATAATATTTTAGCCGACAGTCACCGCTCAGACGGTCGGGGCATTGAAGAAGTGCGCGAGATTAGTGCTGAGGTTGGCATCTTGCCACGTCCGCACGGCTCCAGCTTGTTCAAGCGCGGTCTAACACAAGTTTTAGGTATTGTGACACTTGGGGGACCTTCAGAGAAACAACTCGTTGACACTATGGATGAAGAGGGTTCTAAGCGCTACATGCATCACTACAATTTCCCTCCTTACTCCACGGGCGAAGTCTCCCCAATGCGAGGAGTCGGTCGGCGCGAAATTGGTCACGGCGCTTTAGCTGAACGAGCTTTGTTGCCTGTTATTCCTTCTGAAGAAGAATTCCCCTACACCATTAGAGTCGTTTCTGAAGTCATGAGTTCTGACGGTTCAACCTCTATGGGTTCAACCTGCGCCTCCACCCTCAGCTTAATGGATGCAGGCGTGCCCCTTAAAAAACCCGTTTCGGGCATCGCTATGGGTTTGGTGACAAACGAAGACGCATCTGAATTCAAGGTCTTAACCGATCTGTTAGGATTAGAAGACTTCGCGGGCGATATGGACTTCAAAATTACGGGCACCGCTGACGGCATCACCGCCATGCAAATGGATACCAAAATTGCCGGTCTAACCATGGAAATTGTGGAACAGACCATGAAACAAGCCAAAGTCGGTCGCTTGCACATCTTAGAAGAGATGCTCAAAGTCTTACCCGAGCCACGAGCCGAACTTTCCAAATACGCCCCTAAAATTACCTCCGTTAAAATTAACCCTGAAAAAATTGGCGAACTCATTGGCCCCGGTGGCAAGACAATTAATAAAATTATTGAAGAGTGTGGCGGTGAAGAGGTCACCCAAATTGACATTGACGATTCGGGCTTGGTCATGATTACCTCCACCGACCAAGAGATGGCCAAGAAAGCCATCGCCTCCGTTGAAGGCATTACGATAGATGTAGAAATTGGCGCTCTGTATGAAGCAGAAATTGTTGATTTCGTCACCACCCGTGAGGGCAACGAAATTGGCGCATTAGCCCAAATTCTACCTGGCAAAGTGGGCATGATTCACGTTTCTGAAATGGCCGATGGATTCGTCAAGAAAGCTTCAGACGTTGTTAAAATCGGGCAGAAAGTGCAGGTCAAAGTGAAGGATGTTGACTCCGCCCGTGGTCGCATTGCGCTCTCCATTAAAGCGGCCGGAAAATAGTTGCTATAATAAGCCTAACATGGCTTTATCCGAATTTGACATCCAAACTGACCTGTCTGAATTAGAGCCGGCGGACAAATCGGAGGTCGCCGGCATTGTTAAAATATGGCAAGGGCTAACCCTAGACCGTTTGCAAAAAGAGATTGCGCAAAGAATTGATGTTGAAAAATTACGCCCAGAAATAGCATCTCTGATTAATGATTTTATTCGTTACTATAACCCCCAAAATCCGGCTCAGTATTTGGGTCCGAAAGACCTTGACGAATCCTTTGATTTATTGAAAGATTTAGACGACAAAATGCGTCTTTTTTTAATTGACGCTGACGGAGAATTTGTACTGAACTCAGCAGAAGCCTCCGCCTTAGATTTTATGCATCACTACGTCATTCGCGATTTACTTTCGGCTAAATTAGCCATTAGACACCGCAATAAAGCTCTAAAGTCAGGTTGACAGAGTCGCTCTTCTTTGTTATAACGATAACGGCTGAAAGGAGCCAACATGAGGCTGAAACTGCTGGTTTATCGTTGTTACGCGTTTTTGAACAGCCTATCGCCAACTTGGAGGATTGGTGAACAAATATCACGCCAACAATACGCGCATATCGCCATTATTGAGGGGGTGATTTCCACTCTACTCAATATTGCTTGTTTGGTTTACGCCCTTCAGTGGCCTCAAGCCAATCAGCTATTTATCTCTTTGTTTTTTGTTTTGTTCCTTTGCAGTCTGACGGGGACAATGCTTCTGCTGACAAATGTGGGCAAGATCTCGTCCGATCAAACCTACACAATCTCTGGCCTGATTTTTCTGACCACCCCCGCTCGCTGGATTATTGAGCTATCTCTCGATGTTCTACGTTTCACTGTTCAAAGTCTGTGGCTGGTCATGAGACCGTACAAGCGAGAAACGGAGGTTTTACGAAATCTAGTTCGCTTGGCCAAGTGTCAAGAACCGGCGCTCAAAGGCGATATTGCCTACGTGGCTAAGCAGTTGAGTCAAATTATTGACGAAAAAGCGAGCTACTTCTTGCAGAACGGTTATATGGCGGACCCCGAGCAAGCAGAAACTTTGGAACAACTTTTCAAAGAGAAGATGGATATCTGGCGCACACTGCGCCGGTCTTCGGGCAAATAGACTTTCTTCTGAACTGCCTCACACCTGAAACGCCCCCTTACGGGGGCTTTTTTTATTATTTAAAACAGCCACCCGAGTGGGTGGCTTCAGTTGGGTCTGCGCTTTACCTAGTAGGTAGAGTGCAGTTTCCGAATTCGGCGACGGCAGATTTTGACCCGCTGGTCTTCTTCCACCAGGTCGGGGTCACATCCTTCCACAATCAGCCGAGAAAGCCAGTATCGCTCTTGGCGAATGGGCCGTCTGGTGTCGTGGCCGAACATGTACTCATGACTTTCCATCCAGTACTTGTAGCCTGAATGGTGGCCAATGAGCTTGCCGCTCGCCGCTTTTCTTCGCGTGTCCACGATGCCTCTCCTTACTGAGCCATCATGTTCACCTCCTTTCTATCGGGGCTACTATACCCCATTTTGGTCATCTTGTCAAGGTGTCACTCTCTGCCATGCCCTGACGTACTTGCGCATCATTATCCCATCGCTCGGCACCCAATTTCGCCCGCAGAAGAGCTTCGGGGTGAAAAACCAAATACTGACGCGCTGGCCAAACAGAGTCGGCCACGTAACTATGCTCCTTACTGATAGGCTTTCTAAACAAGTTATGGGCGTCAAAACCCGTTCCCGCCAAGTTGAAAACTTCCCGGAAAGGACAAATCAAGCCATCGGGCCCTTCATAGCCCGCCAGTACGCATCCGCCCAAAATGCCGTTTCCCTCACCTGAACCATCGTCGGGTCCGCAAATCCATTGTTCTTGGGTGTTTTGGTGTAGAAGTGCGCAAACAGGCAGTTCAATAATGGCGTGCTCGTCCGCAATCCAGATGGCTCGTTGTTCAAAAGTATCATTTCCCCCAACATTCGCACCCTCGTGCTTCTGATAAAAGTTGGCTACTACTTCCTTTTCGTTGTCGCCCGCAATGAATAAATTGGCCAGACTGCGACCACAAATATGCTGACGTATTACCTCGTCTGAGGGCGGATTCTCTCCTTCAAAATCAACGAACAGACCGACATCATCAACACAAGCCAGATGCCTTTTCGCACGAAGTGAGATTTCGCCCACCGCGGTACTGCGATAATACACAGGCACTCGCCATAGTTTCATCATCGGCTTCCACATGCGCCTCTCCTCACCCAAATATGACCGAATGTTGTTTACCAGTCAACCTAAACCACTCCTTGGCTCCTTGACGTTTCTGCTGACAAATGGTATTAATTATCTGGGAAAGGAAGGATTCACATGAAACGGTTCGTGTACCGGTTATATGAATTCTTGCATGCTGTTTGCCCGACTTGGGAGATTGGCAAAGATGGTGCCAATTTCCGAGAAATAACTTTCTGGGTGGGTGTTATCTCTTTTGTTTTGAATGGAGCATTACTCCCTTTGGTCTTTACTTGGACACAGCCTCTGCAAACGTTGGCTAGCGGATTAATCGCCTGCTACATGTTGGCGGTCACAGCTAACATTTGCAAATTGACCGGTTCCTTCAAACTGAGCAAGAAAGATGTTGAACGCATCGCTTATCATCTGTGTTTATTCACGCCAATTCGGCTGTTGTTTGAGGTTTTAGTACTGGAAGTGACCTTCTTCTTGGTTAGAACGGTTTGGCTGGCCATTCATCCGGCGAAGCCCTTCATTAAACTCGTTCAGACCATAACTCAAGACACCA
>Ga0066639_10004678_pt1 | contig 11657 bp, 9 predicted proteins | sample CryGeyCG2114_010_2_FD_59504 | JGI IMG/M metagenome (GOLD analysis project Ga0066639, IMG submission 59504) | Groundwater microbial communities from aquifer - Crystal Geyser CG10_big_fil_rev_8/21/14_0.10 | ecosystem: Environmental > Aquatic > Deep subsurface > Groundwater | place: USA: Utah... | reverse complement strand
AGCCATGACTGATTCAACTCCAACAGGAGTTTCGCCTCTCTTTGACAGACCGCTTTCCAAAGGACAAGTCCACGATGATGTTCTAAGACTGCAGCAGATTCTAAACTCCGACCCGGATACCAGAATCGCAGATGAAGGAGTCGGCTCGCCAGGAGAAGAGACCAATTACTTTGGAAACCTAACCGAAAAAGCTGTTCAAAAGTTCCAAGAGAAATACGGTTTGGCAACTCAAGGCAACCCGGGATATGGATTTGTCGGACCAAAAACTCGCGCTAAACTAGGAGAAGTCTTTGGTGAAAATCAAGTAATGACCGATACAACTGACTCTTCTGATAGAGTGACAGATGATTCCGGCAGTACGGCGGGTAGCGCTGAAGCAGCACTCTTGCTTCAAATCCAAGAAGCTCTAAAGAAAGTTGAAGCTCTGCAATCCCAGATAAACAGTTTAGGACAGTAAAAACAGCAACAAAAACATCCCGTAGAAGTGCGGGATGTTTTTGTATGCGTAAAATATCAAGTTTCTTTTTGTAATATTCTCTTATAAAGATTAACGTATTGGGTAACTTTTTTCCGCCATTCAAATTCTTTGACAAAATCTAAAGAAGCCCTCTCCATTGCTTTCTTTTTTTCATTATCGGAGAGAATGGAATTGATGGCCCAAGCCGCCGCGGCAGTGTCTCTCGAATCAACCAACAAAGCGTTCTCGCCAGCCGACACAGCATCAGAAATACCACAATTAGCACTACCAACAGCCGCTAAACCCCCTGCAGCAGCTTCGAGAAAAACCATCCCAAATCCCTCCACATCATAACCTTTATTCTGCGAAAGAAGGATAAACAATTCAGCTTTGGAATAAATAAAAGTCAATTCTTCATTGGTTTGAACATCTTCAAGAATATGAAATCTAGAGGCAACGCCAATTTCTTTGGCCAGCGCCCGGAGCTTGGTGTATTCAACGTCATTAAAGCGTTTTCCGACAATAACATAATGGAGGTCGGGAAAATCTCCGGCTATCCCAGCAAACGCCCGGAGACTATATTTATAGCCCTTGCGCCAGCGAATTGACCCGACACTTACAATAAAACGCGGCGGCAGATTAAGATTCCGGCCGGCCTCTTTATGAGCCGGAGCGGAGAATTTTTCTAAATCAATGCCCGGAGTTATGACTTCAATCGACAGACCGGGGATTTTCTTCAAAGTTTCGTCTCGAATAAATCTGCTTATAGCAGTCAGGGCATCGGCGCGACGCAAAATAAATCCATAAAATCTGGAAAACGGCGATTTATACAAAGCGATTAAAGAACCGCTGCCAACGATAGTGACAATAAATTTTTTCCGCAGACCAAGGGAAGCTAAATAAGCAATCACTCCATATGGAAAAATATCCATGGCGTGAACAATGTCGGCGCTCTTGATAAATTTTCGGATTTCCCAAAAATTTCTAATTGGTGTAAAAAATCCGCGGGATAGGAGGTTCTCTTCATACCGAGCGCCGCTTGGTTCGGTAACAATGGCAATAACCTCCGCAGGAGTAGTATCTCGGACACCTTCAATGATATGACGCGACATAACGCCGCCGCCATTATGTTCTTTGAGATTATGAGTTAAAAAACAAATTTTCATAAATCGTTTATAAGCTTAAGAAATTCTTGCGCCGATTTTCTCCAACTGAAACTCTCGGCCTGCTTGAAGCCTCTCTCAATAAGATTTTTCCTCACCAAACTATTCTCTGCAATTGTTTCCATGGCGGCAGCGATTTCAGAAATTGATTCAGGATTGACCAAAAGAGCCGATTCATTTGCGCCCAATTCTTTAAGAGAAGACGTGTTTGAGGTAATAACCGGAAGACCAGCATCCATTGCCTCAAGCGCCGGGAAACCAAAGCCTTCCAAACGGCTTGGAAAAACCAGAGCAAGCGCTTTTTTATAGACATAAGCCATTTTCTCGTCAGTGATAAAGCCCAAGAAAACAATCCTGTCGGCAAGATTTTTCCGAGCAATGTAAGAAACTATTTTCTTATAATATTCGCCATCGGTCTTGCCGACAACAACCAGCTTGACGTCTGGAATAGATTCTCGGATTCGGTCAAAAGCCCGAACGACAGCCAGAAGATTTTTTCTTCTTTTTATAACGCCAACTGATAAGAAAAATCTTTCCGGTAAACGCAGGGGCTCTTCAACAAGTTTTGAAAACCGAGTAAACCCGGGGTAAATCACACTGACTTTCTCCGGGGCAATTGGAAAAAAATCAATCACTTCTTTTTTGGCCGCCCTAGAAATGGCGACAACTCGATTAGATCGGCGCAAAGAAAAACGATGATAGTGAAAAAGGATTTTTTCTCTTACAAATCCCTTGAGCGAGCGGGAGGGCATTTCAAGATAAGCAAAATCAAGAGCAATAACGACTGAGCTTTTAAGGCCATTAAATAAGGGCATAATCGGAGTGTTAAAAATATAGACATCGGCTGGAGGCCCCGCAATGACTGCCCTGTCAAGCCAAAATAGTCCGCCGGAGCAAAATCGAGCTTCCCAGTTTTCACCCGGCAGGGCAATCGGCCGACGACCCCCTTTGACAAAAATTGTATAATGATTTTCTTTGTCTTCCGACAAAAGACTTCTGGTCAATCCCAAAATATAGCGGCCCAAGCCGGCCGGGTTTTTTTCATCAAACGGGTGAAGAAAGATTGCTATTTCCATATTTTAAGTTTTAGGAAATCAATAACTCCGCCCGCCCGCCGATCCCAAGAAAAATTCTCTGATTTTTTACGAAGATGCTTACCCTTGCTATTTCCATTGGATAAGTCACCGAGTGCCTGACTTATTTTCAAAGCCAGACTTTTGGGATTATCAGGCTGATAAAAATAGACTTCTTGCTCATCTACAATTTGACGAATAGCCGGAGTGTCCGGGGCCACTATCGGACGGTTGGCCAGCATGTATTCAAACAATTTCATTGGAGAAGTGTGGAACAGAGAATATTCATTTTTCTTTGTGCCAACAACCAAAAGAACATCGGCGGCGGCAAGCCAAAGGGGGATCTCTGTATAATCACGCGAACCGACACAAATCAGAGTTTCTGGAATTTTTCTACCAGTCTTTTCTTCAAGCGTCTGCCCCAATTCCCCTACAAAATATATAACCGTATTAGCAGGTAAAAGTCTGCTGGCTTCAGGAAGAATTTCAATACCTTTCCAAGAGACAAACCTGCCGGTATAGACGGCAATTTTTTTATCGTTGGGTATATTCAACTTTCGTCTTGCATCAACAGAGTCTTTTTCTCCTTTTATAAAATCCAGATCAAGACCGTTTGGATAGACGACTATTTTCCTCGGGTTAATAGAAAATCGGCGCACAATCTTTTCCTTAATTAAATTATTAATGGTAATAATTCCAACTGCTTTCTTGAAAAACCTTCCATAGAGAGAGCCTCGCGGTTTGGCGTCGTGAATTTCCGCCGCATAAGCAATGCCTAAAAACGGCAAGAGAAAAAAAGAAAATTGGTCCATATCTATAGTGTAAACAAAAAAATCTTGACCTTGAATTTTTTTAGATAAAAGGAAAAAAGCGGAAAATAGCATAAATGACATAGAACAAAGCCAGAAAGAAAATCGGCCGTGAGTAAAGAAATCAAGGCAAGGCAGACGAATAATCTTTATTTCCTCTGATAAGCCGTAATAATTTTTGAGAGACTTTGACTCACTGGTTCGATTGGGAACCAAAAGAACAAGGTCGAGGCCTTGTTTTACAAAAGCTTCAGACATCTTTGCGAGCTGAATGCCATGAGCTTTCTCATTGGGCATTCGCGCATTGGCAATGTAGTAGACTTTTTTCATCAGTGGATCAATGATTGGACAAGCGAGTGGAGTTTTTTTGAAAGCAGAAGAAGTTCATGTTTTTCTTGCACAGCCCGACGCAATTGTATTCCTAGAGCAAGTTTTCGGTTAGCCGGCAGAGCAAGAGTTCTAGAAAGAGCATCGGCCAGAGCGGCAGAATCATTTTCAGAAAATCTCAATTCTTCGGGGACGATATCGGCAAAAGCCGGACTGGAAACCAAGACCAGAGACTGGCAGGACATTGCCTCGAGGACCGTTTTATCAAAATTACCAGCCGGTGTAAGGTTGACAAAAACTTCATGCCGACTGAAAATCTCCGGCGTTTTATCGTGAGGCACCGAAGAACGGAACGCTACTTGCTCCTCGGCTCCGGCCTTATTGACCATACTCTGAAGCATTTTCAAATAGCCGGTATCCAAGGGACCGGCCGCCCCATAGATATCGAGTTTAATTCCTTTATTCCCCGGTAATAATTGCAAAATTGCATCAATTAAAATATGGACTCTCTTCAGCGGAGAAATCCTGCCAAGATAAAGCAGGCTTCCGGGCTCAATTTGCGAGGGTTCACTTCCTTTGAAAAATTCGGTATCAATGCCAGCCGGCATTTGATGTGATTTTGGCGTCTCGGCGGTAAAAGCAAATGGGGAAGTGTGGCAGAGAGCATTAGCGATAATCATTGCCACTTTTGTTTTCCAAGTCCCGACAGTGTGGTTATACCAAAGAATAATGGGCTTTCTCATAATCCTCCAAAAGAGGCCGCCAAGCAAAACATACTCTTGATTCATGTGCACAAAAACCGCCTCGTAATTGTTTCGTTCTGTCCAAATATAGTTAAAAAATTTAATCAAATAGCAAAATCTGCCTGCCCCCTCTTCCTTACCCAATGAAAAAACCTGAACATTTTGCGGAAGAGAGTACTCGCCTTTCTCAAGACAGATAACTTTTATTGATTGAAACTCTTTGGAAAATAGAGCAACCCATTCAGTAACAAAACCAAGAATTGGATCCGCATTATCAATCTTTTGGGTAATAAACAGCAGTTTTGTCATTAACTAAGTAGAATATCTTCGCCATAAACCCCCTTCAAAAGTTCCAAGTCTTTCCCCGTTGCAAGCAAAAGGTCTATATTCTTGTCTCTAATGCCATTCAGAGCATTTACCCCTTTTTTGTCGCCAACCATATTTTCATATAGCCGGCTAAACGCCTCAAAATCTTTAATGAAACAATTGCCGCCGGCTCCCCGGCCACTTTTATGAACCGGGTCAAGGTGGCTCCGACCGATCCGCGGATCGGCACTCATAGCATCGCGAACAGTTTCCCAATTCACTTCACTCTTGCCGGCCAAGTCATAGAGCATATTTACAAAAATCACTTTAAAATAAAACCAGCAGTTTCCTCCATATTTTACAAACTCCGCTTCAGTAGAAAGGCAAATCAAATTGAATGGCGCTTTCGGCAAGACTTCAATTACCTCCTGGGCCTTTTTTTTATATTCCTTATTGTCTGTCGGAATTCCAACAATGTTTCTGGTTGGATTAGCGGCATCAAATTCAGCAGTCGCTTCAGTCAAAAATTCTGGAGAATGGAAAACAAAAATTTTAGGGTTTTCTTTTTGAATTTTTTGAGTAGTACCGGGAAGCAGAGTTGATTTCAAGACAGCGATTTTGCCTATGCCAATTAAAGGCATAACTGATTTAATAATACTGTCGTCAAATCCCTTCGGAGTAGTCGGCGTCGGTACGGCTATAAAAACAATATCGCATTCTGCAATAGCTTCTTTGTTCCCGTTATGCTCGTCTTCAAGACTGTATCTGACCACCTTAAATCCTCGTTTTTCAAAATCGTCGGCATAATTTTTGCCGATCCAACCCTGCCCGATAAATCCAATTTTTTTATTTTTCATAAATCAACTGACTAAAGAAGTATTTTAACCCGAACTATCTGATTTTTACAAATCTTGCCTAAAAGATTTTTCAAGAGAATCTTTATAATTTTTTTTATAATCTTCCCAAGCAGGAAACCCTGAAAGCAGCTTGCTTGATTCGGCAACAAGTTTTGCCTTCATTTTCTGGTCATTGAGGAGAACTCCCGCAGAATGAGCCAGGCATTTTGCATCGGCGACATTACAAATAAGCGCGCTTTGGCCGCTCGTAAACAGTTCACTGGCAATACCAACACGAGTTGTAACAATCGGCAGTCCGGCGGCGGCGGCTTCAATTAAAGCCAGACCGTAGCCTTCATAACGCGAGGTCAGAAGAAAAATATCGGCCATTTTAAAATAAGGCAAGGGGTCATTCTGCCAGAAGGCAAAGACAACATTTTTCTCCAAACCCAAAAGCTTGACTCGCCTATTGAGGCGAGTCCTGTCGCGGCCATCGCCTACAATAATAAAACCGATTGAAGGGTCTTTTTTGTACAAAATATCAGCAACCGAAATAAAAGTGTCCAAATCTTTTTCCTTTTCAAGGCGGGAGACCGATAGGACTTTTTTCTCAAACTGTTGATATTTAAGAGAGATATCAGGAGATTGCTCGAGCCCGTTCTTTATGGCAAGAACGTCAACAAAAATCGGCAAGACATCAATCCGAGAGGCCGAGACACCATAGTATTTTTCTAAAGAAAGCGCAGCGGTTTTTGAAACCGCGCGGACTCTGTCGGCAACCGCTAAAACTCCTCGGGCAATAATCAACCTGGCTTTGTTTTTAAAACTCTTCCGAAAATCTGATGCAGCAATGTCAGTATGAACTTGGATATGAAGACGAATTCCAAAAAGCCTCTTTAGCCTTTTGCCAACAAGCCCCGTTTCAAAAGGGTCTTGACAGGAAACAACGAATTCCGACCGCTCCGCTCTTGAAAAAGAGTTTAGAATAGATCGGCTAATCCAGACTGCGTCGCGAACATAAAGCCATCGAGAAAAAGAATTAGTCGGATAGAGCCAGGCCTTGGGACTTATTTTTTCTGGGTTCTTAAGAGAAGACGAAGCCGGGCTAAATAGGATGATGTGAAGTTCTCCTAAAAAATCTCCATAGGCCTCCATTCTGGCGCGGACAGCGCTTCCTGGCTCGGCAATGCGGCGATCTGTGGAGAGCATTATAATTTTCATAATTTAGAAATTTAAAATAACCAGAAGTTTCTCTATCATATTTTCTGTATTAAAATGCTTAACTTTAGCGAGGGCGTTAGAAGAAAGACGGGAAGTAAGATATTCATTGGTAAGAATCCTTTCAACGGAACGCTCCAGAGATTTTTTATGGTTATATTCAATTAGAATTCCCTCTTCTCCGTCGGTCACAACTTCACTGTTACCGCCAGCTTCTGTAGCAACGATTGGCGTTCCAAGCGCCATAACTTCAAGGAGAGAGTGGGGGAATCCTTCATAAGCAGTGTTCAGGACAAAGACATCGGCCGCTTTCAAATACTTAAACAACAAATCTTGCGATACTCTGCCAAGCAATCGGACATGGCGAGAAAGTCCGAAATCATCGATGTAGCGCTCTAGTTCTTTCCTGTCTGGCCCATCGCCGATAATAATCAAAGATATGGAAGGAAATTTTATTGAAAGCGGAGCAATAGTCTCTATCAAAGTCCCAAAGCCCTTCCAGGGCACTAATCGACCGGCGCTGACGAGAGTCGGGCCAACCATTCCAAGCTCATTGCGAAGTTGTTTTTTATCTTGAGATGGCAGGGTTATGGCGGCCAACGCGTTTTGAATTACAGCCACCTTTTGAGCCGGAACTCCCCACTTTAAAACAATTCCCTTCAAATATTGGCTTGGGACAATCACACGCTTGGCTCTACGAGCAACAAAACGCTCAATGGCTCGGCGCAAGAGGTCAATCCCTCTAAGCTCTAAATCTTGAAACTCTTCAACTGAAACAAAGTTATGAGACCCTGACTCCCTCAGACTGGCTTGCTCCCAAGCATAATCACCGACAATTTTTAGGAAAAACGATTTTCCGATAAGGCGGGCGGCTAAAAACGCCGGCAAGCCGACGCTAACCGGGTCTTGGGCGTAAATAATATCAGAAGTAAAACCAATTCTAATAACTTTGAGGAAAAACAATATATGGCGGATTATTTTCGGAAAATGCCTAACCTCATCAAAAGATAGGACCTTGACTCTGACGCCCTTTTCTGGCAGAAGGTCAAAAAGTGTTTTAGAATATGTTGCCGGACCCCCGATTGAAGGAGGATAGATGCCGGTGGCGATAAGAAGCTTCATTAAATTAAAGTTTAAGAATCGGATTAAAAACCCTTTCTCTCATTTGAGCCGTAATTGTATTCCAATCATAGAGCTCATAGGCCCGTTTTCGACCATGGGCCGCGATTTTAGTCCGTAGCCGGTCGTCGCTGACTAAACGGCGAATTTTCTCCGCCAAATCGCGCGGGTCAGAGACCCTGCAAAAGAGGCCCGTTGGCTCGACCTCGGGATTTTTCTCCGGGTCAAAAAGAAAGTCGAGGATACCGCCAACCGGCGTGGCAATGACTGGCAGACCGGCCGCCATTGCTTCAATGAAGGAGTTGCCGAAACCTTCGGAAAGAGAAGGGCGAACAAAGATATCGGCAACCTTCAAATACTTTGGGAGCTCATTATGTTCAACAAATCCCAGAAAAGAAACCCTCGTCTCAAGACCTTTTCGTCGGGAAAGTTTTTTAAGCGGTTTGAGCAGAGGCCCGTCACCGATTACAAGAAGTTTGACATACTCTGGCAAAAACCCAAGAGAAAGAACAATGTCGGCAACAGCATTCTTCTTGACCAGCCGGGAAGTCGTAATAATAAAGATATCATTAAAAACTCCCTTGCCTAGAATGTTGGTTCGGCCCTTCTTAATCTGTCTTTTAATTTGAGCAATCTCAAAATCGGGATAGTTCTTGCCAAACCAGGCAGAATTAACGCCATTCGGTATAACTTCAATCAAACCTCGATACCCGCTATCGCGGGCAAAGGCAGCCAAATAATTAGAAATTGTTTGAATAATCGCCGCTCGCCTAAAAATCATTTTGAATAACGGTTTAATAACAACGGCCTTGCGTTTTATATTTTCAATCGGCTCGCCTTCTTGAAGAGTCAGGATGTAGGGGGTAGCCGGACGCAGAATATTAAAGAAAAGAGCGCCAAGACTGGCATAGCCGGCAATTATAGTCCAAACCGCGTCAAAATGATTTTCTTTTTGGAGACGGAGTGCTTTAAGACAGGCCGTCACTGGAAAAATAAATTTGCGAACACTAAATGGGAAAGTGTCTGAGAAACGGCGCGGAACAAAAGCGCTGGTCAGCCCGATCCGGTGAACGGTAATGTTTCCAATTTTTTCCCGGCGCGGAAGATGGCGGTCAAGCCGCAAAGTAATCATATCAAAAGAAATATCAGGCAAGCGGTCGGTAATAGCTTTTATGGCGATTTCGGCGCCGCCAATAAAAGGATAATATTTGAGGGAAAATATGAGAATTCTCTTTGTTTCAGGCATTATTCAAGGATTTCAATGTCTTCCGCGCTGACAGCGGGAGAATTGTCACCCGGATTTTTAATTAAAAGCAACGATACCACAGATACCAGAATTAATCCAGAAAGCGCCGCGAGCCAGAATCCCATTACGCCGCCAGTTTTTTGATTATCATTTTTAGGAACTGACAGCCCTGCGGCGGCGGAAAGCTCTTGATTAGAGCTTGAAGAACCTTTTAAGACAGTTTCACTTTCTCTATCATCAGAGACAATAAGAGAATCGTTTTCTGCTATATCCTTGGGAATATCAAAATCAAGAGAAGGCGATTGGGTTGGCAAAATATTTTCAGTCTTTTTTGAAATTCCCGAGCCCTGATTCAAATCAGACGCATTTCTGTTTTCGCTTAAATTAACTTCTACCCCGTTCGGATAAAGCAGAATAGTATTTTTAGAGAAGGAAAAACCGGCAGTCAGAGCTGCAATTTTAGTGCTGCCTTGCGGCAGGATAAAAGTATTTTGGGGAATTGAAAAAGAATTATTTCCGTCACGGACAATCCAAAAAGAAACGTTTATCTCAAAATTAGATTCATTGGTCATTTGAGCAAATCCGTCCGGCCCTTCCGAGAAACTGGAAAGAAAGACTGCTGGCTCTATAACGGTAATCTTGACACTGTCAGAAGCGCTATATTCACCGGAAGCAGCGTCTAAGACCAATCGATATTCTCCCGGGTAGTAATAAGTGTGAAAGATATTGTTACCCTCGGCGATTGCGCCGTCGCCGAAAGTCCAGACCAGACGGGCATTGTCTATCGGCTCATCGTCTAAACCATAAACTTCTCCGGCAAATACCGCCGATGAGCCGGCCATAATGACTTTCTCGTATTTAATAATTTCAGTTTTAATTTTAGATATATGGAGAGGGGTAGCGCCGCCCGATGAAGATGGAGCTTGCTCGGAGTCACCGACCGCTTCGGTATCTCCATCGAGAGAGAATTCGGCGGCCCCGCCGGGTGTTGGAGAAGCAGCCTGCCAATCATTTCCGTTTCTATTAAGCGTCTGGCCATCGCCCGCGGCTCCCCATTCGGAACTGTAAGTAACCGAGTCAATTTCGTTCAGTTCACCGTCTCGGATAGCAATAGTCTCACTATCATTTTTAAGCGAAAACGAACTGTCAAAAAGCGTGCCGGAAAAGCCCGGCCAGTCAATAAGAAACTTCTCAGCATTATCGGCAATAATTGCAAATCCGGACGCCGGGATAAGAGCACTTCCTGATATCAAATTAAGGCCGTGGTTGGTGTTGGCCTCAAAAAATTTCCAGCCCGATAAATCAACTTCTTCTGCGCCGATATTTTCTATTTCTATCCATTCCCGACCGGAATCGGAACCCGGAAGGTCATACATTATCTCAGAAATTATGACCTGAGCCGACAGGGGGGTAGTGAAGGCAAAAAAAATAATACTGCCTAAAACTGCATATTTCATATTAGCTATTTATGTTCGCCCTTAAGAACCTTGCGCAAGACATCTTCCGGAACTTCTTTGGCCGAACCGGAGCCTGAAGGATTATGGTTTTCGGGTCGCTTTGGCGCAGGACTTGCTTGCTTATCAAATTGAGGCCGATTTTTTTGGCTTACTTTTTCCGGCTCTTTTTTTTCACTGGAGAGAACCGCCGAAAGAGCGCTCCGGAGTTCGGAGAGATTTTTATCTGAAGGTCCTTTTTTTATTCTATTCTTTGAAGCATTTGGATTCCCGAGCTGATTTGACGGAACCGACGGTGTTGCCGACGACGGCCTTTCTGGAGTGTTTTCTTTCTTAACAACAATTTTGCCGCGATTTAACGCTATTTCGGCAAAGGGATTTTTCGCCGGAGCTGAAGCGGCCATTTCTTTTTCAACAATTTTCTTATCAAAACGCGCTTCGCGCCGGCCGACGGGTAGACGATTCTTTCTAAAATTATTAGAACTTGAATTCCCGGAAGAAGTCTCATTTTTGTTATCTCTTTTAGGCTCGCGATTCTCTGCCGGCGGAACGGATGTTTTGGGCGGAGGGTTGCCCAGCTGTTGACGCTCGGCTACCAGAGCTTCAATGCTGTCGCGCGGACGAGCAAATTGCGCTCTTGAAAAATTAATCACTTGCTCGCGAAAAGACTGGCTCTCTTGTTCAAGAGGAGGAAGGGTCGTCGCCGAGAACGGAGCCGAAGAAACACCGTCTATCATAAGTTTAAGATAAATTTGAATGAAGCCGAGATTAACCAAGTCTACGGCCGTAAATTGCGGAGCAAATTCTTTCTCCAGAAACTCAGCGTCAAAAGCGCCGACCCGAAAAGTAATCATCGTGCCGACGTTCCCAAAAACGGCGGCGCGAACCTCTTCGGACATCTGTTCA
>Ga0066639_10004675_pt1 | contig 11663 bp, 12 predicted proteins | sample CryGeyCG2114_010_2_FD_59504 | JGI IMG/M metagenome (GOLD analysis project Ga0066639, IMG submission 59504) | Groundwater microbial communities from aquifer - Crystal Geyser CG10_big_fil_rev_8/21/14_0.10 | ecosystem: Environmental > Aquatic > Deep subsurface > Groundwater | place: USA: Utah... | reverse complement strand
ATTTTCTTCCAGCTCTTTATCATTTAATTTTCCTAAATAACCCAAAACATGCGACAATGAAATAGTAGAACTCGCCGCCGCCGATTGATTGGAAGTAACATAGTTTCTTTTATTACCACCTTCAATCAAAACACCAGGCATTTGCGCGCTTTCTACATAAATTTTTAAAGAGGTATCATAATCCAAGTTGTCTTTCAAAACTAAAGATTCATAGCTATAATTTTTGTATTTTAATAATAGATTTTGAATATAATCTTCAGTCAGTCCGGTAATTGAGGCTAGACGTACTAAAATTTCTTGACGTTTAGTTTTGTCCAGCGGTAAATCTTGGGGCACAATGGATAAAGAAAAGTTTGGAACGTTTTGTACTAGCTGTTTGCCAAAACGATCAAAGATTATCCCCCGCTCGGCCGCGATTGGTCGGATACGTAGGCGGTTGTTTTCTGCCAAAGAGTAAAAATAATTTCCTTTGAGAATTTGAGCGTAAAAACTTTTACTAAAAATTATTATTAAACTAAAAAAAACAATCGCCATAAACCACCACAGCCGACGGTTCACAATGCTTTTGCCAAGATATTTGCTGGTACCGGTCAAAGTGGTATGTTTGTTAGAAGAATTTTCTAAGTTCAGATTTTCTTCTACCCAGTTATGACGAAATTTTCCTTCTAATTTTTGCCACCGATCGTCACCAGATTGAATGTCAAATAAATTATCGGTCATAAGATTTGATGGCGCGATGAAATATATTCCGGTCTCAATCTTTTTATAAAAATGGAAGATAGTAAATAAAAAATAGATAGCACAATTGCCGTAACTATTGATTCTGCCACAAAATTTTTGCTTAAAAATATCCAATCCGGTTTTATTTGCCCACCTAAAGATGAGTTTAAAAATGTTAGAAAAATATAAATAATTTTATACATACTCATAGTCAGTAATCCCACCAAAAAAACAGTAGTTAGCGAACGGTTTGTAAAAATATTCAACAACAACCAGTTGGCCAATAGTAAAGCAGTAATTTGGGAAAAACTTTCTATTCCGAAAATGGAACTATAAAATAGATCGGTGACTAGCAAGGCATATGAAGCGATAAGAATATATTGTTCACGTGGATTTAATATTATCAGCCAAAGAAAAACAATCATTATAACGTTTGGTAAATTCCAGGGATAAACAGTGATGATACGCCAAGAAAAATGCAATAGCACCAAAACATTGGCCAATAAAAATATAAATATATTTTTAAGGATTTTACTTTTCATACTATTTGCCCGATAAGATTCCTACAATGTTTATTTTTTCGTAGTCTACCGCCGGTGTAATAACTGCTTGTTGAAACGGCTGATAAGATTCATTTTCGATAGCGGCCACTTTGCCGATTACCAACCCGCGGGGCATTTCTAGCTCTAGCCCGGAAGTGATGATCTGATCGCCAATAATAATACTTTCATTGCGTGGAATAAAACTCATTTTGATACTTAATCCAAAACCGCCTTCCACTACACCCAAGCTGTGGTCAGAATTTAAAATACCAGCCGCGACTTTGCTTTGGTTGTCGCTAAGTACCCGGGCGAAAGAAATCGCTTCTTGAGTTTTGATGATTTTTCCTACCAAGATACCGTTGCCAAAAATTACCGGGTCATCCTTTTTGACACCATCGTTGGTTCCCCGATCCAAAATAATAATTTGATCAGTAGTGTCTAGATTTTTGGCCACAATTTCAGCAGTGATGAGATTGTAAGGATTTTTACTTTTAAAATTCAGCTGGTCATGCAGTTCGGAATTTTCCTGTTCCAGCAATTTATTTTTGGCTGTTAGGGTATCTATGGATAAATTTTCCGAGGTGCTGGTAGCGCAAACGTCAGTAGCTCCGGTAGATTGTTGAGCAGTGATTTTTTTAAGCGGCCATGAAAACAAATCTAGAATTTTATTTTCTAAATAATTTAACATGCCTAAATAATGAGCAAAGATTACTAAAAAAAATAGACCCATTACCAGCAAGTAGGTTTTTTTAAATGAATAATAACGCATATTTATTGTCTATGAAGCGGTGAATGAATCGCAACTTCTTTTAAAAGTTCTGGATCATCCAAGAGCAGACCGTTGCCACGTACCACCGAAGTGAGTGGGTCGTCCGCAATTCGGACAGGAATTTCGGTTGCTCTAGCGATCAAGCGGTCGATGCCACGCAAAAGCGCACCGCCACCGGATATTAAAATGCCTCTTTCGTGAATATCAGCAATTAATTCTGGTGGAGAAGTTTCTAAAGTGGCTTTGACGTTATCTACTATGGCGCGCAAAGATTTGATAATGGCTTCACGGACTTGAGAATCATTGATCATCACTTCTTTTGGCAGTCCGCTGAGTAAATCTCGACCGCGCATGGGATATTGTAGCGGTTCGGATAATTCCATGGCTGAACCAATTTTTATTTTTATTTCTTCTGCTTGGCGTTCACCTAGTAGTAGATTAAATTCATCGCGAGCATATTGGACAATATTGCGGTTGAGTTCATCCCCCGCAATTTTTATTGATTTCCAGTTCACTACCCCGCTAAGAGAAATTAAAGCTATTTCTGAAGTACCACCGCCAATTTCTACAATCATATTGCCTACCGGTTCTCTTACGGGCATGCGTGCCCCAATCGCGGCGGCCATTGGTTCTTCTACTACCCAAACTTCTTTGGCTCCGGCTTTGGTGGCGGCATCAGCCACCGCTTTTCTTTCTACTTCAGTGATCTCCAACGGTACTCCGATGACGACTCGTGGACGAGATAGAAAGTTGCGTTCGTCTTCGTTTATTTTATCTATAAAATAACGCAACATTTTTTCAGTTACTTCAAAATCAGAAATAATACCGCCCATTAGCGGTCTGGGAGTAATGATATGAGGAGGAGTTTTGCCCACCATTTCTTTGGCTTGATTACCAACTGCCAAAATCTGTTCGGTGCGAGTATTTATCGCCACCACACTAGGTTCGTTGATAACAATCCCCCGATTTTTAACATAGATCAAAGTATTGGCCGTACCCAAATCAACCCCTAGATCTTTTCTGAATCTATTAAATAGAGAATCAAACATAATCACGATTATTGTATTTTCTGCCAGTAATTAAAGCTCCTTCAATAAGTACATATATTAAAGCCAACAAAATGGCGTTCCACCAAAATAACAAATTAAATTGTAATAATACCAAGGAAGTAATCACAAAGATGCCAAATAGTATCCCCTGTTTGAAAGTTTTTTTGACTTGTCTAAAAATTATTTCTTCCTGTTGAATCTTTCTCTTTTTTAGCATAAAGCCTACTACTGAAAAGACTCCGACAATTCCTAGGAATAAACTAACATAGAAAAATAAGAAACCAAACAGACCGGCTTGTTCAGGTGCAAAGTTGAACAAGACAAATAACCACGCCACCCAACACATGGCAGTTCCAGCCGACATCAAAAATAAGTACTGTTTTAGAGTCATATTAGATTCTATTATAAACTAAAAAATAGGCTTTGACAAGCACATTTTTTTGGCTAACTTACGATAAATATCGGATTTTTTTCACTGCCGAAGTGGAGCTTTTGGCGTTTACTTTGGCTAGCAATTGCGACTCTTTCATTTTTATCTCTTGCGCCATAATGGAGCTTAAACAGGCAATTACCAAAATACCATTTTTCAAATAGATAGCTTTGGCTAATTTTTTACCCTGCTCTCCCCAATTTTCTTCTATAAAAATATTGGCGGAATCTACCACGGCCGCCGCAACTACCCCCTTCATAAAAGGAGATAAGGCCCGTTTGTTTTTTAAAATATCGCCCAAAGATTTCATCATACGCGAAAATCACAAATATCTCTAAAGTCACAGAACTGACAATTTTCTTTACTAGGTTTGGGAGTAAAGTTTTTCTTTTTTATGTCAGTGATTATTTCGTCAATTTTTTCTTTTTCTTTTTCAATTTCTTGGTCGGTACCTTTAAATTGCTGGATACTGTTATCATTTAAAAAATAATAGCGCAATTCCCCGACTTCGCCCAAATTGCGCAGCTCAATCACGCTTTCGGCGGCGATTTGGTAAATTAATAGCTGGCTTTTATCTTCGGAGTTTAGTTTTTCTTTTGGTTTGCCGGTTTTGTAGTCAATAATAGCCAATTTACCGTCGATAGTTTTATCAATACGGTCAATCTGGCCTTTGATAGTATGGTCTTTAACTCGGAAACGAAAACCTTTTTCCACGGTGATAGGTACGGTCCAACCTTCTTTTTCTCCTCGGGCATAAAAACTTTCCAAAATCTCTATCCCCTTTTTTTTGTAATCTTGTTTTTGCGCGGCGGAATAAAACCAACTATCCTGCCAAGAATCTTTGTATATCTGTTTTAATTCATCTAGCGATGGAACTTTTATTTGATCATCTAATTTGGGGGCAGTTGGTGAAAAAAGAGAATTTTGTTTGGCAGAGTTTAATTCGATTACTTGCTGATAAAATTTTTGTAAAGTATTGTGCATGGTTTTACCAAAACTAAACACTCCTTTGCCAAATGTTGGTACGCGCAATACAAACTGAAAACGATATTGCCACGGACATTTTTCAAAAGATTGTAATTGGGAAAAAGAAAATTCTTTGGGAGTTTCTAACTCAAAATTTTCCGTTTGAGCGAGGGGAGCTTTTTGTTCTAGGTCGATAGTAATACCGCTACTAATAATTTCACGACTAAAAGCGGTTTGGCTGGTGTTTTCTAATTCGATGATAAATTTAGAAAGCTTTTTTTCTTGAACACCGCCATAATTTTTTGCGGCCGTGAAATACACTCCTTGTTTGGCGCGAGTGATAGCTACATAGAATAAGCGGCGCTCTTCTTGTATATGAGCGTCACCACTAGGCAGGGCGGCTTCACGCACCAAGGCATCCGGTAGGTCAATATCGCTAGAGCGGTTGTTGGTGGGGAATCTTTGGTGTACTAGGTTGGGAATGAAAACATATTCAAATTCCAAACCCTTGGCGCGATGGATACTCATTATTTTTACAGCGTCGTTTTTTACACCTTGGGAAAAGTCTTCGCCGTCGTCACCGGATTCAAGTAAAGTTTCAAAATATGTGAGCCAAGCCCGCACACTGGTGTCACCATTATTTTTTTGAAAATCATCAATTTTTTCAAACAAGGCTTGTAGATATAGAATATCGCTGTGATATTTTTCGACGTCATCGCTGATGAATTTGAGATAGCCGGATTTTTCCCAGAATTTATACAACACTCGCCCGACCGGTTCGTGTTTGCTCAGTTGGGTACATTCGCTGACAATATTTATGAGTTTGTTTATGGCTTCTTCGCCGTGAGTACTAACCTTTATCACCCCTCTGGAAGCGATTTTCAGCGCTTCAAACAGCGATACAGTTTGGCGACGGCTGTATAGGAGTAGTTGAGACAAGTCGCTATAGTAGATAGAAAATACCGGGCAATTCAAAATCCGATAAACCGCGCTTGATTCATGGTAATTATCGCACAATCGTAAAAAAGCCAAGCTGTCGAGGACTACTTTTTGTCGAAACAGTCCACTAGGGGCGCTAAACTCATAAGGGATGCCAAGCTGATTGAAATATGGGATAAATTGATCAGCGTAATTGTTGGCCCGACAGAGTACGGCAAAATCATTCCATTTGAGTTTTTTATTTTTTTCTTTGAGGTCCAAAATTTTATTACACAACAAATCAGCTTCATGGGCAGAGTTTTGACCAAACAACAAATCACAATCCCCTACTTTTTTATTCTGGGAGACCAATTTTTTGTTTATCTTTAGTTTGTCTTCCAGACGATCGGGATTGTTGAGTTGGATAAAATTATAGGCCAGATCTAGAATTTTTTGACCGGAGCGATAATTTTCGGTGAGCACCACTTCTTGGGCTTTAGGAAAATCATCTTTGAATTGCAAGATATTGGAAACCGAGGCCCCGCGGAATTTATAAATACTTTGATCATCATCCCCCACTACTGTGAGCTTGTTCTCCCCGCCCGATACCAGCAGTTTAATCAATTCGTATTGGGAAAAATTGGTATCTTGAAATTCATCCACCAAAATATATTTAAATCTTTTTTGGTAATATTTCAAAATATTTGGTCGTTCTTTGAAAAGTTTGACGGTATAAAAAATCAAGTCAGCCAAGTCTAGCGAACTACTATCCAGCAGTAGTTGATTGTAAACGTGGTAGGCTTCGGCAAGTTCATTTATTCTTTTTATTTCCAGCGCCACATCTTCACTGTTGACCTCAGTTTTCTTTTTTTTCTTTTTGCTGGGCTCAAGATCCGAATCCAGATTTAATCCTTGAGCATATTCCAAATAATTTTGAGGTGTCACTAGCTCATCTTTGCATTTTTGGAAATGTTTGATCAGACTATGAATAAATTTGGTGGGATTGCCTAGGGGTCGGTAATAATCTAGATTGAATTTATCCAAATTTTGCCGCACCAACAACCAGCTTTCAGTCTGGTTGAACAGTTTAAAATTGTTGGGAATACCAATATCTAAAGCATGACTTTCCAGTATTTGTTGGCAGAGTCCATGAAAAGTACAAGTGAGAACATCAAAACCATCAAAGGCCAATAGTTCGCCTACTCGATCTTCCATTTCAGTGGTGGCTTTTTCGGTAAAGGTGACTGCTAATATCTCGGTCGCTTGAGCCAGTTTATGGTTGATAAGATAAGCGATTTTTTCAGTGATCACCGTAGTCTTACCCGTGCCAGCTCCGGCTACAATAAGTAGTGGACCGTCGTTGTATTCTACTGCTTTTTTTTGGTTTTGATTGAGTTCAGACATAGCTAAAATTAGAGTTTTTTTATACTCTTTTAAGTGCAATCCTTTTGATTTTACTCATTGCTTCGTTTGCCGCATTCACAACCACATCCGGTGTCGCAATCACAGCAATGAGGGCAGACGCTAGTATTGCACAAACAGGTATCCTCTTCGTGCTCTAGCGGTGACCCGCAATTTACACATTTGGACATATATAAATAGTATAGCAGAGAAGAAAAATAGTGGCTAGACCTGAAAAATGGTAACAAAAAAACCGTTCGCCTGCTCTATCTCTAAAATTTAGAAATAAAGCAGGTTTGACGAACGGTTTGTTTGCCCTAACTGCGCCCTTTATCGGGGCGGGCCACGGATGTACATCCTGCCTCCTCTCACTGGTGGGTGGCGACAGCGGCGCTGCCGTCGGCCGACTTGAAGGTCAGCCACTTGTCTTCCCAGTCCACCCCCTTGGACCGGAGGTTGTCGCCGATCATGGGACCGAGCTCTTCGGGCGGACGCTCTGCGGTGATCGCCCTGAAGATCTCGTCGGGGATGTCTTCCCCGAACAAGGCCAGCAGGATGACGTCGATGGTCAGATCACACTGACCGTTGAGTCCCATATCGCCCACTTCGCGCATCTGCCGATCTGAGACGGCTTCAGCCGCGAACCAGTTAGCCAGTTGGGTCATGGGGAAGACCTCGTAGACACCCAGTCCCTCGAAGCCCAATCCCAGGCCACAGCGTTCGGCCTTGCGGAAAGCGCGAGCGATGATGGACGGGGTGTCGCCGATGCGTTGGTCGTGGTGTCTAGCACAGAAAAGGATCACTGCCGGGACGGAATACATATCCATCTCCAAAGAAATCACCTTTGCTTTACAGCAAACCCCTCATCGGTGTTTCTCGGTTGAGTTGGAGTTACGAAGGGGAAAATTTATCCAAATAAATTTAGTTAAATATCTCCCTTCGGAACTATGAAAAGAACAATGGAAAATAATAGCATTAAAATGCACTTTTGTCAATCTTTAGTTTTGTTATATATAGTTTTGAATATAAAAACATCCGATTATTTCGGATGTTTTTTAGTTTACGTTAGTTAGTTTATTTTTTTGAACCTAGGAATAGTTTCATTGTTTATTGTTACACTATCAAAAAACATGCTTTTCGGTCTAGCCCAGATTTTTTGATGGTCGTCCACTGATCTATATATAACCATTTCCTCCATAGTTTCGCTATGTTTTGCTAAACAGATTATTTCGTATGCACCACCCTTGTGGTGTTGGTATTTCTCCAAAGCCATATGGTTAAGTGTTTAGTACAATTGTTCGTTTTTAAATGGGATTAGTGCCAAAATTACCGCTTCCAATTTTATATATTTTTTCGATGTAAAAATTATTTTTTAATCCTAAAGGTGAGTGGATTCGAAAATGAAAATTTACTTCCAGAAACCTGCACTCTACCTAATTTCATTGCCTTCCTAATTTCTCTATTTGGACTTATTTTTCCGAGGATATAAATGAAAACTATAAATAAGATGCCTAGAACTATTGCCAAGGCCGCTGTTTTGCTTAGGCCAGTATATGGGCCGATGTAAGCAACGGCAAAACCACCAAATATTAGTATCCATGCTGCTGCATGATACTTGTATGTAATGACTATTTCATTTTCGGTTTCTGTTCTGTCGTAGAAGGTTGCCATAGTGTTTTTAGGTTAAAAATAATTTTTATTTAACATGATAGGCGCTGTGGTGTGAAAGTGAACGAAGTGGGTGTGTATTTTGGACGTCTTTAGCACGTGCAATTATAACTGTCTGCTCTGTTTTTTGTTAGACTCCAGGAAGCACCATTAGTTTTTTTACCATTCCAGGTTGTTCCATCTTTAGCATTTTCAACTGCCGATGGACTTGGCAAACTTTGTGCACCTGCTTTTTTGAGTTCTGATAGAGCGCCTTGTAGTCTGGTGTTCATATATTTATTGATTTAAAAATTAATTATACACTGTTGTACGATGTAATCAAAACCATCACTCAACATCGTCTTTTGTAGCATCAGTTGTAATCATCTCGCCTTTCTTAATGTCGTGGAGAGCGATGTCGGCCTTTTGTATATGATCCTGATATGTATTTGGGTTTTTGGAATGATTTACATACCTTTCTGGTTCTTGGTAAAGGAAAATTTGTTCGCGGTAGGAATGAGTGAACATCTTTTCATTTTTTGGCAGATTATTAAATTCTTCTTTTGATAATGGCTTGAGATGATACTGAACAACAATCTCACCCTGCTTAAAATCGCGGGCTGCATAAATACCTTTTCCAGCCAATTTTCCTTTACCTATAAGGATATCGCTCATAAATGTTGGGGTTTTTAGAATTTCAGCTAACGTTCATGAATATTGATGTTTTCATCCTGACTTTTCAGCAGGAAATTTGTTTTTCATAAATTCCTTGTTTGTGAGTATTCCGCTTTATGATCGTATTTAAGTAAATATGTATGTTCGCCATATGGTGCTTGCTTAGCAATTTTCATTGTAGGAGCTGGTATTTTAGAATTTTGGTATAATTGTAAAAGAATGTCTAATAAGCTAACTAAATTTTTTGAAGCTTCAGCCCTCATAGTATCTTTATCGCGGGCATAATTTGCTTGGCGGTTTAGAGCATGATCTCTTAGCTTAAGCAAGTACCAGTCAATATTTTTAGGGCACACATTAGTCCGTTCTGCTATAGACTTGGTAAATAAGATTACAAATAGTATAAGAATCGGTCCCCACCAAGCATAAAATATAGATATAATAATAGTAGTTAAAATACTTATACTTACAATAAAACTAAAAGTGCTCGGCCAACCATTTGTAAGTGCATCTTGTAGTCCGCGAGGTTGTGAAGAAGATGCTTCTGGAGGAATCATAGCTTTACCAGCCCAAAGTCCGGTCGCTTGTAGCCGGCCAGCAATTGACGATAATATCCCCAGGATAATAGCTACAACAATATTTAATATGAACAGCATAAATAAAAATGAAAAATAACGTTTGCGCATATGCGACGCCCCGAAGGGGTGTGGGTGAGGGCTTTGGAAAAGCCCGAACCGTATATGCGCTGTTATATGATGTATGCTTTTCTTTTTACCCGCCCGCAGGCGGGCCATTTACTATAATGGCAAAATTTTATTTTTATCTTGGCGGAGGGGCAAGAGGGGCGGGGGTGAATTGCCCCGGAGTCAAGCACACTAATCGCCGTATTTTAACGAACGTAAAATTTTGATTGATTTATTTAATTCAAGAGTCGTAAATTTTTTATTTTTTGTATTTTCAGGGTGATGAATAGCATTTCTAATATATTTCGGCAAAGAAACCTTTTCAGTTTTGCTAATTTTTGTATTATACCAGTCTTTGTCCTTGCTTAGTTTCTCTAATTTTTCAGGGAATAAATCTTCCAAATAACCATAAAGTTCATTATGATAGTCATTTGTAGTAATATCGAAAACCTCGAAATTAACTTCTGAGTATGAACTTGTTTGCTTCTTAATTTTTTCAAGTATAGTTTTGTGGTTATCTTTTTTTACAACCCTGAAACTTCTGTCAATGTTGTCTTTATCAATCATGTAATTTGAGTGTGTGGCAAAGAACACAATATTGTTAGTCTCGTTTTTTGTAATTTTTATTAGCTCATCTTTCAGGTTTTCTTGTGCACTGGGGTGTAGGTGTGTTTCAGGCTCGTCCAAAAGAAGGACTGAATTTTCAAGTTGACCCGCGTTGTTTTGAGCAGATACCGTCAGCAAAAATGATATAAATTGTCTGAAGCCGTCACTTCTTTGATTAGTTGTTTTGGTTTTATATTTTACCCCTTCATCTTCAACTAGAAAAGACAGCATCATATTGCTAATTTGAAACTTAATCTTAATAGGATGATCGGGCCAAACATTCTTTATGTGTTCTGTCACTTTATCTCCTAATTTTTCTTGTAAATTGTTAGTATCCGCAGGATTAGTTTTAATTTTACTAATTTCTTTACCAATATCAGTTATGCCACATAGCGCAAAGCAATTTTTAAGGGGCACCGAAATATTTTTTGGGTCATTTGCAAAATTTTCTAAATTTATTTGTTCTGATATTAAATATTTCGGGTTAGATTCCCAGAATGTAATATTTTGAGAAAAACCATAAAAATAATCAGAAAAATTGGTTTTGAAGAATTTTTTTAGATCAAAGTCTTCCTTAGCAGTCGCATCTGTTGTTTCTATTTTGGTTTTTTCAATCACCTTATCACCAACTAAGGTGTACTGTGTGAATATGTCTTTTTTAAAGTATGGAGTTTCTTCCAATCTCTTTTTTGGTTTCGGCGTAGGATCGAAATACGCTCTGATAAGGATCTCCTCCGTTTTTATTTGTGAAATGATTTTTTCATCCAATTCTTTTTCTTTTAATTCGTTCACTAAATCTGTTTTTTCTTCGTCTTCTAGCCTATACTCGAATGTTATTACGATTGGTTTGGTATCGTCAAAAAAATCTTGCGGGTATGCGATTATTTTATCGTCTTCTTTGGCGGCATCCAACAAAGATATTGCTTTTAAAAAACTACTTTTGCCAGATTCGTTTATGCCTATTAAGGCGAAAGTAAAACTGTTATTAATTTTATTTATTTCAAAAGTTTGTTTCTCAATACTTCTAAAATTTTCGATAGTTATTTTTTGTAATTTCATAGATTTTTTTGTCGTCTTAATTATAGGTCTGAATTTAAACAGATTTTTGGTTTTCACCCCCCCCTCAATCACATCATTAAAATAAAATTTGGCCGTTATAGAAAATGGGGGCGTCAGCCCAAAAAGAAAAGCATATTTCATATAATGGGTCGCGGGTATGCGATGTCCCGCCCGGGCACGAAGTTTCATGTTCGGGCGGGA
>Ga0066639_10004671_pt1 | contig 11668 bp, 11 predicted proteins | sample CryGeyCG2114_010_2_FD_59504 | JGI IMG/M metagenome (GOLD analysis project Ga0066639, IMG submission 59504) | Groundwater microbial communities from aquifer - Crystal Geyser CG10_big_fil_rev_8/21/14_0.10 | ecosystem: Environmental > Aquatic > Deep subsurface > Groundwater | place: USA: Utah... | reverse complement strand
CGGCTTAGAAACCGGGTCAATAATTTCCGCGCAACTTGATTCGTACGCCGGACATAACCCAACCCAATTTTGACCATCCTTAAATTTGGGTTGTAGTATTCTGTTATTATTACCGCCATAACCGATAGTTTTCGGCGCGATATCCGCGTCGGTTGGGCAAAGATCGTCCCAATCATCTATAATGCAACTATAACGGCATTTATTATCAACACAGGCATTTCCTGGTCCGCATTCAGCGTCGCTATTGCATTCTATTGATCCCATACCATCGACTATACTACAATCATTATTAGATAAACAAATATTATTTTCTAATGGTTGACCGTTATTTAAATCGCCGAAATAGCTATTATTATAATGATGTTCAATATTATTATTACCGGCGGTTGCGCTACCTCCGTTTGAGCTAGAACCTGTGCCATCATCGCATTTCTTAGTTTTTTGTTTATACCAATTAAACCCATAGTAACCATCACGATAATCGCAGGTCTGATTTTTAGGATCTTTAAAATAATAATAACTATTATTGTTATCGCGGTATTCACTACATCCTATATCTTCCGCTCCACATAATATCTCCCCATACTTGTCCGAATTATCTTTTAAATATATATCATTAAAACTGGTGACTTGATTTTGCGATAATGCTGGTTCACCGAAGCGTTCACATCCTTTATCACTCACTCCGCAAAGTACATTCGGATTATATACAACATAGGCTAAACTATCCGCTTCTACTGTTACTGTTTCGTCTAGATACTTTTCTTCTTGGTCCGAAGTAGAATCTTTAGTATTAATCATTAATTCACAACCGACCGCCGACTCGGAGCAAATTCCTGAAAATGATTTTAAGAAATGGCTGTTTTCGTCGCGATCCTGATATTCGTAACAGCCGGCCATGTAATGGATATCGGTATTGCCTTTCCAATCCTGGTCGCAAACTGTCGGAGTATTCCATAAATCTTTAATTAGATAATAATTGTCAGCCGCCTCGCGTAAAATTATGTAGTCAATATAAAACGGATTGTCATGCACGCCACCACTAGCGTCTAAATCAGTTTGCTCAAATAAAATCATTTCATCGCCTTGTATATTGTAATCTCCGAAATCGTCTAATTTTACCGATTTTAAATCCCATTCATTACTTGTCTGAACCCATGCAATAAAATGTTCCTTATTAAGCGAGGGGCTGTATAAAGCAATCTTCATGCTATTTGGTTGCCCTGAAACTCCAACGTTTCTAGGATTCTTAGTTTTAACTAGAAATTCTATTAAATAGTTTTTCTCTTTAGAAAAATTTTCTTCAACTTTTTTATATGCTTTTATTACTCCCTCTAGATTACCGTCATATGCATACAAAGAACTTCCGCCGACTCTTATGGATTCTTTTGCTATATCAACATATGGTAAAGTAATAAAATTACTGCTAGTGTCAAAACTTCCCCAACCATTTAAGGAACCATTCTCAAAATCATCAACTACGATATTACGCACATTATTACCAACATTACCAACATACTGCCGACAACCGTTTTCAGTAGCTGAACAAACTTGTCCTTGCTGTGGAATGGCCATATATACACAGGCTTTCATATCCTCATTCCATACCCCGTTATTTTTACAGAAATAACAAGCGCTATTGCCAGCATCCCAATGAAATTGATTATTTTTAGTATTAGCATAACCGCTACCAGACGCACTGCAACTTGTTGATGTATTTAAATCAGGATCAATATTAACGTCACTGCGCCGGTAAGGATGGCAGTTAGTGTCGTAACTGATAGTCTGAGAAAATAAAGCGTAAGTAATAACGCCGGAACGCGAATAAAACTGCCGGCAATCTGAATTATAATTTGTGTTATTAGCTTCGGCGTTAAATATACTTTCGTTGCAGACTTCAATTTCGTTAATAGCATGATTATTGTTAGTATTAATTACTCCATTAGTAACGACCGGTATATTAGCATTGGTTGATGATTTTTCTAGAGTAAAGACGCGCAACTGAAAACCGCTGTCTTCCGAACCCTCCCAAACATAAAACGGAGCCGAATCAGAACTAATGATCGTACATTGTCTTAAAGCAGAATAATATTCAATTCCCTCTCCGCCTAATTCAACTTCATCCAAATTGGTAAATTGGTCACAGCCAGCCGCCTGCGCGTTACAGGTTTTAGCGTTAGCTGGTATTAAATATTTGCCTTGGGTTGATTCAAAAACAGTTTCTTTTTGGATATGTAAGTCATAACCGGCGCAAACTTCCGGACAGTAATCATCCGGTGTAACTTTTGCCGGAACAGCAAACCCGTCCCAAACGCGAGTATATAATTCGCAATTTGCTTCACTAACTGTACAGCGTCGCGCGTAGTTAAAGCATTCGTTAGGCGCGTCGCTTTTATAACCGCCATTAGCATCAAAACAAAATCCTTCAAATAATTTGCCACTAGTAATTAAATAGTTCGGCAATAATTTTTCATAAATTACATTTGCGTCCCGATAGTTTTTATACGCCGATGGAGTATTACTATTAGTAACTTCTTCAAGTTGTAAAGCGTCGGCGATAATTACATCTCCTACAGTAGGCGTATTTACTACTATTCTCACTTCCGCGTTAACTATATCTTCAGGCGCTTCAAAAGAAACGTTAATTCCCTGCCAAACGCCGTTGCTCGCGCTTGTTATTAGCGATGTACTTACTTCTCCTACACTCAGATATGCTTTGCCGGCACTTAATGTCGGTTTTATTAAACCGGATAAAATATAACGATGGCCTTTGAATAAAGAAGTGCCCTCACTGTCTTCTATAATTTTTCTGGAGACATAAAGGTTTGAAGCGTCTTTAGCTATAATTTTAATAGAATAGCTACCCAGTCCGGTTATTTCAGCCGATATTTGATTAACTTCAGCGTTAGCACTTGCCTCCCATCCAGTAAATCCAGATGACCCGTTATACTCTTCAAAACTTGAATTTGGAATTAAATTAGTGCCTAATCCGGCCTTCGTACGAATAAGTTCAGTGCATCCTTCGGCGTTTGAATCGCATTGTTCCACATTTTTATTAAAATGTGTTCTATCTACTTCAAGAGAACTCCATGTTTCACTGGAAGACATATTTAAAGCCGGGTAATTATATTTTGTACTATACCATTTGCATCCGGCTCCGCTCGCGTCGCACCATTCTAAAGTATTTTCTAAGTAAGATGTTGACTGCCTGTCTTCGCCGTAAAAAGTTCGACAGGTATTATATAAAGGATTGCAGGAATCAGCGCCAAAATTCCAGGTCCGACGATCTTCGGTACAATAACCGTAAACTTCACAACTACCATCTGAACCTTCTTTAATACATGTTTGTTCATCAGCGCAATAATCATCTTGGCGTTGTATTACTTGTGCGCCGTCATTATTATATCTAACCTCCCCTAATAATTCCTCGCCGTATCCACTGCGAGCGCAATAGTTAAGCGGCGCTTTTAATACCCAATTAGGGTCGACTAAACTACGGCACCATTTACTATTATCATTATCTTGGCATTTTCCGTCTGTTATTGTACCGTCTCCTAGCCCTTTATAATTATCGCAAGCATTAAAACAAGCCACCATATCGCTTAACGTAGTTTGTCCTACTGTACCAAAATCTTTATTAATTTTGGAAGCAGCTATCTCCCACCCTACTGGCACAATTCTAAATTTTCGTAAAATTATAATTGAACGATAAGGATATGTCTCATTTTCATAGTTTGGCTCTTCATCTGTTCCGGAAAATCCGAATGTGCCATTAGCTGTTAGCAATCCCTCGTCCATTGCTTGCCCGACTGTTTTTCGTTCCTGAATCGCCCGCCTAAAATTATCAGTAATAACGCAATTAGTCGGTCCGGCTTTACCAGGATTTTGGTCAGGACACATTGCTAATTCCGCTAAAATATCATAATCTCCACGAACATTAAACCTTGGCTGAATTATTTCGCGGAATCTGTCCTTAGCCGCTTGTACGCCTCCGCCAGAAGCTGTATCAGTATACGGATTGTATAAACCACTCCCGCTCCCACTTCCGCTTCCGCTATCACCTTGAAACAAACCTCCTTGCAATAATTTTTGAATTAATTGGATTGCTAATTGATTAATAAATATATTTAACGCGTCAATCAAAGCGTCGCCTGTATATTTTCCAATATTATTGCCTAAAGTTTCAATTAATTGATTTTTTTTAGCGTCATAAATAAATTTAGCTGGGGTTGTCTTTAATCCGGAAATCATTTCAGATATCGGTTTTATTCCACCGGCTGATATCTCTGAAGTTTTTGCTGTTTCTACTGCATTTTCTTTTTCAAAAAATAATCTTTCTAAATTAGCGGTTTGTATATTTAACGCAATACCTAAATCATTAGAAGTCGGTTCAAAATAATCCTGAAAATTTTTCAAAAAATTAGGATCACGCATTTCCTGCTCCCAATTTTCTCTCATTTCACTAAAAGTACATTTCGGCTCTGGCCGTTTAAATTGCTGTAAACCTAAGCCGATTCGAATATCAAGCCCTAATGACGGCTGGCATAAATTAAGACCGCCCACGCCGGTAATCCCTTCCTGACCTAAAGTATACAAAAAATCGCCAGCCGCCGAGTCAACCGCGTCTAAAGCGATTTGGCCCAACCCGCGTCGCTCAAAAGCCGCTCCCTGTCCTTTTCCGCCGGAAGCTATCCAATTAGCCGCGTCAAACGCCAAACTATTTAAAGCAGTCGACAGAGTTGTTTGAAATAATTTAGATGATAAAGTTTTTTTTGTTTCTACGCCTTGTAAAAAACTAAATTCCGTACCTGTTATCTGTTGTATATTAGCGCTTATTTGTTGTAGCTCTGCTTCAGTAACAGGAATTTGACCACTAACTTTTTCAAAAGCGTTATCGCCTGCGCTTCCGTAAACAGAACCACGCTGATTTAAAATCCCGGGCACAGCGTCGGTGGCGTATATAAAATTAATTACAAAAAAACTAAAAACAAAAATAAAACAAAATAAAAATAATTTTGCTAAAAATTTTATTGATTTTATCTTTTTAAAATGCATGGGGCACATCAATTACGAATTATCAATTACAAATTACGAATTGATAGTTTAATCGTTGAATTCGTAATTGATAATTCGTAATTTTTAATTGTTTTGTAGTGTGTTTTTATAAGTATTTATTAAGTCATCATCGCTAATTTGGTTAAGCATGTTTTCATCCATCCCCGATCTTTTTAATAGCTCTCTTAAACTTGAAGCATCTGCCTGACCTGATAAAATATCTTCTATAATCTGCTTTTCTAAATCAGCGTCGGAAACATCTAAACTAGCTTCGGCTGTCTGGCTCTGTTCTACATAATTATTAAATGCTTCCATATCAAATTCTGGTTCGCTTTGCGTCTGTGTATTATCAGCGGAAGTAGCCTGCGTATCCGTATTAAAACATTCTTGACCTAACGGACAATTAGGATCCTGTCCTTGTTCAATTTCTGTCATATCCTTTATGCCATCGCTATCGGTATCCTCTAAATAAGGTGAGGAATTGTAGAAATAAAGCTCATCATAATCAGACAAACCGTCTTGGTCTGTATCTTGGTTGCGTAAAATATCAACATCTTCATCCTGTTTATTTGCTCGTAATGCGCTTAATTCCTCTGATGTTAATGGTTCGCCGACTTGCAATCCGCTTCTAAACTGAACAATCCATAAAACAAAGGCGCTAATACCAAACACCACTAAAAAAACAACCGCTAGTTTCTGTTGCCAGGTTGCCCGCTGGCTGTTATTAGAAGTTATATCTTGCAGTTGCTCGCGATAATCATCACCGGAAATATATTCTTCTATATAATTTTCTTCCGAATTGCTATTTGTATTTTTTTCTTCTTGCATAGTTCAATACTTTTCAACTTTTTACTTTTGACTATTTTATTATACCATATTTTGCCCATCCATAACAAGAAATATTTTTTTCCAATCATCAACCGAAAGTTCTTGCGCCCTAACCGTTTCCTTTAAACCATTTACTTTTAAAATGTCTTTTATTTTATCGGACCTTATCTTTAATCCTTTGGATAAATTTCCCTGCAACTGCTTTCGCTTAGCACTAAATCCCGCCCTAACAAAATTAAAAAACTTCTCTTCGTCATTAATTCCTGATTCGTAATTTCTAATTCGTAATTGAATAATGGCGCTATCAACTTTCGGCTCCGGCCAAAACGCCTCTTTCGGCGCATTACCGACAATACGCGCCTCTGTGTAAAACTGTACCGATACCGCTAACAAGCTCATTTGTCCAGGCTTTGCAATAATTCTCTCTGCCACTTCTTTTTGTAACATTAACACCATCATCGTCGGCTTGTTCTCTATCTCTTCTAAAAATTTTCGTAAAAAACGTGAAGTAATATTATACGGCAAATTCGCTACCACTTTATATGACTTTAAAGACTTTATAGACTTTTGACTTTCTGACTTTAAAATATCTTGATTTACAATCTCTACATTTTTAATCCCCAGTTCATCTAACCTGTTCTTTAATATTTCCGCCAACTTATTATCCAACTCTACTGCGACCACTTTCTCCACATGTTGTGCTAGTTTTGCCGTTAAAAATCCTAAACCAGGCCCCACCTCTAAAACCGTATCATTTTTATCTAAGTTGGCCGCTAAAATAATTTTTTTATAAATTCCCTCTTTAATTAAAAAATTCTGCCCTTTTGAGCGGGCAGGTTTAATATTATTTAACTTACAAATTTTCTTAGTTTCGCTAATTAAGCTCATTTTTGCTATAATTAAATTATTGGCATCCATAACATCCACCCGGAGTCGCGATAACTTGTATTAAAGCGTCGGAAATTCCGGCTGCTATTACGTTGTCTCCCAGCTTATATCCACTCATAGAATATTGTATAGTATCTACAACTATTTCCGATCCGTTTCCCCCAGCCGGCTGTCCTGTTATAACGGTATAATTTCCACATTCCGTTGGTGGTTTCATAGCGCAAAGACGGTGTTGAGGGCAATTCATTGCCGTAGGGACAGGGACACATTTAATAATCGCGGTATTCATCAAACCGAACTGCATTGGAAAACTTGAGGTAGCTGCCTTAGCTTCACGAAAAATTGATCGCCAACGAATAAAACTTAAAATATCCGGCATAAAATAAATGCTGGTAATAAATAGCATTATAACGGCTGAAAACATAATTATCTTCACTTTTGTTTGCATGTTTATATTATAGCAAATTTATTGCATATGAAAAACTATTCTAAAATAACTATAATTATTTTCTTGAGCATCGTGCTTTTTAATTACACTACTACGGTAAAAATTAATGCTGCCCAAAATTCATTGGCTGAGCGTTTAAAAGGCCGTCTTTTATTACAGGTCCAATATCAAGGCCAAATTTGGTACGTTGATACAAATAGTCTAAAGCGATATTTAGTAACAACAGAAAATGCAGTTGATATTTTCCGCGCCCTTGCTTTAGGAATAACAAATGCTAATTTAGATAAAATACCAACTGATATAAATTCACTGGCGGAAAATCAAGACTCTGACAATGACGGCTATTTAGATAAAACAGAGGCGCAATTTGGCTATAATTTATTTAGCAGTGGCAAAGCTGAATTTGATAAAAAATTAATTGATAGATTACAGGGAAAATTATTATTACAGGTTGAAGATAGTGGTCGCGTTTGGTATATGAACCCATTGAACGGAAAAAAATATGAAGTAAAAAAAGAATCTGTGCTTTCTCTTTGTAGAAATCTATCACTTGGCATTACTAACAATGATTTAAACGAAATTTCAAGTGGATATATAAAAACAGAGGATGACAAATTAACTTCTAATCAAACTGTTGAAGGCGTACCAACAACTACCTCAAACCCCGCGCGAACGTCTAATACATCGCCGATTAATAATTCGTCTGCTTCCAACATAATATCATCCACTGCCCAAGCTATAAGTAATGGAAGTAATAGTACAGCTTTATCGTATTTTACATCCAATATGCAACCATCAATTAAATATACATTAAATGTTTTAGATAGCTATGGTAGAGGGCTATTTGCTGATATATTAATAGATGCTAATATTTCCAGTGATAAACCCGAACAAAAAATCTACACTACCATACTTCCCTTTAATAATAGCTACGGTAAAATAAATATTACATTAGAAAAACAAACTGACGGAAAATGGCTGATTTCCAATTTATAATTATACATAACCAAACAAAAATACCTCAAATGTTGAGGTATTTTTTATTTTCACATAAACGTTAAGCTTATTACTTGTTACTTATTACTTGTTACTTGTTACTTATTACTTGTTACTTGTTTTAAAATTGTCTCCAACTTTTTTACATCATTAACATCTGTTACTTGTTGCCAAAAACTGGCGGGAACTATCTTGACATCAAAGTCCTGCGCTGCTTTTACTAAAGTTTGCGGTAGCCCCCATTCTTCTTTACCGGGTAATTTTTCTAATTCATAATTAAAAATTTCCGGTTGCATTACGAATAAACCAATGTTCATTAAATGTTCATTATCATGATTATGTACACCCTCAATAATTTCTGCTAAATGACCATCATTATTTAGAACAACTTTTCCGCCACGAGTCGGACCTTGCATTTTTTTTACTAAAACCGCCCAGTCATTACTAAAACATTTTTCTAAATCTTCTTTGCAATAAATATCATCCCCCATCATACTGATAAATTTTCCGTGAATTTTATCTTTTGCGAGCCATAAAGCCTTACCAGTCCCCAGCAACTCTTTTTGTTCAATATAAGTTATCTTCTTGCCCTTATATTCATCCCCGAAATAATCAACAATTTGATTGCCTAAATAACCGATTATAATAATAACTTCTTCAATTCCGTCCGGAAGTTGGTCTAATTTATGTTCAATTAAATTCTTGCCAGCGACTCTTATCATTGGTTTTGGCACGTCGTAGGTTAGTGGTTGCATTCGCACCCCTTTTCCAGCCGCTAAAATAACTGCTTGCATTGTATTAAGTTAAAAAATAAAAAGCAAAAAGTTAGAAAGTATGCTCCCTAACTTATTATTTTTTATTTTTTACTAATTATGGAATTTAATTTTTTTACACTCGTGCCGGTAACTTTCATTTTTATCTTATTTCGCTTGTCTTTCTTTTTATACTTTATTTCTACGTTTTCTTCAAATGTGCTATAGTTTTGCCCCTTTATTTTCATAAAACTTCTTTTTTTGTTATAATAAACCTGCAGCATAAATTGTTATATTGCTAAATTGTTACATTGTTTCGCAACGATGCAAGTAATTTTATTCTATATTCTAAAATTTATTTGTATTGCCCGCCTGCAACGCTGTAGCACTGCGGACAGGTTGCGAAACAATTTAACAATTAGCGAGCGAAGCGAGTACTAACAATTTAACAATTAGTGACATCTTAATAATAATCCAAACTATCAAAAATGACAAACAATAGCTATAATTCGGACGTTCAAGTCCCGCAAAAAAAATGGTATAAAACACCTTGGGGTATTGCTTTAATTATTTTATTATTTCTTATTTTAGTATCGCTGTCAACTTTTGGTTTCTATGTTTATTCTTTAATCCAAAAAATAAAATCGGGCGATACTTCGCTTGAACAGGCGTGGCAAACTGCAATGTTGGAGCCGGGTCCTTATGAAATGGCAAACTCTTCCAGCTCTTGGACCGGCGCGACTAACCCTAAAATAACTATCGTGGAATTCGCTGATTTTAATTGCCCTTTTTGCAGAAACTCATATCAAACAATCAGAGAAATATCTTTTAAATACAAAGATTCGGTTAAATTTATTTTTCGCCATTACCCGGTTATTCAAGATAATTCTCTAAGTCTGGCTTTAGCTAGTGAATGTGCTAATGAACAAGGAAAGTTTTGGCCGATGCACGATGCTTTATTCCAAAGTAGTAATCCGGGTGAAAATATTGATAAAATAATTAGCAACATCGGTTTAAATGTTAATCAATTTAATAATTGTTTGCAAACACAAAAATACTTAAATAAAATAAAACTTGATTTTTTAGATGCCCAAAAAACAGCTATTACCGGAACTCCGACTTGGTTTATTAATGGCCATAAAATAGCAGGCGAAATTCCCAGAGAACAATTCTTCCAATTAATCAAAACTTTAACTTCGCCAAAATTATGATATATTTTACTAAATATGCCAATAAAAAATTTGAAATATTAAATAATTATAAAGTTTTTATCACTAAAGAAACTGTAGAAGAGGCAATTAAATCACCCGACAAATCACTTAAAAAAGGTAAATATATTTTTATTTTAAAAGATAGGTTAAAAATAATCATAAAAACTGAGGGCGATATTAATAAAGTTATTACTTTTTTTCCTGTTAAATAAATATGTTTCATGATATAGAATCAAATCTAATTTCTATTGAACTAGCTAAAGGAAAAATTGACCATTGCATTGAATTGGGTAATTTTTTAATTCATGTTAATAAAAATAAGACTCCTCTATTAATAGAAATTTTGGACGGTGGAAAATTCATAGGTGAACTGCAAAAAATACAAAAAAAGGATATTTTAAAAACTATCACTGCCAGTGGATAATATGAAGAATACGGCTATTATTCTAATATCATTATTTATACTGGCGAGATGTTACGATAATCCAAAAAACATAAATATATCTAAAGTTTGTTTTAAAAATGAATGTTTTAATGTTGAATTAGCGAATACTACTGCCGAAAGAGAAATGGGTTTAATGTGCCGTGAAAATTTAGATCCCCAAGCGGGGATGTTTTTTATTTTTCCGGCAACTGGCAGACATAGCTTTTGGATGAAAAATACTTTAATACCGCTGGATATTATATGGATAAATGAGGAAAACAAAATCGTTTTTATTAGCAAAGACACAAAGCCTTGCGCAGTAGCAAATTGCCCTTTAATTTTTCCAAATAAAGACGCGCTTTATACGTTAGAAATAAACACTGGGATTGCAGATAGAATGAACTTACAGGTTGGTGATGATGTTGTTATGCAATAATTGAAAAAATAAAAACCCTGATAAGCTGTTTTGATAACAACTAATCAGGGTAACAGTAGCTATTGTTTGATTAACTTCTTTAAACTGGAACTCCTTCATCAATAATGCCCTCCATTAAATTAAATACTGGTTGTATAACTTTTGTGACGACTTCGGGAGCAAATCCTGTAAATCCGAACTCATCACGTATGCGTCTAGAAAAAGCGCATAAGCCAGTTATGACCTTTTTTTTGCCTTTCACTTCTACAACATATGTGCCGTCTTGTTTAAATAAACAACACACTTTTACCACTCTCGCCCATAAATCCTCCCTTTTTTGGGCAACGGAGCTAATTAATGGTTCTATCTCTCTTCGTAACTTCATGACTTTATCACGCACGATAGAATCCTTTCTAGCTACTGTATTTTTAGTTTAGCAAAAAATTTATAAAATAAAAAGAGAGAGAAATTAAACTTTCGCTCTTTTTATTTTATATATTTCCTAATTTATTAATGCCGTTTATTCGCTAAACTTCTGGCATAACCGGTACCAGCTGGAATTAAGCGACCGATAATAACATTTTCTTTTAAGCCCTCTAATGGATCAATTTTTCCTGTAACCGCCGCGTCAATTAATACGCGAGCAGTTTC
>Ga0066639_10004657_pt1 | contig 11680 bp, 30 predicted proteins | sample CryGeyCG2114_010_2_FD_59504 | JGI IMG/M metagenome (GOLD analysis project Ga0066639, IMG submission 59504) | Groundwater microbial communities from aquifer - Crystal Geyser CG10_big_fil_rev_8/21/14_0.10 | ecosystem: Environmental > Aquatic > Deep subsurface > Groundwater | place: USA: Utah... | reverse complement strand
TTCGTATAGAAGCCTCGATATATCTTATTGAATTTATTGTTGAATTTCCCAATAAAATATTGTAATATGGCAGGATTATTCTCTACGGAGTTAGTTGGTTTGGAGGGCAAGTCATCCATTTACGATGATGCCCATCCAAAGAATAAGAATTTTACTTCACCAGTTTTAGTCTTAAACTTAAGACAACCTGCTGGTCCCCACTTATCATCGATTCTTTCATCACCATCATCAATAAGTTTATCCGCCAAACTCTCTGCCTCTTCTAAGGAATCAAAAATCTTATCTGAAATCATTACAAATGATTCCTTCTCCGCAAGAGTTCCCGTATAACCACTATGACCATAATCATAAGCGGCATCCTTACACGCCGCAATGAAAGCCTTCTTGGGTGTTTTGCCGTCAGCAGTTTGAAAAAAAGTATTAGCTCCCATGATTATCCTCAAGTCGTTCCATCTTCAAAACAACACCAAAAACATCTTCCCACTCAAGTGTAACATTTGTCCCATTGTGTAGCGTACAACGACATCTGCCGCCATTGTCCTTGGTATACATATCTGCAATATGCAGGTTCTTATGTTTCCCGCCAGCCAAACAAACAATCTGTTTGGGAGGTCCATAATCAGATAGTTTTTGTATATCAAGAGGTGGAGCCTCTACTAAAACCTTAAACATACCATTTTCTCCCAAAGCAAACATTTCTGCTTGAAAGAGATCTCCATTACGTAGCTTAGTAATCATATCCTGATTATGTTGCCTCTGCTTATGGGATCTCTTTTGCTTTAGAAACTCGCCCGGCTTCTTTCCTTTTTTCATTTTGACTCCTTAAAATAACTAGGATATTCAATCTTCATTAACTTAAGTCCATGTCTACCAATTATATCTCGTAGCTCCCACCACGCTTCATGCCAAGCCGACTCTGATTTGGTGAGAATACTAATCCTTTTGAGGTAATAATCTTCCATGCAACCAAGGTCACAAAATGATTTATATTCTTTGCTAACAGTAGGAGATATTGAATCTATTAATTCTTTGGTACAGTATTCGCATTTCATTTTGAATTTACTTCTTTTGATAGGTCTTCAATGAAACGTTTTACAATTACACGATAACGGTCTACGGCATCAAAGCGAAGTTGTTGACAACATAATACATCTAATGCATCAAGAGCTTGTTCTTTAGTTGGATGTTCGGGCGGCGGAGGTGTTTCTATTCCAGAATACTGGCACATATTAGTTTCCTTATTCTTTGAGCTGTTCTTCTACATACTCACCATGCTCTGCCAACTCTAATATATCCTGTAGTTGTAGCCTATTGCCGTCACTTATTCCTCTGAAATAAGCCACAACATCTTTTATAAAAGATTGAGTCGCAATGTTAATTGATTCTTTTAGCGGCTTTTCTTTCTCGCCCTTATGCTTCTCAATACATTCATCGCCAACATTTAGCGTGGCAGTAGGTCCCGGCTTATTTACTGTCTTAGGTACTGCCTCGAAATATATGAAATCCAAATTGGATTTAATTCCCTCAACAACTCCCTCCGAATATGAATACGAATAATCCGCGCTCTTGCCAAGACAATTTTTCAGAATTAATTCTTCTACTTTCTTTTCAAGAACATGGAAGGCGAACTTAACATTGGTTACGTCAACTGGATCCCCAACTACGAAATAACTAAATTCACTTAGCCCTTCAGTCGGAACGGCTTCTTCTTGAACTAAGAAGCAATCATACTTGGTACTTACACCTAAAGCTAATTGATTCCTCCAACCTTCAATTGTTAGTGTGGAATATAATTTAGCCTCCTCACCATAGACAGGCTTCTTCTCCTCAGTGATGCCTTTTATTTCTTCCTCGCTAATGTTATACTTTGCGATGAGTCTATCTGCCATACTGCGTGCAGCCAACGCCTCATTCTCTACTGGAGAATTTGCTAAATTAAGCAGCAGTTTAATTTTATTGAGGATCAGTTCATTGCTCATGATAATTTACGACTAGCTTTCCAATATCTTTTTTAATTCTGCTTCACAGAAAGTACAAATGTTTTTTATCATTCCTGTTCCGCTGAAATTGATATCGCGATAGCCGCATAATGTTTGGTATGGCGGATATTGATATGGAATATATTCTGCAATATGACGAAGCTCACTCTTGGAATCATAGAATAACCCATATGTTTTCCCGGAACTCGAAACGATCCTGGCTGTCTCGCCTACTGGTTGAATCCAATTGATCATTGTTTTAACTCTAAAGATTCAACCACTTCACACTCGCAGTCATTACCATAAAATCCACTACGGGGTATAGTGTCACCATCCCAAAGGATACAGGTAAAATCATCATCTTTTGGGTCAATACTAATAATAGTACCTAATTTGTTATGGGGCGGCACAAGACTTCTGACCCTCATTCCAACCACGATTTTATCTTCTGGTAAATCACAAAGTCTCATTTTTTATCACCCATAATTCTTATCTTAAACCAGACCTTAAATGGTCCTTTACAATGCTCCGGGTATGTTTTTATACTGAAACCTAGAAATTTATTATCATCAAAACGAGAAACCAATATCCATCCAAACTTAGTTATGATTGGATTTATAATTGTTTTTATCCAATGATTATGGTAATAGGTTTCTGCAAAAGTAATTTGTTTTGGATACTCAAAGTAAAATTCTTGATGAAGATACGCTTCAAAACAACTAGAACATATCTCTGTTCCATTGCAACAATTGTTATTGCAATCAGCACACCTAACCATTTCACGTTTGCACTGATTGCAATAATCTAATTTGTGTCTACTTTTAATCATTAGATCTTCTGATTTAAGTATTCTTTATACAGCTCTACAGTTCTCTTACTAATAGCTTTGCGCGCCTCTTTGCTATCAACAATTTCTGCTTTACCTTCGCGCAAAACATCTTCAGTCATTGCTGCAATGATTCTTCCAAGACCGGAAATGTTGTGACCCGGCAGCTTATCTAACACATGCTGTAGCCTTGTAGTAGTTACCCACTCCATAGCAATAGCAGTAGCTTCAGATAGAACTTCTGGAGTTACACCAACCACCCTTGGAGCAGCCGTCTCTCGGAAATCATCTCTCTTGTGCTTACAAATAACTCTTGTCCCGTCTGCCCTATTGACTTCAATCAATGGACGTAGAACAACTCCTTCTCGTTTCTTGCCGGTGCCCATTCCATTGCGAACCGCTTGAACAGAATCAGCATCACGCTGAGCATCAAGAGATGCAAGGTTAGTGGATACCTTCTCATAATAAACAAAATCAAGACCTAGGTTCTTTGCCATAGCCTCAGCTTCAGGAACTGGCAACCAAACCCCAGCAATCTCAATATCAAACACAACAAACTTAAGCTCTTCACCATAAGTTTCTTTCATGCCTTGACATTTTGATCCGTATACTTCGCCATATATAACTACATCGTAGCCATATAGACCCATCTTTTCTTTAAGATTAGATGGAAAGATTTTGACAAAGCGGTCATTGGATTCGCCGCCGGAATGAAAATGAATTTGATTATCCTTAAGTGTGATATGTGCGCTGGAACCATGAATCTTTTCCATTGCATAACACTCTTTAAATAGAAGAATATCTTTGTTAGCATAAAGATTTTCAATATGTAGGTAGCCCATTGTTACTCCAAATAGTATTCTTTGATTACTTTTCTACAGATTCCGCACAATGCGAAAAGAGTAAAGAAAAATAGAGCCAGTGCCATCCTTACGAATGGAACACGACAATCGTGCTTTGGTAAATCAATTATTAAAATTAGTAATAATTGAGCCATACCAAAACCAGCGAAAGTCCCGCCAATTCCAAGTGCCTGTTTGAAATCCCAAGATAACTTCTTTTTAAATCTATGAAGTTGTCTTGAAGCTTGTTGTCTATAGGGACTGGAATAATTCATTATATATCATCAGTTATGTAACTATATCAAGATTTACGTAATAGCAGGGAGAGATATTACCATCATCAAACTTAACCATCACTATACCCCACTCATCTGGATCCATTTCAGAATCGATAATTCCTTTATGACCAATCAATGGACCTTTAGCTCCGCGAGCATAGACTACTCTAACGCCAATCTTAACATCAGACTTATTCATTTCTTTGGTCTCCAACCATGGTCCCATAGATATTGAGTAAGGATATCAACACATAATTTAAATAATCGTTCTCCCTCGTGAGAGGAATAAATTCCATCATCTCCCATTTCAACATAATCTATTAGATAATTGAAAGCATCAGATTGAAATGAATTCAATTTATCTGGTATATTATCTACATCTTCTAGAAGGAGATTTACTTCTTGCTGTGAAAGTCTTTCACCCATTATCTGTCTACCACATGTGATATTGCTCCAAAATATCCATCCAGCATTTTATTAAAAGCCAGTTGTCTATCGAAGGTTTCTAACGCAACAGCTTTAATGGTTCCGAAATTATTACGATATCTGCTGAATGCTTTTTGCATATCATCCAGATTTAATTCTGGAACGTCAGTTTCTACATCGAGACATTGGTTATCAGTAATAGCAATTCCAAAATCAGGACCGCTATCAGGAAATGGATTCTTAACCATTTCTCCTACGCCACCGCTATCAGCGTACAATACCGGCAAACCACAATTAATTGCTTGTGGTACAGTCTTCGTTGCAGCATCTCTATATGATAGGTTCACAAACCCATCCGCTGAATTAAGAATATAAGCAATGTCTTCTGGCTTGTCAAGGTATCCGATTTTAATAAAATTGCTCGGCAGTTCTTGTTCTACTGTCCCAATAATAAGAAATTGAATTTGGGGATTAGCCTCAGCGAATCTAATCAAATCTCCAAGTCTTTTTTCTTTACGATTCCAATTGGTAGCACAAGCTGCCATAGTAAACTGATTATTAGATGTCACGTCAACGGGGTAGTAAATCTTAGGATCAACCCAATGCCTTACAACGACATGTCTTTTCAATGCAAGACCGTCGTTATAGAAGTATTGCTGTCGGCTATACTCAGAAATAAAGATTACTAAATCAGCTTGAACCGCCGCAATAGCAAGCGGCTCATTACGAGTCTGCATATCTTTTTGCCAGAAAGGTCCACACATTCTCTTAACAAGAGGCTTGCCTAAGTTAATAACTGACTTAGGGAAAACATCATTGGTAACGATTACTTCCGCCTCTTCAGGCTCTGTCACGAATTTGTAATAGTAATCCTCATCATGTTCATGAAGATGACGCATCACGTCATTCATAATAGGACCGCCACCACCACGATGGGAAGGTCGTTCATCTGAATTAGAGCAGTCATATAATCTTACTGGATCGTCAAAAAACATTTTATTCCTTTATGACTGGCAATATTATTTCTTGCATTTCTTTTCTAATAAAAGAATTATATATCCTGCTCCGCGACATAGCGCATTAGTAACTACAATCCTAGCAGCGTCTTTTAATTCTTCAAATATAGTCATTGTCATCGTCCTCTTTTACCCAGTTACTTGTACCACATACCGGACAATGCCAATATGTTTTACCAACTTCACTGGGCTCATAACAATCAACTTCATATGGACCAGGAGGACCAACCTTATTCATCTCATAAGAAAACATTTCTACTACACTGCCACAACGAATACAAGTCTTATGAAAAGATCCTTTAGAAATTACTTTCATTTAATTTTTCCTAAATATATCGCGTTTGGTTCAACTTGTCGCCTATAAATAAACATAGCTATTCCAACCAGAACGCCAAGTGTTCCTCCAACTATTGGAATAGCCAAGTTTATTATTAGGTTTTTTGTCTCAACCTTATCCATGGTACTCTCGGAACTTGTTGTTGTAATCGATACAAACATCCAAGCAGTTTTTGCGGCAAATAGGATCCGCATAACAATCATGCGATTCAGACCACAGCTTTCGCTTATGACGCATATCGGGACCAACCTTACCAATTGGATTACCTTGCTCCCTCATGTAGATAACACAAGGAAAATGATAGTCGCCAGCAATTACCGAGTCATCCAAAACCAGCCCACAACGATGTGAATCGGTTTCACTCATTCCTCTAACATGCAAGCCGTTCTTGAAATTCTCAACCCTGTATCTAAGAATCGGATGACGACTCATAACCGCAGGGTCAATCCCTCCCAAAACCTCCAACTTGTGATTCCATTGCGCAGAAGGAATTACCCTGATATCTGCCACTCCCAATGAATCCGCAAAATGCACCGTGTCAATTGTGCCCTGAACATTATCGGGAGTAAGCACAACACCCACAGTAACATACGTTAGCCTAGACAACTCTCGAATGTTTCCGATAACGATATCCCAAGAGCCTTTGATACCGCCAGCCATCTTGTCACCATCTTCTGCGCAACAAGCATCCAAAGAAATAGAAATGTCGTTGACCCCAAGTGCAACCAACTCTCGATAAAGCTCAAGCTTATTTGAACCATTCGTAGAGATTGCAATACGCTTGACTCCCTTGGACTTGGTGTAAGCAATAATCTCCCGGATATTCTTGTGCAACGTAGGTTCGCCGCCAGAAAACCTAATGTTTTCAAGCGGTTGACCTTCACACCAATAGTCAACATTTCTCTTGATTTCGTCAAGAGAGAGTTGCTTAAGTTTACGGTCGCCATAGATCATAGCTTTCAGACCACGGCAGTAAGGACATCGGAAATTACAATACTCTGTAATAATCATTTCGCAACGTTTCATCTGAGAGGTCTCGGATGCATTGCGCACACGTTCATTATACATTGTATAAAATCCAATGTTCTTCAATTCTTCCATGACAAAATTCCTTATTTAATTTTAGGATATTCAGGGATTACAACTGGAGTAGGAGTGCTGCTCGGTGGTCCAGGTTCACTAGAACGAGATAAACCATCCGGCAGTTTCTTAGCCAGCAGTTCATTTTCTAAATCTTCAACCCTTCGAATGAGAGCCTTCAAACAATCAAACACATCATCGTGAGAATAATATGTTACATCATGTTTTGAGACTACTTCTTCTAAAGGCTGACCACAATTTCTGCATTTAAGCGGGATCTTTCTCATCTTCATCCTTAAAAGAACCCAAAATATCAGGCTCTATTTCATCTATAGAAGACGGAATGCGAACATCTTTATTCATAACTTCAACGCCAACCGTATCGATTATCTTACCTCGATATGGTCCTTTGAAGTTAACATATATTATCTTGCCCATGATTGCCTCGCATACACTGTACGCATAAATAACGTTGGTCGATGGAGTCGAGTTACAGTGCTGGTGTAATAATGTGCAATTATCCTGTAAACAACCCGGTCCTTCTAAAAGCTTCCAATAGAAGCCAACCTTCTGCTCCTTCGGAACGAAGATGACACCATATCTTTAGTCTGTTAGTGTAACCCGGTTCATCTTTCAACAACACGATCCATTCAACTAAATTATCAATAGTCTTTAGTTGTTCTTCTGAGAATTTAGGATTCATATTAATCTTAATCTACACCCCAGCTAGCCCTAATCTCAAAGACTAATCCATTAGCTTCTGCTTGTTTATTTTCTTTTCGAAGTTCTTCAACTTTCTTCCATCGAGGATCTTTCCAATAGGCTTCGCCAAGCAATTCTCTTTGTTCAAAACCATCTAGTTTTTTACTCATCATTTAACTCCGAATATTGTTCCATAAATCTATCATAGTCATCTTCATCAAATTCATCATGACCATAAAGATTATAGTCCCATTCACAGCAAGGCAGCAACCTTCCATGCTCATCAGTTTCCTCAACACAATTTCCTTCTTCATCTAATATGGGAATTAGATTACCATCTTCATCCAGTTCGCCAGTGTCTTTGATATTGCAAGAGCATCCACGAGGTACGTGTTCATCACAAGCATAGACATCACCTGGTGAATAACACCATACTGCAATCGAATTGCAACGGTAACATTTAATCTTCATTTTTTATCTAACCTTGAACATTTGGCAATGATAGTTAAATCTTTACCAAAATTCTCCCCTTGGTTTGTTCCGCCCCAATAATCAAAATTTACCGCAGTAATATTACCATCTTCTTCAGACTCACGATCTTCCATCCAATTCCAATAACCTTGCTCTCCAGAACCGCAAAGCCAATGAAGAAAATGATCGGCTGCTTCTTTATTATCGAAAACAATTTTAACTGTCGGTTTGTTTTTATTCATTGTAGTAAATTAACTATACTGGCTGCAATAAACGTTAAGGTAGATAGTGCTGTTATGGCTGACATTATGTAATAAATTGTTTTCATATGGTCGGAGAGAAGGGAGTTGAACCCTTCTACGGAGCTTTATAAGAACTCCTGCCTCAACCGGAAGCACTCTCCGATTAACGATAATGTTTAATGCAAACTAAAGAGAATGTATGCCCACCACAATCTTTCTCAGTATCTCTTTCGCCTTTATAGTATTTCTTCCCAGCCAAAGGATACCAATGTAGAACATCATCCTTATCTTGATAAAACATTATCCAGAGTTTTTTGACGGTCTTTTTCTTTTGCATTGTTTTGTTTCGGTAATAGAAATATTATCTATGATTATGTCGCCAGAATCCCTATGAATTGTTACCAATCCGTCCGATAGACCTTTAGCTCTAGCGATAGCTATCGTCTCTGCTTCATCAAAGTCTTTAGCGTCGACTTCAACATTGAAGGTATGATCGGTTCTGATTTGACCCACTACAAAAAACTTAGGCATTATCGTTTTCCAATTTTTTAAGTTCTAACAAATCATCCCTCAATGATGTTTTTAGAGTTTTAATATCTGATCTGGACATAGCCCAGCGAACTAAAACATTAAATATTGAATATAATAATACGAAACCTACTCCGGTTAGCGCCCAACCAAACCAAGATGATATGGTAGTGGTCATTGAAAGCAGATATCTAATCAGCGCGCCAAAACCAAAATATCCTAAGATAACATATTCAACACGAGCGCGATTCCAAATGAATTGCTCATATCGAATCAGACGATAGGCAGAAGCGCCAATCCTAATCTTTAGGTCGGAAATCTTTTGGTTGCAATCTGGCATTTCTACTGATCCCATCCTGCGCCTCCACGAGCAATCATCTCTTTAAAATCAGCAATATTCTTTTCCACCTCTTCTTTGGTTGGATGTTTGGGATCATTATGAACTACTTCAATGTGAAGATAATCAAACAACATCGCCAAACCAAGACAGTATGCCCTAGTGAACATAGACATTTCCTTAGTTTCCATAGCTATATACCATTCCTTTTAAGCATTACTATGCGCGAGGCATACTATTACGAATTAAACAATCAACTTTTTGTTTATCTTCTTTTGGAAGATCGTTATACCATAACCTAGATCTGGTATATAATTCTTGTTCGGCGGTGTCGGCAATGTCAGCAATGTTATCTATGGGAACCTCTTCATATAACCACTCAGATACTCCAGCAAACATTTGCGTTATCTGTTCTGGTTTTTCGAATCGTTCTTCTGAAACGAATGGCTCAGAAAAATTATTCATCCTATCTACTATGAATTTAACATCACGAATACTAAATCTTGGATTTAATACTCGAAACGCCCTCATCAATTCAATAGTATGAAGACACTTTGTAACAGTTAATTTATACATTAAACTTACTTCAAAAGGTTATAGCCCTCGCCAACAAGCTTAACTTGCATTCTCGATTGCAATTTTGGTTCAAACCTTTCAGTCAATGTTTTCAACACAAACCCTTCTCGAACATGCTTCTCGTTTAGCGTACTCTTGCCCTCAGCATATGGGTACATCGCTTCTTTACCCTGCCATGGTCCTCGGTATAGCTCTGGGACTCTATCCAATTTAATAGAATCAATCATGCTAACAGAATCATCATAGTCAAGATAGCGACCCGACTTAGTATTGAAGACATCAAAGAATCGAACCTTAGTCAAAAGCCTTCCGCCTTCGATAACTGTATCATAACGAAATCCTTTGACTTGACCATACAGTTCACCAAAGAATACCATCATCGGGAATTGAGCCATCTTGGTTTCAAAATCACCACGAAGTGCGACATCCCACCACATATCATCTTCATCCATCTTCTTGAAGTAGTTGCGGCTTTTAACCCACAGTCTATTTCCATCATGACAGAATGCGGCATTGGATCCATGAATCTTTTCGGTCAATACAATTTGCTCTCCATCTTGCAGACATTCAAGATACTTACGGATTCCATCAATATCATAGTGAGGGACTACCCAACCACTAGGCGCCTTCTCAGCATTAGTCCCCTTGCGTTTCAACCCAGGAAGATTTTCCTCTTCTGGTTCCTCCCACTTCTTCAGTCCCAGAAATTCTACAAGAGAATCTCCTTCATTCATTCCGGTAACAGGATGAAGCATTCCTTGCGAATAAACTCCTCGAATCTTTTTTGCCTTAATGATACGATATTTTTCAGGAATAAACCCAACAGAAAACTTAGGTCCGATTTGGCGTTGCTGAACTTCGCCATTCTCATCCTCATATTTCTCATATTCCATTGGAGAAAGGAAATGAAAGTCTTCCGTACTAGGAACAATCGTATCGATTGGCAAATAGCCAATGAGATCATTCACTTGAAGAGAAGTCATATTGGTGATGACTGGATAGTCACCAAGAACGGTGACAACAATCAAACGATCAGCACCAGGATGCTTCTCAATCTTCTCAATACGTACAACTTGTGGATTCCAATCGGACATTTTCTTTTCCTTTATTTTATCGTATTACCACGATAATCAGTTTGTTCTTCATAACACACGACAATACATACATTATCATCTTTAATGAAAGAATTGATACTCGGAGATCTAGCGCTTTTTAGAAACGAATTTACTTTCTCCTCCAACTCGTTAATAAATAAACTAGCAGATCCTCGGGCTTCAAAAATCTTTATTCGCATGTTGATCATTCTCCTGATAATAGGGTTCCTACCGTTGGTCGATGGACCCTAAATTGCAGGCACACTGTAACTAACGCTTTACAGCGTTGTTGTAATTCAATTAACCTCCACGATGACCAGAATACTTAGAACTAGAATCTTCTATAATATTCCCACCCTGAACAATAAAAATTCCCTTGAATTGCATTCCGCATTCATAATACTTAAGTTTGAAATTAAGAGTAGGAAATTGTGTGCTCATAGCAAGAACGATTTTAGTAGCAGGACTCCAGGCTGATTGGAATGTATAGCGCACTGTACCCTTCTTTCTTTTGCCAAAAGAAGTGGGTACTGAACGAACGGCTTCATAGATTCCCCATTTAGTTCCCCATACTAAACAACACCATTCATAACCACCAGAATTGAATCCATCCTTAAAAGTATAGTTTCCAGCATCGCGCTGACTTTTAGCTTCTTCATCTAATTTTTTAAACTTTTCTGGATATGGAAGAAATTTATTAGCGCTTAGAACATGCTCTTCTCCACGAACATCTTCTGTGGCAAACTCCATAAAACATTTAATGTCCTCAACCGGACCAGAAACCCATAGATCTTGTTCAACATGATTTGGCATTGTTCACCTCAATCTTCAAGCTCAACAGGGTCGCCAGCAGAGGCAGTAGTAACTAGTCCATTCTTTTGCCATAGAACCACAGTGTTAGGTCTAGCAACAAGAGTAATGGCATCGCAATTCTCGGGGACCAAAT
>Ga0066639_10004656_pt1 | contig 11682 bp, 15 predicted proteins | sample CryGeyCG2114_010_2_FD_59504 | JGI IMG/M metagenome (GOLD analysis project Ga0066639, IMG submission 59504) | Groundwater microbial communities from aquifer - Crystal Geyser CG10_big_fil_rev_8/21/14_0.10 | ecosystem: Environmental > Aquatic > Deep subsurface > Groundwater | place: USA: Utah... | reverse complement strand
GCTAGAACCTCCGATACTAACTAAGCTTTTTGAATTACTAGTAATTCCAACAAATTCACTTGGCCATTCACCCGGAGCACAACCATTGCCCGCCCGCATTTGAAAGTAGTACTTAGTTTTTTGTTGGAGATGATGGACATCAAAGGTTCTCATGCCTGGAGAATAGCCTATATTATCAGCTCCAAACTGATAAGTTCCCGATTCTGTACCAAACTGAATTACCAGTTTATCGGCCGGCTGGTCTGGTTCTATAAAATAAATACGTAAACTAGTAGCAGATAAAGGTTGAGCTGCGTAGATCTCTGGTACTTTAGTACCTGGAGGTGAGGCTGTACAATTTTCAGGACTACTGGAGGACTGATTATTGTTTGATGCTGTGGCTGAACCATTAGAGTCAGACTCAGTACTACTTGCTCCATATTTGTTACTACCATAGGTGCTTTCGCCATAGGTTGAGGCTGCAGCCAGCGAGGTAGAGAATACAGTTAGAAAGAAACAAAAGGAAGCTGCATAAATCAAACGTTTCATTGTATGTAGTTTAGATTGTTATTGCTATTCAAACTAGTATCCGTTTTAATGAGAGTTAACTCAATAACTATAAAAATCTAAACATGGCCCGACTTCCGACGATTGGTGGAGATGATGGTAACTGGGGAACTATCCTCAATGAATTTTTAGGAGTTGCACATAATACCGACGGTACACTCAAAAATGACTGGGTAAATGTCAAGCATCATGGGGCGACCGGTGATGGTAGCACCGATGACACCAGTGCCATCCAGACGGCTATTAACAATTCGTCTGAAGGTGATGTTATTTATTTCCCTCCAGGAACCTATTTAGTTTCGTCGACGATAGATTTAAAAGAGTATAGAAAGTATGTGGGGGCTGAGAGATATAAATCGGTTATCAAACAGGCTGATGGCAGTAATCTGAATGCGGTTTTGGCCTCAACCAATTGGTTAGCAACCGATAATCCAACCTACTCCAACTATCCAGTTTCAATTGAACATTTGGGAATTGATGGTAACAAGTCTAATCAAACTTCTGGAGATGGTCATGGAATTGCACTCATCTCGTTTTGGAATACTCTTTACACGTTACAAATACAAAATACTCGTGGTTCAGGGCTGGTTTTGAGTGCGTCTAATCAAAGTGGTACTCAAATTTCTAATACAGCGGTAGAAACTCATATTCATCGTGTTGATGTCCGCAATGCTGATGGCTATGGAATTTACATTTATGATCCAGATCCATCGGACTCTCAAATCACTGATGGTTGGATAGTAGATTGTATTATCGAAACAACAGCTGAAGATGGGATTCGAATACTTACGGCTGGTGGTTGGGCAGTTAGAGGCTGTCATGTCTATGGTGCTGCAAAATCTGGTATTAACATTGGGCGTGCCGTCTATGCTCGTATTGAAAACAATTACATTGAAACGTACGGATCGTCTTCAACAGCATCATATTATGGTGGTATCGTCATTGGAGACGGATTGTCTACTTTTATTGGAGCCAGCGGTGTCAATATCGTTTCAGGCAACACCATTCGATATTCTGGAGGGGCTGATAGTGGTTCTAACATTAGAGGTATTTTATCTGTAACTTCAAATGGATCCACTGGGCAGTTAACTATAGTTGGTAACGGTGTTTATGGAGCTACTCACGACAATACGACGTTTGGTATTTTAATTGGGAATCAAGGTGCGACGGCAACAACCCAGGCTGTGGTTCAAAACAACTTATCCGTCGGGTGGGCTACCCTCTATAGTACTGATCCAGCTAGCGGGACGATGACACTCAACCCCGGAGACTTTTACAATACTTCACTGGCGACTAACACCACAGAGGGATTTGGCCGTCTGCCAGCAATGGCAGGTGCCCCCACAGGTGCCCCTGCCGATACCAGTGGTGGTATTCCTGTTGTTGTGGATACTTCAAATAACCGTTTGTACTTGTATACAGGTGGAAGTTGGAGTTATGTGGCGCTCACTTAATTATAGAATGTGGTAGGATTGATCTATGTTTGGCATTGGAATACAAGAGCTACTGGTTGTACTATTAATCCTTCTTTTACTTTTTGGTGGTAAAAGACTACCTGAATTGGCAAAGTCTTTGGGTCTTGCTATGAAAGAACTCCGTAACGGTTTTAAAGATGGCGAAGAAACCTCAAGTGAATCCAAAAAAGAAAACTCTTCAAAGAAGTAAAGTTGTCTCTGTAAGAGAACATATTCAGGAACTGCGAAGTCGCCTATTGATTATTCTTTGTGTGATGTTTGTAGGAGCAATCATTACTTTCCTTACTAGAGAGCGTATCTTTGATTTTTTATTTAATCAATCTCTGGTGGAGCTTTATTTTTTGACGCCAACAGCTGGTATCGATTTGACTATCAAACTTTCGCTATTATTTGGTTTCATTTTGTCTCTTCCTGTCGTTATCTATCAGCTGCTGAAGTTTCTCGAGCCAGTGCTCACTATTAAAACAGTGCACTTGAGTATAGTTCTAGTTGTTTCCTTGATGCTGGCAAGTATGGGATTAGTGTTTTCGTATGTAGTTGTTTTGCCCGTGTCATTTAAGTTTTTGCTCAAGATAGGTGAAAGTTTTATGGAGCCGGTAATTACTGCCGAAAGTTATTTGTCATTTTTCCTGACCACGAGCTTTATCAGTGTTTTAGTTTTTGAATTACCTTTGGTTTTGTTTATTTGTCGGCTATTTTTTGGTTTTACTTCAAAACAGATCTTAAGTTATCAGCGCTATGTTATTGTGTTGAGTAGTTTGCTGATAGCTATAATCACACCTACCACCGATATTTTTAATATGTTGGTCATGCTGGGTCCATTGTGGGGACTGTTTTATAGCTCGGTGGTTGTAATTTATTTACTTGAAAAATTTAAGATTGTTCATTGAACTCTGATGTTGCTATAGTTACAGTATGGATTTTGAGCATATATTAGACAGAAAAGTGAGTCGAAAAGAGTTTATCCTGATGGTGGGAAGTATGGTGCTGGCTATAGTTGGTTTGAAACAGTTAGCTACAAAATTTAAAGCTCCACAAAAAGGATACGGTAGCTCTCCTTACGGTATTTAAAATTATCTGTCATCAAAAAATAAAAGAACTTCACTTGGTGACTGACTTTCATGTAGTGGCTTAAGCTAGAGTGTTTTCTTACTTTGTTCATACACTATTTTAAAATTAGAACCATGATGGCTGGTTACTATTTTAGTATTGTTAGTAAATTGAAGAGGTAATATGACAAAGAATGTACCGCACGAACCAACAAATGGGCCTGTCGCTTGGGTTGGGCTAATTGTTGGCTCTCTTGCACTACTAATTTCGGGGGCTATCTATATAGATCTTTATAATTTGAAAATGCAGCTTGAAGGCGTAACAGAGACGACAATGGATGTTTCACAAGATGCTGTGGTAGTAAGTAGACAGGCAATTATTGACTCAGCCTCAGCTATTGATAATGCAATATCTGAAGAAGACTTTGCTCGTGAATTAGCATTGTTGAGACTTGAGATTGCACAAGCCTCACAAAACGCTTCGCAAGAAACCCGTCAGCAGTTAGCTATATTCGACTCAGAACTTGAAAACATTGAAGTCCAGGTACGAACTAACACTGTAGAAGCGATAGAAGCATTTCAACAATTTGCCCAACGACTTCAACAAGATATTGAGAAGGATCAGGAAGGTGTTCCGTTAAATTAAAAAATCGATAAATTTACAAGCATCTTTCTTTTGGTAGGGGTGTTTTAACACTTACCAAAAGCTTACTTCTTTATTTATATATTTTAGTAAGAACAAATTACACTATTGCAGTTAATAGTAATCAAGATTCTCTTGATAGGAGGTGAAAAAAATGATGACAATTTTATCGGCAACTACCCTGATTGGTAATAAAGTAGAAAATCCTGCTGGTGAAAATTTGGGCGAGATCAGAGAAATTATGTTAGACGTTGAAATGGGAAAAATCGCCTATGCAGTTTTAGATTTTGGTGGTTTTTTAGATATTGGAAACAAGTTGTTTGCTGTTCCTTGGGAAGCACTCAGTCTAAACACTGCTAAAGATTGTTTTGTTTTTGATGTTAACAAACAGACATTGGAACAAGCTGAAGGTTTTGACCAAAATGATTGGCCAGATTTCGCCAATGATAAGTGGAATGAAGAAACCTATGACTATTATGGTTATCAAAGATATTGGTAGGTTTTAATCCAACTCAAAAAGCACCTAGTCACATAGGTGTTTTTTTATGGATCTGTAAAGTGCTTATACCTTGAAACCTTGCCAACTTCTTACTCTGTTATCACAAGATCTTTGATCTCTTCATTTACCCTAAAAAGTATGACAAATGAAGAAAAAAAGACTGATGACATTACTAGCAAACCACTAGATCCTGCTCTGGATTATGAAGAGTATGTGGGAGGAGAAACCGATAGCCGTACAGGTGTAACCAGAGATTTCACGCGGTCTGAAAATGAGGCAACTAAAGAAAAATCTATTAGTGTAGTAAAAGACGAGTAACATCTTACAGTAGATTTAATTTACATATTTATTGTTGCTACGTTTTTAACTCAGTCAAATCTTTTAGAGTATATTGATGGGTAATCTTTCTACGAAATACGCTCAGTCCTGGATAAGCTATGTAGCTTTTTGTAATTTTAGCTAGACGTTATCTAGGTTTTTTTTGGCTTTTTGTGTCACATCTTTTTTAGTTTTTGTGGCTCTATCCATAAGTTCATCTAGTTTTTTATCTCCAGTATTAAGGGCATCTTGTATAGCTTTTTTGGCACGCTTTCTGGTGGGTTTATGGGCGAGCATTAAAGTTGTAATACCAGCGGCGACTCCTACTGCGACCGCTCCAAGTTTTAAATCTTGATTAGTTGAATTTTTCATTGGCATATCTTCCTTTCAAAAACTTTGTAATTAATTTGAGAATACTGTTTTGAATCGAATACCTAGCGAGTATCCCGAGAGTCATTGTTTTTTGTAATACATTTTTAGAGGATTTGATAACAGAAATAAATTTATAGATTTGTAAGCCAATGTAGAGGGACATAAAACCTACAATCATAAAAACAATAGTAGAGGTTAGATAAAAAATTTCTGCTAAGCTCATGGGTCTAAGATTACACATGGGTGAAAAGAATTGTGAGAGAGACAGGCTAGAGGTGTGTAAGAAGGTCAAGTTAGAAAATGACTATGATTACTTCTACTTGGAGAATTTTGTGTGTTCCATATTTAGCAAAACGGGTAATTTGAGTTTCTGGTGCGGTATAATACTCGGCCTATGTCAGTGGAAATTTCACGTCGTTGGTTTATAACGCGTACTGGAGCAGCAGCTGCAACCGCACTGCTGGGCTTAGAAGGTTGCATGAATTTAACAGAATCAAACATTGTGACTACACCTATATTTCAGGATTTTACTCAAATACCTGATTTGGCAAATTCTGGTTGGCAGGCCTATAAGCAACAAGCCTACAATAATGAAATTCAAACCTATACAGATAGTCAGGAAAACATAAACCTATTATTAGGTGAAGGGCTTTTGCTTCAGGCTCAAAAAGAAGACTCTGGGTATTCTTCAGCCCGACTAATCTACGGAAACAGACGACCATTTTTGAGAGGAGAGTTTAAGGTTGTAGCTTCATTAGCTCAAGGGTATGGAATAATGCCCGCTTTCTGGCTGAGAGGGCTTACACAAATTCCCTATTCAGAGATAGATATTTTTGAAGCACCTGGCGGTCGCAATGGAATTATTTACGCTACAGCTCATACCCAAGCCACACAAGATTTAGGTCCAGGAAACGGCCACTCAGGAAATTTTCAGTTGTCAGATCCCTATGATTCCTTTCACACTTTTACACTAAATTGGCAAAAGGAAAAACTTGAATTTGGGGTAGATGGTCACCCATATTACACACTGGAGCGAATAAGTGACGATCCGAATTTGTGGCCATATGACCAACCTATGTACTTGAATTTGAGCCTTGCAGTTGGTGGTAACTGGGCTGAAAGTATTGCTGAGGGTGATGGTAAGAACTTTGCAAATGGAGTAGATGATTCGATGAGCGAGAACTGGAATTTTCTTATTCGATCCTTTAGCTACACTCCAAGTTTAGAGCAAGATGAATAAAAGCATCAAAAACAAGGAGTCTTTTCACTTATCTGCTACTGTTTAGCTTATTGAAATTCATTGAAAGCAGGCATAGACTTTGTATTGTTAGTCAAGTGAAGAACTATGAAAAAATGCAACTTAGAAATTTTTGGCGAGGTATTAGGCATAATCATCGGTTGTGTGATTACGTATTATTTATTTCCACGGTTTAGTTTTGTAACCGCAGATTATCAATCTTGGTTGCCTTTTGGTATTGGAGCTTTGATTGTCTCTGATGTATTAAAAATCTTTGCTTTCCTAGTTCCTCTTGTTCCTCTGGTCCGAATCCTCCGTATCGTGGCTCATTTTTCTAGTTTAGTTTCAACTTGGGTTTTGTGGCGGATTTTCCCTTTTGATTTTTCATTGGTTGGTTACGCTGCTCTCAATCAATGGTTTCGTTTCAGTCTTGTCATTGCTATTTGGGGTATAGGTCTGGCCACAGTAATTGAACTTATCAAACTAGTGACTCTCCAGCCATTGAAAAAATCTGCCACTGATTCTTAGCAAAGGTGTTAAAGACTAATCGACTACGCACGCTCCTTGTAACTGAAACTCCCGGATTAAGTGATAATCAACTAAGTGAACAAATAGTTTGGTTACGAAAAAGAGGAACTAGCTGAAGCTATTACTAGAGTCAAAGAATCTATTAGGTCGGATGGATATTTAGATAGAGATAAAGTCCCATTTTCAGATTGGCTCTGCCACCTCGGGAGCGGACTTCCCGAGACATTTCGGAAAAATAGGCTTACTCTTGTTTAGAAATAATGAAAAGGAATCTCTCCGTCAGACCAGATGTTGAACTAACTGATTACATTGTCTTTCTGTAGTCTTATGCGAAGAAGGCTTCGTCCATAAGCCACAATTCCAACCGAGATCAAGAACTAAAAAGACACGCAATTAAGCGTGCCTTTTTACTTCGTGACCCTTGGGGGACTTGGTTTGAACCATATTTAGCTCACCTCGAGTATTTAAGACAAGTGTATGAAGAGACTGAACAGGAGGAGACGAATGTTTAAGACTTCGTTGTTTGATGAGACAACCTTTTATCAACAGTTTTCAAGAGATTTAATCAATGCTAGTTCAGAAGTGATTATCGAAAGCCCGTTTATTACTATTTCTAGAGTAAACAAATTGAGTAGAGTTTTTGAGAAGTTAGTGAATCGTGGAGTTCGCGTCAATGTGATCACCCGACTTCCTAATAATCATGATGCCTTTATGAGAATTCAGGCAGAGAATGCTATTCAGTACTTTGAAAGTATTGGTGTGCAAGTCTTGGTTACCAAAAATAATCATCATCGAAAACTAGCGATTATTGATCGAGGAATTTTGTGGGAAGGGAGTCTCAACATTCTTTCTCAAACCAGAAGTCGAGAAGTGATGAGAAGGATTGAGGGAGAAAATCATGCACAAGACATGTTTGATTTTCTTGAGTTAGGTAAGTTTATCAAGTAGTATGCTAGACTATCGGTTAGTATGAGTAACAAAACCAGTGAAGAAGATGTCCAAAAAGTATTAAAGATGTTGCGAGTATCTAATCCGGAAAAAGCTACCAGAGAAAATGCAATTAAAACTATGCAAGGCATGAAAGCAATGGCTGGAATGGTAGTGGATAAAATCGATGAGGATTTACAAACAGGCAAGGTCAAAGTGTCTGACGACGGTAAAGTAAGTAGGAATAACTAAAACGGCATCACTGCCGAGGATTTAACCTTCAAGGCTTTGACAATCTTTTCAATCGTTTCGTATGACGGATTCTCTTCCCCTCGTTCTACTCTAGCGTAGTAGTTGGTATGCAAATCAGCACGCTCAGCCAACTGTTCTTGTGTGAGTCCAGCTTTAGTACGTGCTTTTCTGATATTTTGGCCAAATTTTTCTTGTGTGCTCATATTCATATTGTACATTCTTAAGTCAATTACCTGCGAGTGGATTTAGGAAAAAGCTCCTTCTTTAGTTCCTTCATATATTTAAAAAACACCGCTTTTAACCTCTTATTTATATGTTTAGAAAAGCCCGCTAAATAGAGATCATTCCAAACTGGTTGTAAGTCTTTCACAATCTCGCCGATATCAGATGCAGCTAAACCAGCAGGAAGTCCCTGCTGTCTTCTATAAAATCTGTTATTTAGGTCGTTTTCCCTATGTTGAAGAAAGTCAATAAAGTCAAATTCATAACAATCCTCTTTTGCAGCTTCAATAACCTCTAGTTCTTGTGAGGACATAAAGATAGGTCTTGTTTTTTTCAGTACTGTTGGATATTTAGCAACTATTTGATTTAAAAACTTCTTTTCATACAAATTCCTATGAAGACTTTCCTCAACGATGAACCTATCTGTAATTAAAAGAGGATATATGGTGCCGATTTCTTCTACTGGAATGTGCATAGCTTCTGCAATTTCTCCATTCTCAAATAGCTGAATTGTTGAGTAAGCTTGTTCAAATCCTGTTTCACCAAAGATTTTTTCTAAGTCCCTTAAAACTGATTCTTCGTTTCCAATAAGCAACGTGGGGAGACTTGGTGCTATTTTTTTTGCTTCAACAAATAACAAATGCTTTTTACTATTTTTTTCAATAACCCCAATAAAATCACAGGTCTTTTTATCCTTTATAGTCGGAATCTCAATCACTTCGTCACAAATAGAGTTCAATAAATAATAGACATATTCTTGATGCAATAGTCCAAAGTATTTAGATAACGCTCTTTGCTTCTTCTTATCCTTTTCCCTCATAAACTTATTTAAAAGTATCCAATACACTCCTGATGCGATTCTTTCCTCTAAAAATTGAGGGTCAGCGGTTACAGAAAAGTTTTCTCCGATCTTTAATATCGGTGCTTCTATGAGTGGGAGAAAATTTCTCTTTACTACATCTTTACCTTTAAGCTTCTCTTGGACAGATTTATCATAGTTATTTTGAAAATCTTCAACCAATTGATGGAGAACTAACTCCAATTTTTGTATCTTAGTAGGTGAGAGATTAGTTTTAGACCAAAAATCTTTGGTAAACATAAAGTCAACAGGGTTCTCAGTATAGACATCAAAAACACTTATATGCCCTAAATACATAAATCCCAACCCAACAAACTCTCGAACGGTTAAACCAGTTTCTTGCTCAAACTCACTATTTATATCTAGGTTAACGGAATCGGCTTTAAGCAAATTCTGGAACCTTTTAGTATTTGGTATATCAAGCCAAATAATTAGTGATCTAGTAATTTCGTTTACATTTTTGCCACTATGACTAAAGTAATATAACTGACTAATCTCTCTTCTTATGGCTTCCATCTCTAAAACATCAATACCCTCAACTAAAGAAAATTCATTTGGTTGTAGGTGTTCACTAATTGCAAGTAGGTATCTACCTATATCTGTTTTGTCTTCAAGCGTCTTTCCATTGAGATTTATATTTTTTAAGGCTAGTTTTATTGCCATTAAGAGTTGATGACGATGAAAAGGTATTGTAAATACTTTCTTCTTAATGTTGCTATTTAACAAACCACGCAATGTTTTCTTTTCAGCATCTGGAAAAAGTAAATTGATAAGGTTGTCTTGAATTTCAGCAGTTTTCTTATAATTTCCTTCCATTCTCCATAATGCAATATTCATTTTGCATAAAAGCTGAATTAAATGAGATGTATTTAGAGTAGCAAAAAATTCTTCTACTTCTTTCAATGAAGGAGGTTTATCAGAATAAACTTGAGAGTACTGGATGTATTGCCCTAAAAACGGATTCATGAGTTGTTTTCCCATGCTTTTTTAAACAGAACACTGAATTCGGAATGTTGTAACTTAAAATCTCTAAATAAATCAGTTAACTCTCTATTCGCGTGGTAAGGAACCACTTGATCAAGCACAGAAATACCTGCGATAAAAATATGAGCATAAACTCTTAATTCGTGATTGAGCTTTGATTTGTCAGCTAACGAATTTTTTATTAACAAGACATTACCGTGCAGAGCATGAGACCATCCTGAACTAAGTCCCACATAGTTATCAGTGGTTTGAAATAATTTTGCTGTACGTGCTTTATCAAGAATTTTTCCTTTTGTTGGACTAATTATTCGTCTTATATTTTTTATCATCACTGGGGTCGGTTTACCTGATAATAATGCATGTCGTAATTTCTCAATTTCCTTATAATCTTTTGGCGAAAGATTATTTTTTAAAAGATTTTCATACTCAACGAACAGCTTTTCAAACCAAGAATAAAACCTTTGCCTCAATGGAGTATTAAATGAAGCATAATCACTTAAGAGATTTAAAAGGAGTAATAATTCCTTATCATCTTTATTAACCCCATTATTAAAAATAAGAAATGAATCCTCAACTGACATTTCAAGCAGTACTCTAAATGCGAAAATATTCGTTTGACTACCTTTCTCTTCCCACATCTTTTCTAATAACTCAGTTATGGTTTCCAGAAATGTTTTTTCGTAATAATCAAAAAGAAATTTATATTCGACTTCTTCGATAGGGACAATGATCCCTTTATGAGAAGTAAATCCATTCAAAATTAAGTCAGTAGATACGTAAGTACTTGGAAAAGTTGCTATTGCTCTTTTTAATATTCGCAATAATAAAGATACTTCTTCATCAGCTAGTTCGAAAATTTCTTTTAGTTTAGACATCATATATTCTTGCCATCCGAATTATTTTCCTTTTTTATAGATATTTCAGCTTCTTCCATCTCCAGCTTATAGATAGGTTTATATTCTCCTTCAGGAGTTTCTAATCTAGTAATCTTCCCTGAAATTGTTTGAGTAAAGCCAGGCAACACATAAGGTTTTTGAAATAAATAGATCTCGGGTGGAGTTTGAGTCATGCTCATATATTCATCTTTCTCCACATGTTCAGGCGGTTTATTCTGCAAAGTGAAAGACAGGGTAACTTTTTGTACAATTTTCCCTTGAGTAATGATACGATGAACCCAGAAGATATTGGTAACATCCTCCCTCGTCAACTTATCAGGTAATGGGAAGGGAATCGGTACCCCACTTGTTTGTTCAATTTCAGCGAGAGCCTTGGCGAATCTATATTGATCTTTTGTAACCAGAGAAGGCACATTAATTTCACCACCAAACAGTTTTCTCTTAAAACCATCAGAGTCTGTGAAACTGATAATGAGTTCTTTTCTGTTGCAAATAAAATCGAGCATTCGAAGGTGATGAGAAGCGTTTGTCATAAGATCAGGATTAATACCGAAGTTAATTTTAGTTGAAATTTCACCCATCTTCAGCTTGAGACTAATATGTAGAGGCTGACCTTCAAGACTTTGAATAACAAAGGCTCCATCCTCACCCCAAATCTCAACTTGATGTTCTAGTTCATCCACCCCATTGCTAAGGTAAACAACCTGTTTAGTCTTGCTTGGACCAATGCTGATACTGGTTTTACCGCCGCTTTTACTTGTGTCAAAAATCTGTGAACCAATGGTCATCTCATATGAGTCGATATATTCACTACTCAATTCAACTGACCCCTTACCTTCCTGAACAGCTCTACGAAAAGCCTTATATTTTTCTAT